>Ga0157370_10000436_pt1 | contig 52041 bp, 50 predicted proteins | sample C35metaG_FD_113463 | JGI IMG/M metagenome (GOLD analysis project Ga0157370, IMG submission 113463) | Corn rhizosphere microbial communities from Kellogg Biological Station, Michigan, USA - C3-5 metaG | ecosystem: Host-associated > Plants > Roots > Rhizosphere > Soil | place: USA: Michigan...
AATGAACCACGAGGAAGCGGAACTGAAAGGTGTGGAGGAATTCGCAGTAGAATGTTCTATCCTGAAAGTTTTTGTTTCAGATTTAGCACAACATTCGGCGGATGAAGGCATCCAAATCTTTGGTGGAATGGGCTTCTCGGAAGATACACCAATGGAATCTGCCTGGAGAGATTCAAGGATTTCCAGAATCTACGAAGGAACGAACGAAATCAACAGACTTCTTGCCGTTGGAATGCTCATCAAACGTACAATGCAAGGGAAAATCGACCTTTTGACGCCTGCAAAAAATGTAGGAAAAGAATTGATGGGAATTCCGTCTTTCGACATTCCGGATTATTCAGAATATATGTCTGAGGAAAAAGAAGTTATCAAAAATCTAAAAAAAGTTTTCCTGATGGTTTCCGGTTCTGCTCTTCAAAAATATATGATGGACATCGAGAAACAACAGCACCTTCTCCTGAACGCTTCCGAAATCCTGAACCAAATCTATATGGCAGAATCTGCCATCCTGAGAGCGGAGAAACATTTCGATACAGATTCTGTAGAAGCATCAATGGCAAGACTGAATCTTTACAAAGCCGTTGACATCATCGCCACCAACGCCAAAGAAGGCATCGTCTCTTTCTCCGAAGGCGACGAGCAAAGAATGATGCTGGCCGGACTAAGACGTTTTACAAAATACGTAAACACGCCAAATCCAATTGCCTTGACGGAAAAGATTGCTTCTCATTTTATTGGGAAAGGTTCTTACTAAATTGTCAATTTGATTGAAATAATAAACCCTCTGAATTTTTCGGAGGGTTTATTGTTTTTTAATAAAATAAATTATTCAATGTTTATTTCTTAATTAACTTGAAATTTTGAATTTCATTACCCATACTAACTTCTACAAAATATAATCCGTTTGGAAATTTAGATATATCAATTTCATTTTGATTTTGTTTCAAAGTATAATTCCTAACTTTTTTTCCATTGCTATCATAAAGATTAGCCGTTCCTTCTTTTGGGGTATTAATAGTAAATTTATCAGTAACAGGATTTGGTGCAATTTTAACTTTTATCAATGAAGAATTATTGACAGACAAAAAGTTATTAGGAATAATTCTTACCACACCTTTTGATGAGCTTCCTCCATATTTTGAAAAATAACCACCACAAACTAATTTTCCGTCATTTTGTTTTACACAATTATTTACAGCATTATCAAAATTTGTATCAACATTATTATTATCTAGACTTCCATCGCTATTAAGGATTGCAATATAATTTTTAGTAATATTATTATATGTTGTAAATACACCTGAAATCAAGATTTTCCCATTTATGCCTTTCGTAACATAGCTTAAAGCATCATTCGGACCAGATGATTGAGAATTAAAACTTGTATCAAGACCTCCATCTTGGTTGATTCTAACTAAGAAATTTCTTGAAGTTCCATTGTAAGAAGTAAAAAATCCAGCTAAAAGAATTTTCCCATCATCTTGCTGATCACAACAATAAATAGTATTGTTAACTCCAGTTCCGGGACTAAAAGTTTCATCTAAAGTTCCATCCAAATTTAAACGTGCAATTCCTTTTCTTTCGATATTATTATATTTAGTAAAACCACCAACTATTAAAATTTTATTATCTTTTAGTAGATAAATATTATTAATACCTGTGGATCCTAGATTGCCATTATTGAAATTGGAATCTATGGTTCCATCAATATTAAGGCGATATAACTTATTACCAGCAATCAACATTCTACCATCTGGAAGTGAAACGGCATCTGATATATGACCACCATAATCTTGCACATTAAAGTTATTATCAACACTTCCATCAGTATTTAATCGTGTATAGTAATAAGTTAAATCTTGATTCTGTCCAATTACAATGATTTTTCCATCATTCTGAATAATATTTTTAATAATTTTTAAATTATTAGTAACAGCAGGATTAAAGCTTGTGTCAACACTTCCGTCAGTATTAAGTCTGACTATGTATTTTCTTTGATATCCATTAAAAGAAGTGAAATTTCCCGAAGCTATAATTTTCTGATCAGATTGTATAGAGACCTGATAAACAAATTCATCTGAACCGTTTCCAACATTAAAACCAGTATCAATAACTCCGATTTGAGAGTTGATAATTATTCCAAAAAAAATAAAAACTGAGTAGAATATTTTTTTCATTTTTATAAAAGGTTATAGTTTTTTATTTTATAGTCCAAAAATACATAATTAAATCCTCAAAACAAACTCAACAGAACGCCGATGGCGCAGATTTGCAATCCGTGCCTACTATATTTTTATTAGCCATAAAAACAATCTTCTGACTGCATTTATAAAATTAGCACCAGCAACTATACAACTCCTATAGTCAATTATAAAGTTAGCACCTGCAATTATAAAACGCCGTATTGTAAAAACAGAAAGTAAAACTAGAACAAACTCAACTGAATCCCACCATTCGATTTCCCCGGCTTCGCATCACCAAAAACCGTTTTCCCATCAAACCGCCACGAGTTTTGTCGCTCCTCTTCTATCACTTCTTCAAGGTTAAAATCCGGCGTGAAGTTCGCTTCCGTTCTCAAAGCAATTTCGTGAAGTTTCTTGATGGCTTGGCTCTTATCGGTGTTTCCCAACTTAGATTTCTCGATGCCGGTTCTTAGTATAGAAATGGTTTCGTCATAGGTTTTGGTAGGCACAGGAAACGGATGGCCATCTTTCCCGCCGTGCGCAAAAGAAAACCGAGCAGGGTCTGTAAATCTCGACGGCACCCCGTGAATCACCTCACTCACAAGCGCCAGAGACTGCATCGTTCTGGGACCAACGCCTTTCAGCATCAGCAATTCCTCAAAATTCTCAGGCTGATTTTCCCTCGCCAGCCAAAGAATATTTCCCAGCTTTTTCATATCCACATCACTGGCCAAAACCTCGTGATGCGCCGGCAAAATCAAGCGTTGGAAATCCTGCATCCATTTCTCAGAATCCGTTTTTGTGATGTCTACAATGCCGTTTCTGCTTTGCTCCGCTTGAGATGAAGTCAGATTGAGAATATTCCCACGATTCACACCGGAAATCCCCGTATGAGGTTCATTCACAAAAGAACTTACATTCTCAGAAAGCCAATGATAACGTCTCGCAGTGCCGTCGGAATCGTGCATTCCTTGCTGAACAACCGCCCAATTCCCTTGGTCCGACAAAATAAAATTATGGAGATAAAGCTGATAACCATCCTGAATAGCCGTGTTATCAACCTTCGCAGAAAGCTTACTGCATCGCACGAGCTCCGTGCCGTCAAGTCCGGTGGAATCTGCAATTTTCAGTAGTTCATTGGGTGTATCTTTGGAGAATCTTCCTTTTCCGCCGGCGATGTAGATTCCAAGCGATTTAGAATTAGGATTGATGGAACGTTTCAAAGCGCCCATTACAGAAGTCGTGATGCCGGATGAATGCCAGTCCATTCCCATCACCGCACCAAAACTCTGAAACCAAAACGGGTCTGCCAGCCTTCTCAGAACTTCATCTTTACCATAATCAGCGAGAATCACTTCCACGATGGCGAGCCCAAGCTTGGACATCCGTTCATACAGCCAAGGCGGAACCTGACCGTAATGAAGTGGCAAATCTGCAGTTCCGGAACGTTTCATTGTGTGAAATTACGACTAAATTTTCTGTTTTGAAAAAATCAGTAAACCACAAAAGTCACAAAAAAAAATATAAAAAAAGAACATTCTTTTGAGGAAAAAAAGCTAACGTTTATAGGCTTATTCTTTTTTGAACTTTCAATAAACTTAAAAACTCTTTGCTTTTGTGACTTTTGTGGTTATCAAAAAAACAAAAAAATCCGAAACGATGACCGCTACGGATTGATTTAATGTACAAATTTTATTGCTTAATTTTCTTTCTTAGAAAGGAAATAATCTTTTAATTTACCAAGATTTATTTTGTCGCTGCCTACGAAGATTTCTTCTTCAGTAAGAAAAACCGGACGTTTCAAAAACGTATAGTGGTCCAATAGCAATTCTTTATAATCTTTCTCCTGTAGGGTCTTTGGGTCAAGCTCCTGCAGTTTTATCTGATTCGATTTCTTATTGAAAAGGGCTTCATAAGAACCAGCCAATTTGTACATATCTTCAATTTCTTCCTCAGTAATAGGGTTGATTTTGATTTCGCGAAGCTCCCAGTCTCTAGTATCATATTGTCCTAATATTTTTCTACAGGTATCGCAAGTTTTAAGATAAAATACTTTTTTCATTTTGCAAAAATACGATTTATTTTCCACATCTTGGCTATGTCGATTAGTTATCTTATATTACGCCCCGACGCAAGCTCTCATCTTGTGCATTTTAAGCCCCAAACTTTAACTTCCTTTAAGGATTAATTTTATGATTTGAGCAGCTTTATCCGTCCTCCACTCCCGCTTTTTTTCTTTTCTTAAAAGATAAAAAAGAGCTCCGTTCAGGCCGGGCTGCAGATTCTACATACAAACAAGTTTTGTCATTACATCTAAGTTTCTATTTCTAATCAAAAGCCTTACATTTGAGTAAATTATTAGAAAATGGACAACAAACCAATTACTTTCCAGTTTATTTCAGAACCTACAGACGTCAATTTCGGAGGCAATGTCCACGGAGGCAGCGTGATGAAATGGATAGATCAGGTCGGTTATGCTTGTGCTAGCAATTGGTCATCCAGTTATTGCGTGACTGTTTACGTTGGTGGAATTAGGTTTTATTCACCAATCAAAATCGGAGAAATTGTAAAATTAGAATCTCACGTTATTTACACAGGAAGCACGAGTATGCACATCGCAATCGACGTTTATTCCAGAAATATCAAAGAAAAAACCTTCGAAAAGAAAACCCATTGCATTATCGTATTTGTAGCTGTTGACGAAAAAGGAAAATCTGTCCAAGTCCCAAAATGGACTCCAACCACAGAACAGGAAATCCAAATGCAGGAATATGCCATCAAATTAATGAATCTCCGCCGTGATATTGAAGATGAAATGAAACCTTTTCTTTAATTACATTTTATAAATTAAACGATTTATATTTGAAAAAAAACAATTCATAATCGTTATAAATTGAATAACTTTTAACAATATGATTTATTCAATCCGGATAACAATACATAATTTTGCTCCGATTTAAAATATATTCAAATTGAATAAAAAAATTATCAGTTTATTGGCCTTAACATTAGTGGTCAATATCAATGCGCAGGTATTCAATGCAGGTTTCGAGAACAACAACGGAACGCCTTTATCCCAATTTAAAACCATTAATGCAGACGGTTTACAAGTTCCGGAATGGGGACAGGTTCAGGATTTTAACACAAAAGCCTGGATCCAGTTTTACGATGGTTATGACAATAAGATTGCTTTCAGCACCTCATATTATGATCCTGAAGGACAAGCTAATGATTGGTTGATTACACCGGCTATCACAATTCCACAGGAAGGAAATCCAACACTTTACTGGAAAGGTAAATCTTACGATTTTGAGTTTACAGATTCTTACGCTGTCAAAGTTTCAGAAACCAATAACAACCAGGAATCTTTTACGACAACACTTACGCAGATAGATGCAGAGCAGCCATTTGATTTTGCAAGCCATACTTTGGACTTGTCCGCATACAAAGGAAAAACTATCTATTTGGCTTTCGTAAACAATACCAATAGCGGAACTTATTTGGCTTTAGATGATTTGTACATCAGTCAATCTGCAAATTGCGTAATGCCTTCATTAGACGGATTTTCAGCAACTAATTTGAAACCGAATTCTGTTACTATTAACTGGTCAGCAACTTCAGGAATTGCAAGTTATGATACAGGATTGACGACTTTTGACACTTCAGTTTCTTCAAAAGGAACAACTTCTGCAACAACCAAAGCTTTCGATAATTTACAATCAGGAAAAAGATATCAGTTCTTCCTGAAAAATGCAGATTGTGGCTCTGGCTGGGCTGGACCAAAATCGATTTGGACGCCGACAGAATTGCCTTACGCTTATGATTTCGAAAAAACAGTTGAGAATTTTGGAGAATATGATTCAGATGGCTGGGCTTCTACAACTTGGCTGATGGGAGAAAACTCTGCTGTTGCCCAAAACGGAAGTGGATACGCATATAACAATACAAGTACTTCTAATGCTGGGAAAAATGACTGGTTATTCTCCTATCCTATTTACCTGAAAAATGGTGAAACGGTTACTGCAAAATATTACACGTCTATCGGAAATGCATCTGCTGACCCAGTGACGTTAAAAGTAGCTGTAGCAAGCGCGCCAGACAAAAACAACATCATTGAAAACCTGAAGACACAAACTGTTTCTCAGCAAGCTTACACAGAATACACCGTGAGTTACACTGCGACGGCTGACCAAGTTTATTACATCGGATTCGGGAATACAACGCCGAAAGTTACGACAACAACGGCTTTGAGATTGGATAATATCAGTTTCTCCAAAAGTAATTTGGCAGTCAATGATGTAAACAAAACCAACATCAAAGTTTATCCAAATCCTGTTGTTGACCAGTTGAATATCAAAACTGACGAGACAATTAAATCGGTTCAGGTTTATTCATTAGACGGAAAATTACTCAAAACAATTAACGGAAATAGTAACACTGTTGACTTTAAAAATTATCCAAAAGGTTCTTATTTGGTAAAAATTGAAACCAACAAATCAACGACTTCTCAAAAAGTTATAAAATAAGTTGAGAAAAATAGTTGCAGAATTAAAAATCATTTCTAAATTTGTCCCAATGAAATTAACGAATACAAATAACTGGTGGTGGCTTTCTTACTCTTTGTCGGGTCTGAAAGACTTATCGGTGTTCTAAATTCTGAACTAACTATAACTCAATCATAATAAGACTTCGACATTTTTGTTGAAGTCTTTTTTTATGTCATCCTGAGCTTGCCGAAGGATTTAAACCAAATAAATTTATAATCTGATGAAATTCAGTAAAACCATAAAAGTAAAAACCACCGTAAAATCCCAATTGGCAGACCTTTTCACGCCGATCGGAATTTACCTGCGACTCCGCGACAATTTCCGAGATACGATTCTTCTGGAAAATGCAGGAAATCAAAATTCTGAAAACTCATTCTCTTTCATTTGTGTCAATGCCATTGCAGGAATAGAAATCAGAGATTATCACGAAGCCGAATTCAAATTCCCTTTGGAAAACCCACAAAAGATCCAATTGGAAAATGAAAAATTATCAGATTTGCTTCAGGAATTTTCAGATTCTTTCCAATGTGAAAAACCTAACCACGAGATTGGAAAAAGTGCTCAGGGATTTTTTGGCTACACGAGTTACGATGCGATTCCATTTTTTGAAAATATCAGATTCAAGGAACTTTCTGAGGAAAATAAAATCCCGTTGATGCGTTACAGATTATATCAATACGTGATCGCAATCAACCATCACAACGACGAAATGTTCTTAATAGAAAATAAAATTGATGGTTTGAAATCTGAAATATCTTCTCTTGAAAATTTCATCAATCAAAAAAATGCACCCGTTTTTCCATTCGAGATCACTGCAGAAGAAACTTCGAATTTAAAAGATGAAGAATTTTTGGAATCGGTAGAATTTGCTAAAAAACATTGTTTCCGTGGTGACGTTTTCCAATTGGTTTTAAGCAGAAGATTTGAGCAGAAATTTCAAGGTGACGAGTTCAATGTTTATCGAGCTTTGCGTAATATTAATCCTTCGCCATACCTGTTCTTCTTCGATTATGGAGATTATAAATTAATTGGATCAAGTCCGGAAAGTCAGTTGATTATCAAAAACGGAAAAGCCATTATTCATCCAATTGCAGGAACTTTCAAACGAACCGGAAACATCGAAAAAGATCTGGAATCTGCCGAAGAACTCAAAAAAGACCCAAAGGAAAATGCTGAACACACGATGTTGGTTGATCTTGCAAGAAATGACCTGAGTATTCACGGAAAAAATACAACGGTTTCCAAACTTAAGGAAATTCATTTCTTCTCTCACGTGATCCATATGGTTTCAGAAGTCGTTGCTGATGTGAAAGAAAATCAGAATCCCTACGAAATGATCGCCACAACATTCCCACAAGGAACTTTAAGCGGAGCACCAAAATACAGAGCAATGCAACTCATTGATGAACACGAAAAAACTTCCCGAAGCTATTATGCAGGTTGTATCGGATTCGTCGGCTTCGACGGAAGTTGCAACCAGGCAATTATGATCAGAACATTCCTTAGCAAAAACAACACATTATTTTATCAGGCAGGCGCTGGAATCACAGCCAAATCCGTTGCAGAAAGTGAATTGCAAGAAGTGAACAACAAATTAGGAGCTTTGAAAAAAGCAGTTTTAAAAGCAGAGAAATTATGAAAATATTAGTCTTCGACAATTACGACAGTTTCACTTACAATCTCGTTCAAATCATCGAGCAGATTGTTGGTGAGGAAGTAGATGTTTTCAGAAATGATAAAATCGCTTTGGAAGATATTGAAAAATACGACAAGATCATTCTTTCTCCAGGACCTGGAATTCCGGAAGAAGCAGGGATTTTGTTAGAATTAATAAAAAAATACGCACCTACAAAATCTATTTTTGGAGTTTGCCTTGGACAACAGGCAATTGCTGAAGCTTTCGGAGGAAGTCTGATCAATCTTTCAGAAATCTATCACGGTGTTGCAACTGAAGCAAATCAAGTGAAAGAACATCATATTTTAAAGGATTTACCGGAAACTTTAGAAGTTGGAAGATATCATTCCTGGGCAGTAAATACAGAAGACTTTCCAGAGGAATTAGAAATTACAAGCGTTGACAAAAGCGGAATGATTATGAGTTTGAAACACAAAACTTATGATGTTCACGCCGTTCAATATCATCCGGAAAGTATTTTGACACCTGATGGGAAAAAGATTTTAGAAAATTTTTTATTGAATTAAGATGAAACAAATATTACAATATCTCTTCAACCATCAGACTTTGACAAAAGCTGAAGCCAAAGCGATCCTGACTGAGATTTCACAAAATAAATTCAATGAGAGCGAAGTGATTTCGTTTATCACTGTTTTCTTAATGAGAAGCATTACTTTGGAAGAACTCACAGGATTCCGTGAAGCTTTACTTCAATTAGCAAAACCTATCGATTTGGGAACGAATGATCTGGTTGATATTGTCGGAACTGGTGGCGATGGGAAAAACACATTCAATATTTCCACTTTAGCGAGTTTCATTGTCGCAGGAACCGGACAAAAAGTTGCAAAGCAAGGAAACTACGGAGCATCATCCATTTCTGGTTCGTCTAATGTTCTGGAAGAATTAGGTTATCAATTCAAAGATAATTCTCAGGACCTTAAAGCCGATCTTGAGAAAGGAAATATATGTTTCATCCACGCACCACTCTTCCATCCGGCTTTAAAGTCTGTAGCACCTTTGAGAAAACAATTAGGACTTAAAACTTTCTTCAATATTCTTGGACCGTTGGTAAATCCTGCGAAACCAAAATACTCTATGATCGGTGTTGCGAATCTTGAGATTGCGCGTGTTTACCAATATCTTTTGCAACAGCAGAAAAGTGAGTTTATGCTCGTTCACGCTTTGGATGGTTATGACGAAATTTCATTGACGGGCGATACAAAAATCTTCAATAAGTCGGGTGAAAAAATCTATTCAGCGGAAGATTTGAAATTCAAAAACATCGAACCAGAAAGTATTTTTGGAGGTCATTCAAAAGAAGAAGCGGCGAAAATCTTCATTGATATTCTGGAAGGAAAAGGAACCGAAGAACAGAATTATGTAGTTTTGGCAAACGCTGCGATTGCACTTTTAAATACTCGGAAATATGGCAATTACGATGATTGTTTAGCGCTTGCAAAAGAAAGTTTGGAATGTGGAAAAGCACTTCAAAGTTTAAAAAACATTAGAGAATAATTGTAAAAAGTATTCACGTAGAATGTACTAATGAAATCTATTCGAAAATCATAAATACATTTTCTTTTTAAATTAATCCAATCGAAAAATGACAATATTAGATAAAATCATAGAACGAAAAAAACAGGAAGTCATAGATTCAAAATCCAAAATTTCTGTCAAACAGCTGAAAGATTCAGAATTTTTTGGAAGAGAAACTTTTTCGCTGAAAGAAACTTTGAAATCAAAATCAGGAATCATCACAGAATTCAAAAGACAATCGCCGAGCAAAGGAATAATCAATGACAAAGTTTTGCCTTTGGAAGTGGTTCCTCAATATGAAAAATTCGGAGCAAGTGCAGTTTCTATTTTGACGGATAAAGATTTTTTCGGAGGGAGTTTCGAAGATATTATAAACGTTAGAAAGTACATTAGTATTCCGATTCTGAGAAAAGATTTTATGATCGATGAATATCAGTTTTATGAAGCAAAATCAATCGGAGCCGATGTTATTTTGTTAATCGCATCTTGTCTTTCTCCAACTCAGGTTTCGGAATTTACGGAATTGGCTCATCAATTAAATTTGGAAGTTTTGCTCGAAATCCATTCTGAAGAAGAATTGGAACACATTAATAAATATGTTGATTTTGTTGGCATTAATAATAGAAATTTGAAAGATTTCAAAGTTGATCTTCAACATTCAGTAAATCTGAAAAACCAGCTTCCGAAAGATATTTTGTCCGTTGCAGAAAGCGGAATTTATAACAAAGAAGATTTCAAATTTCTGAAAGAAAAAGGCTTTGACGGATTCTTGATGGGCGAATATTTTATGAAAAACGACAATCCTGGAAAGAAGTTCGGAGAATTCATTCAAGAAGTTGGAAATTAGATTTTAGAAGTTAGAAATGGAAAAGCAGCCAAAACTTAAAGTTTGCGGATTGACAAAACTTGATCAGATTCAGGATTTAATTGATTTGAAAGTTGATTTCTTAGGCTTTATATTTTACGATAAATCGCCAAGATATGTTTTGAATCAACTAAGTCTGGAACAGATTTCAGATATTGAACATTCAGCAAAAGTTGGTGTTTTTGTGAATGAAAATGTAGATAGAATTATTGAAATTTCGGAAAATGCAAACTTAAATTTCATTCAGCTTCACGGCGATGAAACCGATAATTTTATTTCAGAATTAAGAGATAAATTAAATCCACATATTGGGATTGTTAAAGTTATCAGAATCGGAAATCAAACTTCAGAAGAATTGCAAAAAACCATCAATCGACAATCACAAACTATCAACTATCTCCTATTTGATACTGACTCAAAAGCTTTTGGAGGAACTGGACAAACCTTCGATTGGAATATTTTAAATAAAATCGAAATCCCAATTCCCTATTTTTTAAGTGGTGGGATTTCATTAGAAAATACCCATCAATTGTCAAAAATCAACCATCAACCATTTGCGCTCGATATCAATTCGAAATTTGAGATTGAACCGGGAAAAAAAGATTTAGAAAAAGTAAAAGAATTTTTATCATTAATCAAATGAAAAATCATCAGTACAAAACCAAAATTATTTGGACAGGAAATACCGGAGAATCTACAAAAAACTACCGTTCATATCAAAGAAATTACACCATTTCGGTTGATGGGAAAGCTGATATTTCAGGTTCATCTGACCCTGCTTTTTTAGGAGATGCACAATTGCACAATCCTGAAGACCTTTTACTGGCTTCGGTTTCTTCTTGTCATTTGCTATGGTATCTTCATCTTTGTTCGGTAAATAAAATCCTTGTTTTGGAATATGAAGATCTTTCGGAAGCAACGATGATCGAAAATGAGAACGGAAGTGGAAAATTCAGTGAAATCACTTTAAAACCAAAGATTGTAGTTGCTGAAAAAGAAATGATAGAAAAAGCGGTTGAACTCCATCAGAAAGCCAATGAATATTGCTTTATCGCCAATTCATTAAACTTCGAAGTGAAACATCAACCAGAGATAACATATAAAGAAAATTAAAATGAACTACCAAAACCCAGATAAAAACGGCTATTACGGCGATTTCGGAGGCGCTTTCGTTCCGGAAATGCTTTACCCGAACGTTGCAGAATTACAGGAAAAATATATTCAAATCATAGAATCTGAGGAATTCCAAACCGAGTTTCAGGATTTGCTGAAGAATTATGTCGGACGTGCTACTCCACTTTATTTTGCAAAAAATCTGAGTGAAAAATATCAGACTCTAATCTATCTGAAAAGAGAAGATCTGAATCACACCGGAGCGCATAAAATCAATAACGCATTAGGTCAAGCTTTACTCGCAAAAAAACTTGGAAAACACAGGATTATTGCAGAAACCGGAGCCGGACAACACGGCGTTGCGACTGCGACAGCTTGCGCTTTGTTAGGTTTGGAATGCATCGTTTATATGGGCGAAGTGGATATTGCAAGACAATCGCCGAATGTTGCCAGAATGAAAATGCTTGGTGCAACTGTAATTCCCGCAACATCAGGTTCCAAAACTCTGAAAGATGCGGTGAATGAAGCATTGAGAGATTGGATCAATAATCCTTCGACGACACATTACATCATTGGAAGTGTGGTTGGTCCGCATCCATTTCCTGATCTCGTTGCCAGATTTCAAAGTGTAATTTCTAAAGAAATAAAAGAACAATTGAACGAGAAAATCGGCAGAGAAAATCCAGATTACCTGATTGCTTGCGTTGGCGGCGGAAGCAATGCAGCAGGAACCTTTTACCATTATGTGAATGAAGAAAGTGTGAAAATCATTGCGGCCGAAGCTGGTGGTTTTGGCATTGATTCCGGGAAGTCTGCTGCGACTACGTTTCTTGGAACTTTAGGGATTTTACACGGAAGCCAAAGTCTTGTAATGCAGACCGAAGACGGACAAGTTATCGAGCCGCATTCTATTTCTGCAGGCTTGGATTATCCGGGAATTGGTCCGATGCACGCTAATCTTTTCAGACAAAATCGTGCTGAATTCTTTAGTATTAATGATGATGAAGCTTTGAAATCTGCTTTTGAATTGACAAAGATCGAAGGCATCATCCCTGCTTTGGAAAGTGCACACGCTTTGGCTGTTCTCGACAAAAAGAAATTTGAAAAGGATGATGTGGTCGTGATCTGCCTTAGTGGTCGTGGTGATAAGGATATGGAAACGTATTTGAAACATCTTTAAATCTGTAAAATGTAAAACATACTAATGTATTTATAACTTCAAAACCGTAAATACATTTTACATCAATACTTTAATACAATAAAAATGAAAAAACTCAATATATACTTCACAGCCGGAGTTCCGAAGCTGGAAGACACAGGAAAGATCGCCAAACTAATCCAAGATTCCGGAGCGGATATGATGGAAATCGGGATTCCGTATTCTGATCCAGTGGCGGATGGACCTGTGATCCAGGACGCACATTCATTGGCTTTGAAAAATGGAATGAGCATCAAAAAACTATTCGATCAGCTGCTTGAAGTTAAAGATTCTGTGACTATCCCGAAGATTTTGATGGGTTATCTGAATCCGGTTCTGCAATTCGGTTTTGAAAATTTCTGTCAGAAATGTGCGGAAGTTGGCGTTTCGGGATTGATTATTCCTGATCTTCCACCGATTGAATTCGAAAATAAATATGGAGAAATTCTTAAGAAATACAATCTCAATTTTACCTTTCTTGTAACACCGGAAACATCTGAAGAACGCATCAAACATCTTGATTCTTTAAGTTCCGGATTCTTATACGCCGTGAGTTCTTCTTCTACCACTGGAAATGCAAATGCAGTTTTGAAGAATGAAGATTATCTTAATAAATTGGCTTCATTAAACTTGGCAAATCCGGTTTTCATAGGATTTGGAATCAAGAATAAATCTGACTTTGAGAATGTGACCGAGAAAGCACAAGGTGGCATCATCGGAACTGCTTTCGTTAAGATTCTTCTGGAGAATGAAGATTGGGAAACGAAAGGAAAAACATTTATCGAAGGGATAAAAAACTAACGGAGTCTGCCTCGCAATAGGGATAGAAGAGGTTATCCTTTTTGTTTTTTGCGAAGGGAAAGTTTGGGAAAACAAAAAGATATGAACGGATAGCCCGGCCCGAGCGGCGGACTTGGTATTGGCGAGGGATTGCCCAAATTATGATACAATTAAAAAAGAGTTTCAATTGACTGAAACTCTTTTTTATTATTTCTAATTATCGCTTTCGAAGATTGTTGAGAAAGCTGATGTTACCAATGAGAGCAGAATACTGAAGAGAAGCGCCCACCAGAAGCCATCAACAGTCATACTTGTCATAAGATAGTCGGCTAATAAAATGATTAACGCATTCACAACAAACGAGAATAAACCAAGCGTTATAATGGTGATTGGTAATGATAAAATCGAAAGAATCGGTTTTATAATCATATTAAGAAGTCCTAAAACAATGGCGAAAATAATCGTTGATCCAAAGCTTTCAAAATGTACACCTGTAAGGATTTTGCTGAGTAAAAACGCTGATATTGCGGTAATGAGCAAACGGATAATTAAGTTCATAGTTTGAAATTTTATTTGTTAGAAATTGATATTCAAAAACCAGACCTAATATTTACTTTTCTGGTAAACTTTCACTTCTTTATACTGCAGGTCTTTCTCATTCTGTGACTTATCCGAAATCAATATTCCGGAAAGATGATCGATCTCGTGCTGGAAGATCACTGCCGTGAAACCTTCCACCATCTCGTCGTGTTTCTTATTCTCAAGGTCATAATATTCCAGTCGGATGCTGTAGCTTCTGTAGAAATCGCCTCGGAAAGTCTCGATGGATAAGTCGCCTTCCGGACCTTTGTTCAGAAGTTCGGACCACCAAGTGATCTTCGGATTGATAAAATATTCCACAGGCACATCTTTCTTATCAAAACGTTGAACCAGCACTACCCGCCTGTTGATTCCCACCTGAGGCGCCGCAATACCAACGCCGCCACCAGTTGCAGCCAGAGCAAGCCTCATTCTTTCGATTAGAATCGGGAGGTTTTTATCTTTTGGCGAGATTTCTTCGGATTGAGAAAGCAAAACTTTGTGCTGAGACTCATTATCGGTTTGATAGATTGGCAAAGCTGTTTTTGGATCTCCGGCGAGGATGAGCTCTTTTTCCTCTTTTGAGAATTTTTGAGAAAAAGAAAAAGTTCCCACAAACAATAATATTAAGACTGTAAAATTCCGCATCGTCTATTTTTATTTCAAAGATAATAATTTGGGCACCTTTATCCGCCTTCCGCTCCCAATCTTTTTTACAGACGTTTTCGGTTTAATAGAACCTGAGGATAAGCAAAAAAGGATTTCCGCTCAAACCTAACGAAGTGGTTCATCGATTCAAATGAAAAAATAAAAAAGATGAGATAAGTCGGGGTGCGCTTTGCAAGGTTGAAATTCTTAGATTCAATTGATATTTACAGTAAATTTCAAGATATTTTAAAGCTAAAAAACCACCTTCGCCAAGTCCGATGGATAGAGTGCTTACATAGGGCATCAAAAACACACGTGTCTTTTCATTGAAACTCTCGTGTCTTTTGAATAAAACTCTCGTGTGTTTTAATGAAAACATACGAGAGTTTTTCAAAATCATCATTATTAAACAAAAAAAAACGTTCCCCCGAAATGATCCGGGAGAACGCAAACTAGAGAGAAACTAACAACTATAACTCAACTATATATAACGAATTGGTGTTTTAATTGATGACTTCATTCTTCCTTCTGTTGAAGATCCAGAAGATGATCGGGAAGATTAATAAGGTCAATATCGTTGCAGTAATCAGCCCACCAATGATGACAATCGCCAAAGGTTTCTGAGACTCAGAACCAATTCCCGTAGAGAGTGCGGCTGGTAACAATCCAATAGATGCCATCAAAGCGGTCATCACCACTGGTCTTGTTCTCACTTTCACACCTTCCATTATGGATGAATCCAAGGATAATCCGTTCTTCACATTTTGATGGAATTCGGAGATCAGGATCACACCATTCTGGATACAGATCCCAATCAGGGCGATCATTCCAACGCCGGCAGAGATCCCGAAATTCATATGCGTTAAATGCAATGCGATGATGGCACCAATTAAAGCAAAAGGAACATTAGCCAAAACCAAAAGTGAATCTTTCATATTCCCGAAAAGAATGAACAACAGGAAGAAAATTCCAATGATACTGATCGGAACCACCTGCGTCAATCGGTTGGTTGCCCTCTGCTGATTCTCAAACTGTCCCGTCCATCCAATCGAATAGCCATCTGGTAATTTGATCTTATCCACTTTCTTCTGAGCATCGGCAATCGTTCCTCCAAGGTCACGATCACGGATAGAGAACTTGACACCAATGTATCGTTTGATATCATCTCTGTAGATGAAAGCAGCACCGTTTTCCTTCTCAATTGTACTGATCTCTTTCAATGGAATTTTAGCACCGTCCTGAGTTGGAACCATCAAGGATGCGATATCTTCTTCATTCTTTCTGTATTCCTGAGCGTAACGCAATCTGATTGGGAATTTTCTTTCACCGTCAAACATTTCAGAAGCTGTTTTCCCACCAAAAGCCATTTCCAGAACCGCTTGCGCATCGGCTGGCAGAACGCCGTAAGCAGCCATTTTGCTTCTGTCCAAAACAACACTGATCTCTGGTTGCCCAATATTCTTGATAATTCCGGGTTCTTTTACACCATCCACATCTTTGATAGAAGCCAGAACTTCGTCTGCCAGTCTGTCCAAAGTGTGAAGATTGTCACCGTAGATTTTGATTCCGTTTTCAGCTTTAAAACCTGCAACTGCTTCGGCAACGTTATCAGAAATGGGCTGAGAATAATTGAAGGTGATGCCTTGGTAATTCTTCAGTTTTTTATCAATCTGCTCGATCAATTCATCATAAGTGATCTTGCGTTTCCATTCATCTTTTGGCTGGAGACTCACGGCGAACTGTACAAAACCAAATCCGTTCGGGTCGGTTCCGTCATTACTCCTGCCCGTTTGCGCCAGAACATCGGTCACTTCCGGGAAACTCATAATGTCTTTTTTGAGTTCATTGGCTGTGACTAGAGATTTGTCTAAAGACGAACTCATCGGCATCTCAGCAGTGATCCACAGTGAACCTTCATTCAATTGAGGTAAGAATTCAGTCCCTAAGAATGTTGCTGAAAATAAAGTGATCGCCAAAACTACAGTTGAAACCAGAAGACTTATTTTCTTGTATCTGAAGGTGAACTTCAAACCTTTCATCACATATTTGTCCCAGAATTCTACGAATGGGTTGTGTCTTTCCTTTACATTTTTCTTTAATAATATATGCGACATTACCGGAACTAAAGTGAGAGTGAATATCAAAGCACCCAACAAAGCAAACCCTAATGTAAAAGCCAGCGGAGAGAACATTTTACCTTCTACTTTCTGGAAAGAAAAGATTGGTAAAAGAGACGTGATGATAATTAATTTTGAAAAAAAGATTGCCTTACCAAGTCCGGTTCCGGTTTGTTTGATCCAGCCTGCTTTTGCCATTTTGTTGAAGCGTTCCATTCCATATTTCTTCGCCTTGTGGTCAAGCATTACGAATAATCCTTCGACCATCACGACAGCACCGTCAATAATAATCCCGAAATCGACTGCACCTAATGATAATAAGTTGGCGCTCATTCCTGCCATCTTCAGACAGAAAAAAGCAAACAATAAAGACAATGGAATGATGATAGAGACTATTAAAGTCGTTCGCCAATCTGCCATAAAAATGAGGACGATGACCGTTACCAAGATGATTCCTTCCAAAAGGTTATGCATTACCGTATTGGTGGTAAAATCCATCAAATTCTGACGGTCGTAGAAGGTTCTCATTTTGACATCCTTCGGAAGGATCTTGGTATTCAGTTCCTCGATCTTGGCTTTCACCAATTTCAGAACTTCCTGCGCATTCTCGCCTTTTCTCATCACGACGATTCCTTCCACCGTGTCGTTCTCATTATTAAGAGAAGCCTGCCCAACTCTCGGCATCAAACCTTCGTGAACATCCGCCACATATTTGACAAGGATTGGATTTCCGCTGTCATTATGAACCGTAATATTTTCGATGTCAGCAATAGACTTCACTAAACCAATTCCACGAACGACATAAGCCTGACCGCTTTTCTCTATGACATCGCCACCGACATTCAGGTTGCTGTTGGTTACGGCTTCCAGAACTTCGCTTGGTGTCAGATTATATTTATCTAATTTTCTGGGATCGATACTTAATTCAAAAACTTTGTCCTGACCTCCGAAAACATTGACATCTGCAACACCGGGAACACTTCGCAAAGCTCTGTCGACCACCCAGGTTTGGAGTGTCAAAAGGTCTCTGGAATCGCGGTCTTTGCTTTCTAAAGTATAGCGGTAAATCTCACCTGTCGGTCCGTATGGAGGCTGAACTTCCGGGTCTATTTCGTCTGGTAAACTAACTGTTCGTAGTTGATTATTGACCATATTCCTTGCGAAAATATCGTCTACGCCATCTTCAAACAAAATCTTAACGATGGAAAGCCCGAACATTGTGGTACTTCGGACGCTGGTCTTTTTCTGAACAGGACTCATCGCCAGCTCAATCGGTGTGGTCACGAATCGTTCTACCTCTTCTGCACTTCGACCGTTCCATTGGGTGATGATGACAATCTGAGTATTGGTAACATCCGGGAAAGCTTCAATCGGCATATTTTTGAAACTGATAAAACCTGCAACCGCCAGAATCGCTACCCAAATGAATGTGAACGCTTTATTTTTAAGGGAAAATCCTATGATACTTTTTATGAATTTGTTCATATTTTATATTTTGAATCACAATGTTATTTATGATTATTCATATTAATATTTATCCGTAGGTAAAACTTACGGCTATTGATAGTAAACCTTGATGGTTTATCGAAAAAGCTTTAAATATTAGTTATTCAAAGAGCGGTAAATCAATAATTGATTGTTGGTGACTACAGTTTCTCCTTCTGAAAGGCCGTTTGTGACATAAGTGTTCTCTGTGTTCTGTTTCAGGATCTTGATCTCTTTGACCTTAATATCCGTTTGGGATTTGTAAACGACTACGAAATATCGGTTATCATCAAAGATTACTGCGCTGGATGGAATTGCTAAAGCGGTTTCGTTTTCTGCGGAAGAAACTCTGATGGTTGCCTTACTTTCCGGGATCAATAAACCTTGAGAATTATCCAAGACTACTCTAGCCTGCATAGAATTGGTATCGGGATCGATGATCTTGAAAATCTTATCGATCTTACCAAAAAAGACTTTATCGGGATAAGACAATGTGGAAACCTGAGCTTTCATTCCAAGATTGATCTTATCAATATCAGCTTCGTTCACGTTCATTATTGCCCAGACATTTTTGGTATTGGCAACATCGAAGATATTTTCGCTTCGGTCGCTTCTGAGTTCCATATCTTTATTGATGTCTTTATGAACGATGTAACCGTTTATTGGTGCAATTACGCTGTAGATATTACCTTTTTTGACATTGTAAACTGTACTTACAGAATTGGATCTGTGCAAAGCATCTTTGGCTTTCTGAACTTCACCCTGTGCTTCCAGAATATCTTTTTCAGTGTTTAGTTTTCCGGCGTACATTTCTTTGGCAACACGAAGATTGTTCTCAGCAACCAGCAAATCAGTTTTTGCGTCGCTGACATCCTTCTGGACTTCCGCCAATTCCGTACTTCTGATGGTTGCTAAAACTTGACCTTTTTGGACATAATCTCCAAGTTCCACATTCACACTCAGTACATTACCACCAACCAAAGGGAAAATATCGATGTACGTATTTTTGTCAGCAGAGATCTTTCCGTAGAAGCTGTATTCGTCTTCGATGAATTTCTTCTCCACTTTTGCGAATGTTGTGGACTTCAGCATCGTTTGGCTCAATTCAAAACCTTTTGTCACTTCCTTCACGGTTTCTTCCTTTTTGGAACAGGATATCAAACTGATAGCTAGGATAATGGGAATAATAATTTTTTGCATTAATAAAAGATTTTGGTTTGTACTAATTGATTGAGCTTCTCTGCGGAAATCATAATCTGTTTTTTCATTTCGTAGATCTGTAAAACGGTTTGTCTGTAACTTTCCATAAAGTCTGTGAAATCTATGAGGCTGACATTTCCGCTTCGGAAGTTTTTAAGGATTCCGTTGTAGACCGTATTCAGGTTTTCAACATCTACAGGTTTCAGTTCGAAATATTGGTCGTATTGATTTTTCCAGGTCTGGTAGGCAGATTCTACCTGCGTTTCGAGATTCAGTTTTTGATATTCTGAGTTTTTCTCGCTTTGCTGAATGGCGTATTTTGCTTTTTCAACATTTCCTTTGTTCACTTTCCAAAGCGGGATTGGAATTCCGACTTTCAAATTAACTTCATTTCTGAAAGTTCCTGAAGCCTGATCATATTCTGCTCCAAGATTCAGATCTGGCGTGTTAAGAGATTTTTGCCACTGAGCAAAGAGTTTGCTGTTATCTATAAGTTTCAGATTATAAAGATAATCCGCATTGTTAACTAAAGCTTTTTCTTTGAGAATTTCCAAGTCTCCAAAAGGCTGGGATGTTAAAATATCATTTTCATCAAGTTTAGAAATATTGGGAAGAATATTGTCTGAAATGCCTGTCAGGATTTTCATATTCTGCTGAAAAGCGAGAATGTTATTATTGATCTCGATCTTGTCGTTGTTCAACTGAATTACAATGCTTTGAAGTCTTACATAATCCTTAAGAGAAATGTTTCCTTTATCAGTCTGGATTTTGTAAGCTGCCAAAAGCTCATTCATATATTTAAGTTGCCCATCGATACTGATCTGTTTTTTTTGTTCGTAGATGAGATTGTAATAAGTTTCCCGAAGTTGAGATCTGAGATCGACCAACAATTGATTGAATTGTAATTGAGAAAGTTCCTTGTTGGATTTGGCAAACTGGATCTCGTTTTTCTTTTTACCACCAAGATAGATGAGCTGTGTGATCTCTGCACCTTTTGCTCTGCCTACATCGAAAGCGCGTTTGTCCTCAGGATTGTAAGCATTCACGTAAGCGCTTATTTGTGGAAGTTCCCAGATCTTGGCCTGCATAATATCGGCGTCTGCCATATTGATATTATATTGTGCAGCGAGAATCTGGAGATTGTTTTTTTGAAATGCTAATTCGCAATCCTGAAGAGACATCTGCTGCTGTCCGGATAGACAGACAAATGCCGAAACGGATAACACCAGCGTTGTTATTTTATTCATTTTATCTCGTTTTGGTTTTGCAAAAATGCCTTACCTGGATTAAAACGGACTTAAATGAGACTTAAAAAAAACTTAATTGTTTTAAACAAATCAGTTATTTGTTATATTTAATGAAATTTAAAACGTTGAATTTCAAGATGAAAAATCTTATTAAATTATTCTTATTATTACTCTTTTCGATAAATTCTGCACAGACTCATCGGTTTATTTATGAATTACAATACAAATATGATTCGACTAGTTCAGATTATCAGAAAGTAAATATGATTTTGGACATCAGTCCGAAAGATGTGAAATTTTATGGACGTGATCTTCTGATTTCGGATTCTATCAATAAAAAATTCGGGAATATGGACAATAAAAATGTCGATATGACGGGGCAAATTGTTAAAAGGAAACTGAATTCTTCAGAAAATGAAAATTTCATCAATATAAAATTCAGTTATTATTCATTCAAGACCAATGATAAAATAGACTGGAAAATATCTATTGAAACCAAGAAAGTTCAGGATTACACTTTACAGAAAGCGACTGCGAAATTTGGCGGAAGAAACTGGATTGCCTGGTTTAACAAGGAAATTCCTATTAATGAAGGACCTTTCAAATTCCGAGGTTTACCAGGTTTGATATTTGAAATTAAAGATGATCAACAGGAATTCATTTACAGTTTGGTCAAAAGTCAAAAAATCGGAGAAATACCTGTAACCAATGATTTTCTTGAAAGTAATTTTGGTAACAAAGCGATTCCTGTTTCAGAAAAACAGATTCAAAAACTGATGATGGAATTCTATAATGATCCGTTTGCTTTTGAAAGAACCAACTTCAGCAAAAACAGTAGCGATTGGCGCATCAATATTGGCGGAAAGGAAATTCACAGCTTAGAAGAACTGAATGCCGAAACCAAAAATATGCAAGTTATCATCAAGAAATATTATAATCCGCTGGAACTTGACAAAGCCGTTCATTATCCAAATTGATCAATATTATTTATTAAAAATAACAGTAAAAAGGTTCTCATTTTCTGACAGTGAATTGTAAGAAATCTCCGCTTTGTGATATTCCAAAATACGTTTTACGATGCGTAAACCAAGTCCTGAGCCTGATTTATTTTGAGAATTGCTGCCCCGCATAAAAGCTTCAAAGAGTTTTTCTCTTTCCGAAACAGGAATGATTGTACCTTTTGAAAATACATTGACAATAATCCGGAATTCTGTTTCTTTTATGGAAATGTCAACTTCCTGATTGTCTGAATATAAGGCAGCATTTTTGAACAAATTAACAAAGGTAATCTCGAGAAGAGATTTCACGCCTTTTACAGTCAGGATTGCATCGTCACTACTATCTTCATCGATTTGGAAATCCATTTTGAAATCGGGAAAATTACGATTTACTTTTTCAAAAGCATCAAAGACGACTTCGTCAATTCTTACTTCTTCATAAACGCTGGCGATGCCTTCTTTATCGAATTTCGAAAGCAAAAGTAATGATATTGTAAGATCAGATAATTGATAAACATCCAGTAACATCTGTTGTAATGTCGCTTTTGTTTTCAGCGAATGATTTTCCAGCTGGATCAAATTTTCGAGCTGAAAAGCCATTCTCGTCAAAGGTGTCCGCATCTCGTGGGCCGCACTGGAATTGAAATCTTTTTGAGATTGGAAAACATCGTTCAAACGGTTTGTCATCAGATTAAAAGAAGTTGCTAAAACGCCAATCTCATCTTTTGGATTTTTGACCAAAACAGGTGTTGTTAGCTTATGAGCACTGATTTCTGAAATATCAGCTTTCAAAATTTCCAAAGGTTCTAAAAACTTCGAAACGATATAATAGCTGAAAAACCAAATCAAAATAATGCTGACAACATAAGAAAAAATCAACATATACTTCAAAAAATCAAGTTTAGATTCTCCTGTAACATCCTGTGCGCTTGTAAGAATGTAATAATTTTCTCCATTAATATTCCTTAATGTCGCATAGATTTCTGGTGCCGAATGTTCTATGTAAACCGTTTTTTCTTTGTCTAATCGTTCCAAAAGTTTCTCGTCCCAAGTGATTTTTTTATCTTTCAATGTACTGTAAACCAATTCCTTTTCTGCATTGAAGATCATAATATTCTCGTTCAGCAATACATTGTCAGAATTCTCGTCAAAGAAAATAGGCGCTTCTCTTTCGAAATCTTTTGATTTCTCGATAAAATTGACTGTGAAAACCAGACGTTTCTGAAAACGCTCCTTGAATTCATCTCTTCTGAAATCATTGAAGGAAATGTACACCACAAACATCATAATCCCGAATATCAGGGAAAATGCAATGCTAAGACTGAGTGCTATTCTACGTTTCAGAGACATTTGAGGAAGTTAGAGATTAGATTTTAGAAGTTAGAATTACAGCGGACTTAGATAATATCCGAAACCCGGTCTTGTGTGGATGAGTTTGGTTTTAAAGTTTTTATCAATTTTTTTACGCAGGAAATTGATGTAAACTTCGATGGCGTTGTTGGTGGATTGGAATTGGTTTTTCCAGACTTCATCGGAAATATATTGTTTGGAAAGCGTCCGTCCGTTTGCTCTTGCCAACAAAACCAAAAGTTGAAATTCCTTCACCGTAAGATTGATTTCTTCGCCTGAACGGAAAACCTTGCTGTCTTCAGGATGAATCACGAGATCTTCTATCACAATTTTTTCGACTTCCTCGGTTTTAGGCGTCAGTCTTCGCATTTGAGAATTGATTCTCAGCAATAATTCTTCCAGCAAAAATGGTTTTACCAAATAATCATCGGCAGCTCTCAGGAATGCTTCTTTTTTTTCTTCAATGCCGTCGTATGCAGAAATGATGATGATTGGCGTTTCGGCATTGGTTTCGCGGATGGTTTTACAGATGTCCAATCCGTTGATTTTTGGAACATTAATATCTAGCAGAAAAATATCGTAATCTTTGCCTGTGAACATATTCAGGAACACTTCGCCGTCTTCTGCTTTGTCGGTTTTTATCGATTTTGATTCCAGAAAAAGTGCAATTTCTGAAGATAAAACAGAATCGTCTTCTAAAAGTAATGCCTGCATTTGTTGAGAATTTTTTACAAATATGGGAAAAAGTAATTTATTTGAACGTTATTTAAAATTTAAGAATTACGATTTATGCCTTAAATCAATAGTTTGCAAAATAGAAATAGATTTATATTTTTCATTAATTTAGTTCTTTAAAATATCACAAATGAAAAAATTTCTAGCATCATTATTTTCATTCTTCTCCATTTTTATATTAAGCCAAAAAAGAGAAATGGCTGAGAATTTCTCCAAACATAATTTTGATAAAACCATAGAAATTGCCAAAGAAATTTTGAAATCAGAACCGGATGATTTAGAAACTATCTTGATGGTTGCTAGAGCAGAAAATGAGAAAGGTAATTTTCAAAATGCAATTCCATTTCTTGAGAAAGCAAAGGCTCTGATGAAAGAAGATTGGCAAAAATCTTGGACACTTTTGGAAACTTCAAAAAATAATTTTGGTCTTGGAAATATTGAAATCGCAAAACAAAATTATAATGAAGCTCTGAAAATCAACGGCACAAAAAACTCAATGAAAAACCTGAAGAATTTTGGAATGATAACAGGTTTGGACGAGTTTTATAAAAACTGGAAAGTAAAAGAATCCAAAAACATTATTTTTCACTTTGAAAAAGGTATTAATGAAAAGGATATTGAAAGAATCGTCATCACGAGACAAAAAGCTTTTGAAGAAATTAATTCCTTTTTTAAGTCGAATCTACCGAAAAAAATTGACTTCTTTGTATGGAATCTGACCGAAAGTTTCAATCCGATTTTAAACACAAATCTTGGATTTTCAAATCCTATTTTTTCTATTTCTCATAATCGATTCAACCAGACACCTGGACACGAAATTGCCCATAATATTTCGTTTTGGAGGAATAATAATGTAGTGAAAACCCAATTGATAAACGAAGGAATTGGCGTTGCTTTTGACCAACAAAAGAATGACAAACTTGGAATTGCACAGGAAGTTTACAAAAAGAATCCCATTGATATAAAAGAACTTTGGAAAAATAATTCAAAAGTAAATGATGATATTTTGTATCCAATTGCCGGAACTTTTGTGGATTATTTAATCAAATATAATAAAGAAAAATTCTTGAAACTAGCGGAAAATCAAACTTATGAAAATGCATCAAAAATCTACGATGGGAAAATTGATGAGATGATTGAAAATTTCACTTTGTTATTAAGCTATTAATTTTCAAATACTTACATCAATAAGTCTTCGTCATATCATTCGGAATCACAAGATTGAATTCCGTCAGGATAAAATCTTTTTCAGGCAAAACTAGTTCCGGTTTTTCGGATTCAAAAACAGAAATCACTGCAATCTTCAAATTCGGATTTTTCAAACATTTCTGCTCCAAGGATTATTTGTCCTTTTTTCTGATCAAAAATTGCTTCAGTTATCTTTTTTTCCAACCAGTGATTGATGGAATTATCGTGATGTTCGCCAATGAAAACTACGTCATAATCAGCCAATTCTTTCATCACTTTTTCAGGCGAAATCGTCTTTGATTTTTTATCAAAAAACTGATAAGAACGGAAATCCTGAGCTTTTATAAAACCAAGACTTAATATTAAAATAAATAACGCTAACTTTTTCATTTTAAAATAAATAAGAAAGCCGTTCTAAAGTAAATTAAAACTATAAAACGGCTTTATTAACAATGATTAAATTTTATTTTTTACAAACCTGCAACCAGATCTTTCCATCCTTGAAGTTCAGGATTTCCAGGCTTTCTTTTTCCGAAAAGCTGAACGATAAAATCCCCTTCTTTGTTGAATACTTCCACAGAAGTTACTTCGCCATCTTCGGTCGGTTTTTTCGTAATCCAGGTTTCTGCAATTTTCGTCGTATCAAGATGCAGATTAAAATCAGGGTCCATCACATTGAACCATTGCTGATGCCAAAGCGTTTTGTTAACTTCACCAGTATGAATCTGGATAATTCCGCGATTTCCAACGAAAACCATAATTGGCAGATTCTGTTCAGAAGCATCTTCTAAAACATTCACCACTTTAGAATTTTCGATTTTTGTAGCGTAACCTTCCGGCGCTAATCTCAATGCCTGCGTCCTTGTAACTCCGAATTTTCTCAGCATCATAAAGAAATCGTGTGTGTCTTTCAAATCTTTCCAAGCTTGTTGGAAACCAGCAACATCGATCTCAGAATCTGCTTTCTCTGCAGGTTTTGCAGGAACAGCTTCAGTTACGACATTTGGAGATTGTTCGTCCGCTTTATATTTCTCTGTCAAAGCATCAAATTCTGCTTCGTTGCTCGCTTTTGTTAAATAGATCTTATGAAGCGCCAAACCATCTTTTCCGAAGAACTGTAAGCTTTTTCTATCGCCTTCAACCACAGAGAAACCGAATTTCCAAGAGTTAATAAAGATTCTTAAATCAATGTCTTCACCTACGAAAACCTGTCCGTGAGGATTGCTGAAATCAGGATTCAAATAAACGCCTTTTCTTTCGTGTACACATTCGTCATTTCTCGTTAAAGCCATTACTTTATCCAGTTTTATAACTTCCTGAAGAAGGTCTGCAAAATCCGTTTTTAAAACTGTAACACCGTTTCCAATGTTCGTCGCTAACAATTCTGCTTCACTAACGCCTAATTGTTCAGCCGCGTTTCTTATTCTAAGATGTGGATTTTCTGCTTTCAGAGCTTCCCATTTTTCTTTTAATTCATTAATTAATGTACTCATATTAATTTATTTTGATTGTTTATTTTTATTAATTAAAATCAATTACTTTTTGATTGTCAGAACTATATATTCTCTTTTTACCTGTTCGCCAGCTTTGCTGATGATGAATTCTTCTTTATCCGATTTTATCATCCTTTTGAAGTTTGTTTGAGAAATCAGTAATTCTATATCTTCGTAATTATAAAGTTTGAAATCCGATGTGAAGGGTAAAGTTTTCATAAAATCCTTCTTCGCAAATGTGAGTACGAAACTTCCGTGTTCTTTTAAAACTCTATAAATTTCATTAAGGAAATAAACCGGATTTTGCCAGAAATAGATTGTATTGACGGTCATTATTTTATCAAAACTTTCATTCTCAAAAGGAATATTTTTCCCGTCGTATAATTGAAATTTGGCTTGAGAAAGATATTTTTGATTGATACTTTCTGCTTCAGTTTTCATAGTTTCGGAAATCTCTAAGCCTGTATAATTAATATTTTCGGCGAAATCCAAAAGATAAGATAAATGTCCAGCGTTGGCGTGACCGAGCTCCAAAACCTTTTCGTTGTCCGTCAAATGTAAAGCTTTGATGGTTTCTTTGGTCATAGAAATGTTGGTTCTGTTCATCATCTCAGCAACTTCTTTTCCAATATCGCCTTCGGGATTTGATAGTTGTTGTGCTAATATTTTGAGTTCGTTTTCTGTCATTTAGTTTAAATTTTTTATTTAACCAAATAAAATCATGGTATTGTCATTCACCGGATGTTTGCAGATCGTACAAGGAAAATTATAAGCCTTGGAAATTGTTTCTGCAGTGAACACATTTTCCGGCGATCCATATGACAAAACCTGCCCTTTTTCCATCAATAAAATATGATCAGCGAATTGTGCTGCAAGATTGAGATCATGCAAAACAACAATCGCTGTATTATTATTTTGAGTAAAATTCTTTATAAGTTCAAGAGTTTTGTACTGATGTTTAACATCCAGATTATTAAGTGGTTCGTCCAGGAAAAGTAAAGTGTTTTCTATCTCATTATCAAGTTGAGCCAAAACACGAGCGAGATGAACACGCTGCTTTTCGCCGCCGGAAAGTGAGTTATATTCCCTTTTCTGGAAATGCACAACATCGGTTTCTATCATTGCTTTTTCAACCGATTTGAAATCCTCTGAATGCGGCTGTGAATTGAAATATGGATATCTGCCCATCATCACAACATCCGCTACCAAAAGCGGAATATCCTGAGCATTGTGCTGAGAAAATTTAGCTTTGTGTTTTGACAGTTCTTCCAGATTCCAGTCGGAAAAGATTTTATTTTTGAATTGAATATTCTTCTTATTATCTGTTTTAATCTCATTGGCGAGTAGATTCAAAAGGCTGGATTTTCCTGCTCCATTTGGACCTACAATTGCTAAAAATTCTCCGAAACCAACATTAATATCAACATCCTTTAAAATACTGACTTTCTGGCTTTTATAATTGATATTCTGTCCTTTTATCATCGTAATGTATTTTTAAATTTAATTAAAATGGCGATGAAAATCGGGCCTCCAATCAGTGATGTCAAAATCCCAATCGGTAATTCTGAAGGTGCAACAATGGTTCTGCTGATCGTGTCTGCAAATAGCAATAAAATGCTCCCACAAATAGCTGATAATGGTAAAATAAAATGATAATCTGACCGGAAAAGCAATCTCAGAATATAAGGAACTATCAATCCGACAAAACCGATAGTTCCTGAAAATGCGACGCAAGTCCCTACCATTAATGCCGTTAAAACGACAATTTGTTTCTTCAGTGTTTCAACATTAATTCCCAAATGCTGTGCATCTTTTTCACCTAACATCATTGCGTTCAATGCTTTTCCTTTTGGCAAAATGATTATGTAGGATAATAATAAAACTATTGTTAATATAATATTCTTTGTCCACGTTGCAGCTGCCAGGCTTCCCAAGTTCCAAAACGTGAGATCTCTCAATTGTTCATCTTTTGAAATATAAATCAGGAATCCTGTGATTGAAAATCCAATCGAAGTGATAGCAACGCCACTCAAGAGCATCATTACGACATTGGTTTTTCCACCCGAAGTTGAGATTCTGTAAACGATGATCATTGCTAATAATGCACCAACGAATGCTGATACACCAACTAAGGAATTCCGTACAATCTCTGGAAGATAATCCTCGAATGTGTGCCCTAAAACAATAGCAATGGCTGCCAGCAAAGTAGCTCCGGAAGTAAGACCAATCGCTTCTCCTGTTGCTAAAGGATTTTTGAACATTCCTTGCAGAGTTGTTCCGGAAACGGCTAACATGCTGCCAATCAAAACAGCCATAACTATTCTGGAAGCCCGCACTTCCCAAATGATATATTTCTCGCTAAGTGGAAGTGAAGAATCGCCGGTTACAAACTTCCATAAAACCTCATAGGAGCTTGATTTTCCAAAGTCATAAACTCCGATATTCAAAGACAAAACCATTATAAGTATTAATAAAATAATACCGATAATGGCGTAAAATGTAAGACTTTTTGATTTCAAAATTTTAGACTTAGAGAAGAATCAAGATAAAAGAATAAAGACATTGTCTCTATTTTTTTTAAACAGGCTTCCAAATGTTCAGCCTATTAGAATTAAATTCTTTCTGAATTTTAACTTCAGAAAGAATCAATAATTACTTTGTAGATTCGATTAATAATTTGTTCAAACTTAATGCTGCTTCTCCAACTCTAGGTCCAAAAGAAGATAATAATCCGCCATCCATAGCAATTACTTTCTTATTCTTACCAGCATTGGTCTGAGAAACGCCCGGCATTTTAAGAGCACCTTCCGTCCCACCAGAACCCTGTAATCCGCTTGTAAAGAATAAGAGAACATCAGGATTTGACTGCACAACCGCTTCCGGTGTCAATGGTTTAAAATCTTCGAAATCGTTTGCAGAGTTCTCTCCGCCTGCTATTTCTATAATTTTTGCCATCGGTGTGTTTTTACCCGCTACCATCAGCATATTTCCTCTTGCATAGATGAAGAGTACTTTTGGCTTTTTAGCAATTGGCTGGATCTGTTTTATGTCAGCATCAATCTTATCGTATAATGCTTGTTGGTTTGTATTTCCTAAAGCTTTGGCAACCTGATCAATTAATTTTTTTGTTCCATCGATTGTAAATTCCTGTTGGAATAGTTCTGATTTGATTCCGGAAGCTTTTATTTTTGTTAATAGATCTGGATTTATGTCTTTGTCGGAAGCTACTATCAAAGTTGGATTAAGAGCCAGAAGCGGCTCGATTGTCATAGAACGAACATGTCCAAGGTCTTTTGCAGTTGCTTTCAAAGATTCCGGATATGTGCTGGTGACATCTGTTCCAACGATTTCTTTCTCGTGACCCAATGCCGCTACAATTTCCGTAATACCTCCGCTGATACTGACGATCTTTTGGTTGGAAACCGGATTTTCAGTTTTAGTTTCTGCTTTTGTTACCGCTTTAGAATCTTCTTTTTTACAAGAAATTCCTGCTAGAAATATGGTTGACAGAAGTGCTATTTTTATGTTTTTCATAATTGATTTTTTTTTAAGAATTTTAAAGAATTTCATACTCAAACTGTGGATATCCTCTTTCACCCTTAGTATTCATCATTTTGTTGAATCTTAATTTAAAGAAAAATCCTTCAGCATCTTTTATAATATAAAAACGATCACCGTACACCTGAGCTCCATTTGATCCTGTAACAGTTCGCCAATGATCTCCAATCGCACGCTGATCATCAAATATGAACTTTGAAGTGTCAATATCACTTGTTTTGAAATTACTGTAATATTGATCGGCATTGGTCCCAGAAGGAATATCTACTTGATATGAACCTACACCGTCTGTTATATTATTAATCACAAAATCTGCATATACATAGCTACCTGCAGATACTCCCGGAGAATAAAAAACTTCATTCGTGAAAACTGTAAATCCTATATCCCAATTTTTTCTTTTTGGCTGAATGGTAACTTCTTTGCCTGATTTTAAACTGAAAAAATTAAGTGCATAATCCTGATTTTTTGAAATGATATATTCCGAATGAGGATTTGTAGAATTCAAATCTTTATATTTCAGTTTATATCCTTCATTAGATCTGGTAATTTGAATCAGCATCCACCCTCTTGGGTCTCCACCGGTTATTACAGAGCCTGGGGCAATTGTTCCACTGTAGATATCGCGACCCATATTTATCAGGTAAACAGAGTTTTCATTATCATTAACGCTTATAGGAGCTATTCCAGTAGTTTGGTTTAAAAAATTTCCGTTTGGATTGTCTACATATTGTAGATTAGAAGCAAGAAAACTTCCTACCATTACTTCATTTTGCAAAGAAGAAACCTGAGATGCCGTTACAGCATCAATATTTGTCGTATTAGGAATTTTGCCTGCAGCCATGATAATAGACCCATTGATAACAACGCGAAACTCATCACCTGAGTAAAAACCCAGATCCCAATCTGTTCTCAGATTGGAGCTCATGCTTTTATCCAATGGTTCAGAAAGATCTACCCAAACTTGATTACCTTGTTTATCTCCTCCTAAATCAGGCTCTAATGTTTGCCCTGTAATTGGAGGAACGCTTACAGGATCTTCGTCTGCCGGAAGACAAGACTGAAAAATCAGTGCAATAAATAAAATGAATAAAATTTTTATAAACTTCATCGGTGATAATTTTAAAATTGATAGGTTAATCTCGCAACATAACTTCTTCCGTAGAAAAGATTGCTTACACCAGTAGGAACCTCATGACCAACGGAATTGACTGTAGAATTAGTGACAGAGGTAACATCGAAAATATTTTTGACACCTAAAGAAATATCAAATTGATTTTTCCAGAAAGGCTGAGTAATGATAAAATCCATCATATGAAAATCTCCAATTTTCCCCAAATCATAACCACTTCCATTTGAAATATAACGTCTTTCCTCGCCAGCATATTTGTAATATAAAGCAAACTGAGTCTGTGCTTTTTCCAGGCGGTATGTTGCGGATGCACCTGCCTGAATATTATATTTGAAATCTGTAGGGGAAGATTGTGCCAACTCAATCATTTCTCTTGAAATACCATTCACAGAGGCTCTTAATCCTAACACAAACTGGTCTTTCCTGAAATCTACATTGGCAGAAAAAAGTAAACTTTTATATGAATTGACATTCAGATATTTAAATGTTGAAGGCAAGCTGATTGTTACTAATTCTATTCTGTCTTTGACGTCTAGGTATAGTGTATTTACACTGTATGCTATTTTCCAATTATTAGCAGTGTTGAAATTCTGATCCCAAAATGCGCCCACAGAAAAGCCAGTTTCAGGATCAAGATCAGGATTACCCTGAACATCATGATTCGTATTCACAAAATACATAAAGAGCTCATCATAGGTCGGATAACGGTTGGCTGTTCCGAAAACACCTCGAATATTAGAATTTTCTGATGTTTTATATTTTGTTGACAATGAATAATTGAATTGATTATCAAATTTATTACTTAAGGATAGACGAGCTCCTGGTCTTAGCGTAAAACGATCATTGATATTCCATTCAGCAGAAATAAAATTGGCATAAGTGAAGATTTTTCTTTTAACAACTTTATCACCCAGACCTTCAAAAGCAATAAGTGCAGCATAACCATCAGTATGATCTAATTCGTAACCCAACTGAAAATCAAATGTTTTACTACCTAAAAAATTACTAAACATCCCTCTCGAATAAAGTACTTTAGTATTATAGTAAGACTGTTCCTTGTCTTCTGCCATGATACTTCTTTGTGGAATATCATAAGTATAATCGTGGTATTTGCGATTTTGACTTTGGTAAGAGAAATCTCCTAAATAGCGTATGTTACCTAATTGCGTTTGAATATTGAACTGATTAATCCAACGTTCTGTGTTATATTCCCGATCTTTACTGATATAAGTTACTCCTCCCGCTCCGTCATTCAGCGGATCACGATCTACAACAGGATTATAAAAATTAAATCTTTCATTCAAATAAGAAATCTTATAAAATAAAGCCGTATTTCCTTTTGAATATTTAATTAAGGCATTGGTGTCATATTGTTCTTTGGGATTCCAATCGTAACCTCTTTTGTTATCACGTTCGAAATATTTATACCCATTTGAGTTACCTTCATAACCCATAAAATCATTATGATTAAAACTTAGATTAGCATACCAGTTTTCATTGAGATTATAACCAATAGTAAGATTCTGTATATGTCTGCCCTTTCCTCGTTTTCTAAGATTGTAGCCATCACCGACAGATTCTTCCTGAACGGATGTACGAATATTAATTTTTTTGGATGCAGATTTTTTAGTTATGATATTAATGACACCTGCCAAAGCACCATTTCCATACTCTACGCCCATGCTTCCTTGTACAACTTCTATACGCTCTATATTGTTGAGACTTAGTTTTGTAAGATCAATGTTACTTCCAAGGCCTGTATCTCCTACAACCGGAATATTATCAATTAGAATTTTCACATAATTACCATCTAAACCAAGAATATTTGCAGTAGAATTACCAGATTTGGTATCTGGTGTAATCAAAATGTTTAAGCTTTGATTTAAAACCTCTGCTACATTTGTAGCTGCCATGTTTTTGATTTGTTCCTCGTTGATAACCTCTACTTTATAAATAGATTTATTGATAGACTGAGGGCTGTATTGCCCCGTAACTACAACTTCTTCAATACTTTTTTGACTAAGTGAATCTTTTTGTCCGTAAGCAAAATTCAAAATTGCTACTGATAAAAGGCTCATTGTTCTCTTCTTCATTGAAAAATTTTTTGCGAAGATAAGATTTTATTTAGAATCATTAAAAACAATTTCGTACTTTTGTAGAATAATTCTAAATAACAATTTACGTTTAATAAATCTACTATGAAAGCAAAACTACTTTTGGCAGCTTCTCTATTTGCTGTTATAGCGAATGCACAATTAACTACAATTAACGAAAACTTCAACAACTTTACTGCCGGTAATGCCACTTTTCCTCAGAACGGGTGGTCAGCAATTTTACCGACATCGCCTTTCCCACCGTCTCCGATGATGCTTGTTGTAGCAGCAGACACTTCAAACAAAGTGATTCAGGCTTATCCCGGAAGTAGTTCTAACCAGCCATTATATCTTATCACACCACAAATCGTAACGCCTGTAGGCGATAAAGCTATTTCATTTGATGCAGGACTTGTTGCATCTTCTCCAGGAACAGCGACTATCCAGATTGGGGTTGCAACCAATCCTGCAGATATGACTACTTTTACAGCTGTAGGAAATCCAGTGCAAATCACAAGTTTTACAGCTTCCAACGTCAAAATTAATGTTTCGGCTTCTACGGGTAATTATTTGGTAATTAGAGTTATTCCTACTGCTGCTCATACTGCCGTGCAAATTGATAACGTAAAATACGATACAAATCTGGCTGTTAACGAGAGTGCATTCAATACTAACAATGTGAAATTTGCTGTTTCTCAGGATAATAATTCATTGAGATTTGACTCAGCAACTGCTCTATCTGGTGCAAAAATTTATTCTGCGGCAGGTCAAATTGTAAGAGAAGGTAAAATCATTAATAATACATTTGATATAACAAGATTAAAAACAGGCGTTTATTTCATCGCAATTGAAGATGCTAACGGACAGACTGTTAAATCAAAATTCATTAAGAAATAATTTTAGATATTTTATCTGATTTATTCATAATAAGCCTTTTGAGTTCATCTCAGAAGGCTATTTTATTTTATCAAACTAATAATTTAATGCTGATATGATTTTTATCAAGTTTTATTTTTAAACTTATTTAGAATAATTAAAAACAATTATATAGTTTTGTAGAACAATTCTAAATAACAGATTTAAATAATTTAAAATCAATGAAAACAAAACTACTTTTGGCAAGTTTACTTGCTTTTACAGTGACTCAAACGGTATTGTCACAAACAGATGAAAATGGCTATACGCAAGTTAATCTTACCACTGGCCCACAATATGCAAACAGAGTATTCTTTGATCTTTCTGCAAACAATATCGTATCACAGCCCGCAACAGGATGGGATATTGCATTCTACAGAAACAGTGCTATGGATTTTGGCGTTAAAGTAAATGATGCAACAAACGTTTTGACTTATCAGGTTTCTGCAGATCCGGCTGCTTTTGATACTGTAACGCCAGCAGATAAAGCAAGCTGGGGCGAACCTCTTTATAATCCTGATCAAACTGATAGAATCCAGGATGGTGCATTTGATGCAGCAACATTATTACCAGCTTCTGGCTTAAATTTCGGATGGGGTTCTTATGATATTGTCACTCACAAAGTAAATGGTAAAGTCGTTTTTGTATTAGAATATGGAACAACATACTACAAATTCTTTATTAATGAGTATGCTGCTGGTTACACGTTCAAGTATGCAAAATGGAACGGGACTTCCTGGGACGCAACACAAACCAGAACGATTGCGAATGGAACAGATGATGCATTTTTTAACTACTTTTCTTTTGATACAGGCGCCAAAGTTCCAAATCTGGAGCCTGCAAAAGCTAATTGGGATCTGATGTTCACAAGATATTATACATTTTATGCGAATATTATGATGTATAAATTGTCCGGTGTTATCCAAAGTCCTAATGTGACTGTTGCAAAAGTACAACCGGAAACTCAGGCTGTTTCTACTTTTACAGCGCCTGCAGCAACAGCTTATTCTAAAAACATCACAACAATTGGTCATTCCTGGAAACCTACAACCGGGGTTTATGAAGATATTGTCTATTACATTAAAGAAGGAACTAAATACTACAGATTGTATTTTACATCTAATGGTGGTGCTTCTACGGGTAATATGTACTTCAAGTACAAAGACATTACTTCTCTGTTGGCTGTAGCTGATTTCGGTAAAAAAGGAACTTTCGGAATCTACCCTAATCCAACCAAAGAAGACAAAAAAGTGAATATCCTTTTTGATGTAAAAGAAGCAGCTTCTAAAAAAGGAAGTGTAGAGATTTTTGATTTCTCAGGGAAGAAAGTTTATGAAACTTCTATCGCAAACCAATCAGGATTCTCAGCTCAGGAAGTTGACCTAAACAGGCTTTCATCTGGTACTTACCTCGTAAAAATAATTTACGGAGGACAGACAGAAACAAAAAAGCTTATTGTAAAATAATTCATATTTCATAGGTAAATATTTATTGATTTTAAAGGTCATATGCAATCGCCATTTCGCCGTTGGTGTTTGTTAAGGAATATTTACCGTGGCGATTTCAGATTTTATTCTTTATGAAACCACCTTCGGGTGGTTTTTTGTGTCTTGTCGATTGGTAAAATAATGAGTAAATTTGTATAAATAATTCCATTCAAAGTGAATTCTCTTATCAATACAAAAGTAAAGTTCCAGGATCTCGGTGTCAAAGATTATCAGCCAAGCTGGGATTATCAGGAAGAATTACTCAAGCAGAATCTCGATATCAAAATCCATAACCGGGAAAATCCGGAAGATATTAAAGAAACAGATAATCATTTGCTTTTTGTAGAACATCCGCACGTTTATACATTAGGGAAAAGCGGTCACGAATCCAATTTACTAGCCAACGATAATAAGTTGAAAGAAATCAATGCAACTTATGTAAAAGTGAATCGTGGCGGCGATATTACTTATCACGGTTTTGGGCAGATCGTTGGCTATCCTATTCTGGACCTTGAGAATTTCTATACAGACATCCACCGTTATATGCGTGATCTGGAAGAAGTCATTATCAGAACCATTGCAGAATATGGCTTGAAAGGCGAAAGATCTCCCGGCGAAACAGGCGTATGGTTTGATGTCGGAAAACCTTATGCAAGAAAGATCTGCGCATTGGGTGTGAAAGCTTCACGTTGGGTTACGATCCATGGTTTTGCGTTGAATGTGAATACAGACATGCGATACTTCGATTATATAATTCCTTGTGGAATTTCTGATAAACAGGTCACATCGATGAAAAGAGAACTGGAAAAAGAAGTTGATTATGAAGAAGTAAAGCAAAAGATCAAAAAACATTTCGCTGATGTTTTCGGATGCGAGTTGATATAAAAAAGGGGTTACAAATTTGTAACCCCTTTTTTGTTATTAATGATCTTAATTTCCTCCTGAATACGAAATAATACCAGAAGCAATATCTCCGTCATTATCTGCGGTTACACTGCTGGATTTCACTTCCTTGCCATCAGCGTACATTTTCATAGTAATTTTTTCTCCTTTTTTTCCTGGCTTGTCCCAAGTCATTGCACTCATACTCATATTGTAGGCGCCTTTTACTTCTACTTCTTTGGTCCAGGTTAATTTGGTGACATCTGCTGTTTCTACATCAGCAGAATCTTCTCCTGCAAAAATAAGATTTGCTTTCAGATCTCCGGTGTAGTTTCCTGAGATCTCAAATTTTAAAGTGTGTTGTACTGGTTCATCGTCATCGTCTCGACAAGATGTTGTAAACACAGCTAAAACAGTTAGACACATCATCACAAAAGTGATTTTCCTGATAAATTCTCTTTTCATAGGTTAAAATATATAGTTTAAAAAAGTTTTCGTGGTTTTATTAATTTTAGTTTTTTTTATACAGTCATTCCAATGTCAATTCCTTTGATTTTCCTGTAAAGGTCTGTTGCGAAATTATCAGTCATTCCGGAAACAAAGTCCAATATACCTAAAGTTTTCTGATAAATGGTATTATTGTCATAAATAAATTGTTGAGGGATCAGTTTCAAGGCCATTTTATCGTAAGATTTTCGCTCATCATTTTCTTTTATAATAGATGGGATAAAATGATTCAAAAGCTCGTACATTACATTATAGCCTGCATTTTCGATCTCAATAACGGCTTTGTGGTTGTATATTTTTTCAATGGAAAAACGTTCAATTTCTGTGAGCGAAGAACTTTCTGTTTTGAAGATGTCAAGAATGCCTTTATCCAGGCTTCCATCTAATATTTTATCAAAATTTCCTTTATAAAGTTCGATTGTTTTATTAATAAGAGAATTAATGACTTTCGCTCTTAAGTAAGAAATTCTTTCATTTTTATTGGTAATGATATCCAGCTTATCTCCTACTCTTTTGATATCATCAGGATTTACAGATTTAATCAAATCAAGAAAGAGGTTTTCACAGTCAGATGTGTTTACGATGCCCAGCTTGTGGGCATCCTCCATATCGATAATATTGTAGCAGATATCGTCCGCCGCTTCAACCAGCCAAACGAATGGATGTCTTTTAAAAATAACAGGTTCATTACTTTCAATTGCCATTCCTGTTGATTTGGCAATGTCCAGAAACTGCTGCTTTTCGTTTTGAAAGAAACCAAATTTCTTACGGTTGATCACACCTTTTTTCTTTGCAATAGATTCGCAGGGATATTTAGCGATACTTGCTAAAGTTGTGTGAGTCAGTTGTAATCCACCCTGATCTTTCCCTTGCTGCTGATGCGTAAGAACTCTGATTGCGTTGGCATTTCCTTCAAAGTTTAGAAGATCTGCCCATTCTTTTTCACTGAATTTTGATTTTAACTGGCTTTCATTTTTTTCAAAATAACTGGCAATCGCATCTTCTCCCGAATGTCCGAAAGCCGGATTTCCGATGTCGTGACAAAGGCAAGCAGAAGCTATCACATTATGCAATTGATGTTGATAAAAATCCTTCGAAAGATCATTAATCTCACTTTTATAGCTTTCTGAAATAAATTCACCTGCTAAACTTCCTAAACTTCTACCAACAGAAGCCACTTCCAAAGAATGCGTCAATCTGTTATGTACAAAAACACTTCCCGGCAAAGGAAAAACCTGAGTTTTATTTTGAAGTCTTCGGAAAGCGGATGAGAAAATGATTCGGTCAAAATCTCTTTGAAAATCTGTTCTGGAAACCACATTCTGCTGGTGATTTCCGGTGCGTTGATTAGTGAAAATTGAATTCAGGTCCATAATGGATTCAAAAATAAGTTATATTTTATTTTTAACGGAATAATATTTGAGAATTTATCAAAAAAGTCATTATGCCAGAAGGTCCAACTATTGTTTTGATGAAAGAAGATCTCCGGAAATATATTGGAGAAAAAGTGATTTCTGCTGTCGGAAATGCAAAGATCGATAAAGATGAACTCGAAGGTAAAGTACTGAAAGAGATCAGGCTTTACGGGAAACAAACCTATCTTGTTTTTGATAAAGTGAGTGTCAGGATCCATTTGTTAATGTTCGGTTCTTACGAAGTTGATGAACAGACGAAACCAGATAAATCCCTTCAGCTTGGTTTGAGTTTTAAGAAAGGGAAAATACTTTTCTACACCTGTTCGGTTAAATCGGTTGATAATGATTTCCTTAAAACAATCGATTGGGAAGCCGATGTAATGAGTGACGACTGGAATCCCAAAAGCGCTAAAGAGAAAATGAAATCTCAGCCAGAAATTATGGTTTGTGATGCATTAATGGATCAGGAGATTTTCTCAGGCGTTGGAAATATTATAAAGAATGAAGTCCTGTTCAGAATTGGCGTTCACCCCGAAAGTCAGGTTGGGAATATTCCTGTTAAGAAATTAAATGAACTGCTGACCGAAGCCAGAAACTACAGCTTTGATTTTCTGAAATGGAAAAGAATAAATCAATTGAAGAAACACTGGCAGGTTTATCATCAGAAAAAGTGTCCTAAATGCGGCGAGGAAATCATCCGAAAAGATACCGGCAAAGGAAAACGCTCGAGTTTCTATTGTGAAAAAGATCAGAAATTGTATTAATACTTGAACTTTCTCATTTCTAAAGCGTTGCAAATTCTCACCGGTTCTGGAATTTGATTTCATTTTTAATTTACTTATCATTGACAAAAATTTTACTTTATGAAGAATAAATACTTATTAATTCTGTCTTTCGTCTCGTCATTTGCGTTGGCGCAACAGACTATTTCGTTTGAAAGTTCAGAAGCTTACAGTCTGGGAACCGTTTACCAGCAAAATGGCTGGGAAGTTACACTTAACAGCGATGATCTGCCTATTAACAACCAAGTTATTACGACTGAGAAGGCTTCTTCCGGAACACAATCTCTTAAAATAAGTGTCGATGAGAACGAAAATTTTGGTTGGTTTCCAATTTACGGTGCGGCAAAAGCATTTGACAGATCTTACAATTTTGTAAATACAACTGTGGAATTTGATGTTTTCATCACAGAGTTGGATGGTTCTACTTTTGAGTTCGGGACTTTCGGCATTGTAGATACAGATGAATTTATGCCGGTTTCTATCTATTCTTTCAACTATACCGGAAATCTGGAAGTGGTCAACAGCGAAGATTATGATTACGAAAACGCCAACTTCACCTGGGAAGCCAACAGATGGTACAAACTGAAATCTGTGATCTCTGATACGGATATCAAATTCTATATCGACGGTGCACTGATCCACACAATGCCGAATTTCTCTCAAACCGATATTACAGGAATCAACTTTGTTCACGACAATTTTGGAGGAAGTGCTTACATTGATAATCTGAAAATTAATGATGAAGTGTTGGCAGTCAATGATGTGACTAAAGGCAATATCAAGCTTTACCCAAATCCGGTAAAAGACATCCTTAAACTAAATCTTCCGAATGGTGAAAAGGTTTTAAATATTGAAGTTTATAATACAGTTGGACAAAAGGTTTCTGAGTTCAAAAATGTTGACAAAATCAATCTGAATCATCTGAAATCTGGTGTTTACATAATCAATCTGAAGAATAGTACAAGTAAAACTTACAGCTCTAAAATTATTAAACAGTAAGATAATAAATATCAAATCCCGTTCATTGAGCGGGATTTTTTTATGGAATTAATCTTAGAATTAAATATCTTTATCCTAAATTATCAAAGAAATGTCAACAGCCGTCAACAAAGAAACACTCAACTTTTTGTCAACCCTTGAGATCAATAACAACAGAGAATGGTTCAATGAAAACAAGCAGCTCTATCTGGATGCCAAAGCGAATGTAGAAACCGTCGTGAACCAGATCATCTCGGAAGTGGCAAAATTTGATTCCAGTGTAGAAAGGCTGGAAGCCAAGAATTGCATCTTCCGCATCTACAAAGACACCCGATTTTCTAAAGACAAAACGCCTTACAAAACCAATCTCGGTGCTTCGCTCGTAGAGAAAGGTCCGAAAACGCTGAACCACGCAGGCTATTACATTCATTTTGAGCATGGAAAATCTTTTCTTGCAGGCGGTGTCTATATGACCGAACCGAAGAATCTGAAAGCGATCCGGGAAGCCATCAGTTCTGACGGCGAGACATTCCTCAAAATCCTTAATAAGAAATCCTTCAAAGATATGCTGGAATTACAGGGAACCAAACTTGTGAAAGTGCCTCAGGGATTTGATAAGGAAGATCCAATGGGCGATTATCTGAAGTTTAAGCAGTTTACGGTTTTCCATCCATTGTCGGATGCTGATGTTCTGGATAAGGATTTTGTGAAGAATACCGTTAAAGTGCTGAAGGAAATCCATCCTTTTAATTTGTTTTTAAATGAGGCGATTGGAAGATAGATTGATAAATTAATGATTGATAAAATACCACAATGAAAACCGACCACAAAATAATTGAATTATTCGGTAAAACTCTGATACAGAAATTGGTATTGGAGGCACCTTTCAAAGTTGATATTAAAGTGGCTGAGCAAGCCTGTTTCTTTTTCGTTAAGGAAGGCGAATTTGAATATAAAGTTGATGATGAGAAAGTCAATATCCCTACCAATTATGCTTTGTTTTTAAACTGTGTCAACTTTGGAAAACAACTGCACAATTCTGATGCGGGGAAAAACTGTGAAATTGTGATCGTCACTTTCCATCCGGAAATCCTAAAGAAAATATACGACCGGGAACTGCCAGTCATTCTTCAAACCCCCAAAATATCAATCTCCAACAAGGCGAGTGAAAAGATTAACAATGACTTTCTCATTCAAAAATACATTGAAGGCTTGTTGTTTTATTTTGAAAATCCAACGCTGGTAAATGAAGATATCTTGATCCTGAAACTAAAAGAGATCGTCCTTCTGCTTTCACAGACCCAGAATGCTGAAGCCATACAGGTGATACTTTCACAGTTATTCTCACCGGCTACTTACACTTTTAAACAAATTATAGAAGCTCATTTGTACTCCCAGTCGTCGATTGAGGAACTGGCGAACGAGAGCAATCTGAGCCTGTCGTCCTTCAAAAGAGAATTCGCAAAGTTATACAATGACACACCCGCCAACTACATCAAAACCAAAAAACTGGAAAAGGCGGCTGAACTGCTTTTGGCTTCCAATGAACGGATCAGCGATATTGCATTTGATTGCGGTTTCAATGATGTAGCGAATTTTACAAAGAGTTTCGGCGAAAAATACCATACCACGCCAACCAATTATCGTTTGAACCAAATTGCCAAGTAATTGGACGAATCCACAAAAGCTTTCACATTTATCAGTCGCATCTTTGTACTGTCAATAACGGCAAACAATTTTAAATAAAAATTATCAAGATGAAACTATTAAAATCAATGATTGCTTTTGTAATCCTGTTCGCAGCAGCAAACGTAAACGCTCAAAACAAGAACAACACTCAGAAACCAACCATCATTTTCGTACACGGTCTTTTTGCAGACGGCTCCAGCTGGAGTGAAGTGATTCCTACTCTATTAGCTACCGGTTATGATGTCATCTCCGTACAAAATCCTACATCATCCTTAGCTGAAGATGTGGCCTACACCAAAAGAGCGATTGACAGAGCTGCGGGTCCTGTAATATTGGTTGGACATTCTTGGGGTGGATTCGTGATTACCGAAGCAGGTAACGATCCCAAAGTGAAAGGTTTGGTTTATGTAGCAGCATTGGCACCGGACAAGGGCGAAACACTTCCGGGCTTGTCTGCAACAGCACCAGCCACAGAATTGGGAAAATATTTTGCTCAAAGTAATGGCTATATGACATTAACCAGAGAAGGCGTGCAAAAAGTATTTGCGGAAGATCTGTCTCCAAGCCAGCAGGATGTAGTCTATGCTACACAAAACGCTGCCAACGGAAAAGTGTTCGCTGACACGGTGACTGAGGCTGCCTGGAAAGAAAAACCAAGCTGGTTTGTAGTAGCAAAAAGCGACAAATCCCTACACCCGGACTTACAGCGTTTTTTCGTCAAAAGAATGAAAGCCAAAAGCATTGAGGTTGATGCCAGCCACGTGGTGATGATTTCTAAACCGAAAGAGGTGTTGAAAATGATATTAGAGGCGGCTAATAGTAAATAGTCTATTTGAATTAACTGCACTCTATTAATAATCCTTATAAATAAAACCCCGGAACTTTCTAGTTTCCGGGGTTTTTGTATGTATTTATTTTTGATAATTCTTATTCAGTTTTGGGAGCAGGAGGTGTTCCGGATCCGCCACTGTTAGGGAAAAACACTTTCAGATCTGCCACTTTTTCTGTGAAGCCCGGTGTTTTTGTGCCCGCTTTGTATTTGCTGTAATCATAGTCTGTCAGCGCATCCTGATAGTTGTCAAAATCGTGAACGATTTTAAAATCGGTAAGCATTCTCATGACTGACATCATGCGCTGCTCCGTGGTGTCTGAAAAGGAGCGATCTTGAAAATCCAGCTCATACTCTACCCAATCTACATCAGGACTGCTCAAAGTTGGTTGGGTTTGATAGTAATCGCGGGATTTGTTGACCAATAATTTGTTGGTTTCATTGACGCTTCCAAATTTCTGGCGTTCCTCTGAAGTTAAATTTTGTGTGACGCTCAGCAAAACATTTTCGATGCTTGTCATAGCTCCAGAGATAGTTTCTTTTTGTGCTGCAGTAAGGTGCAGTCTTCCCAAATTGTCAATTGGCATTTGTGTTTTAATTTAATTGTTAATATGACTTATCAGAGTACTCTACTCTTTCTTTTTTTGTCCTGTTGCGGACCGACCTAAACGTTTAGGTTGTCTGACCCAAAATTTTACGTTCCCGGGCTAAAATTTTACCCCCTCGAGGGTAAACATTTAGGTTTTTATCCCAAACCTTTACGTCCCTCTGTTAAATTTTTACGTCTTATGACCTAAACTTTTACATCTCAAGGGCAAACGTTTGGGTTATTTTTAATTTGCTCTTTTATGATTTAAAATAAACCTTAATCCTTACAAATACAGGTTTATAATTCTAATAAATTAAACAAATACAAAATAAATAAAATTCTTTTTCGGTGTCAAATATAGTATTTTTCATGATTCAAAATGTAGATGGGTTTATTTATTTTTCTTCTCTTCCTTACTTTATTAATAAAAAGTCCTTTTAATGATTTATAGGAATTAATTATTATTTTAGTACAAAAATAATCCCGTTGTTTTTTAGCGCATATAGATACCATTCTGGTGTGATATGCGCTGTGATGTAGCGGGTATAAATAAGTTAGCTGTCAGGCTAAAACGAAACGTCAAAACAAAAAAAATGAAAAATATTTTAATTATAATTTTGACATTAACATTGTTGACTAACTGCAATAAATTGCAAAAACAAACTACGGTCGAAAATGAAAGAATTGAACTTGTTCCAGAACCAGACAAAGCGGAAAGATTAAAATATGCAGCAATTGAAAAACTAAAAAAATCAAATTGTAGTTTTAACGAACCTGACACATCACTTTCTGGAATTATTTTAAGAAATTCTGAAAGTGCTACAAAAATTGTTGGTTCAGAAAATATTATTGACAAATTAGACCGTTATCGATTTTATTCAAAACTTGAAAGCGAAACTCTAACATTAACGCAATATCCTGGAGATAGTAAAAACCAAATTTCAATTATTAAAGTTGAGAAATCGAATAAAGCAAGTTATGGATTTAAAGAATTAAATATTGACACTTTTCAAACAGGAAAAGGAATAAAATTAGGCTTGACAAAAAAACAAATTATTGAAAAACTTGGAAATTGTTATGCACCAATTGACAGTACAAAAGGTTATATTGAACTTTACTATGTAATTGAAAAACCGAAAGACAGTAAGTCGGAAATTTTAGAAAATAATAATATGCCTAGATATTTTGCGAGTTATAAATTATGGAATGACAGATTAGAAAAATTTGAATTTGGATTTGAATATCCGTAACAAAAAAGCCCGAACAGCTAACAAGGGTTTTGCAATAGTGGGGCGAAACTGCAAAGTTCAACAGTTGATCTTCGATTTAACTTTAGTGCAAAATTGAAGATTTGTGCTTCGATTGCCCCATCATCGCAAAGCCCCGAAACGTTAGCAGAAATTTTAAACCATTATTACGTAATGAAACAAATTTTTCAAATTTTAGCCTTATTAATTATTTTTTCCTGCAGCAAAGTTGGAGTTTCTAAAACTGAAGTTGAAGCGGTTGATAAAGTTCTTCAATTTTATGGTGGGCAAGTAAATCGTTCAATAGGATTTAAAATCGCAAATGGAAAAAAAGCAAATTATTTTGAATTGCAAGTAAGTAAAAGTGATTTATTGAATAATGAACAAAGATATCTAACAGAGCAAGCTGGAAATGTTGCTTATATATTTTACACCAATTTAAAAGATGAGAAGTCAAATTATAATGAAATACGAGTTAAAATCGATTTAGATAATGGAACTTCTCAAGAATATAATTTTTCCACCACAGAATTGAAAGAAATTGAAGAGTTATATCCTGAAATTGAAAAAACAAATAATTTTATTAGAGATGCTGATTATAAATCTCTTATTAGAGATTCTGATTATAAATCTCTTGCAACTCAAAATGGAGAAATTGGTGTTACTGAAAATTCGTTAAAAAATGTCTTTGATCAACGAACATCAGAATTTGGAAATATTAAACAAATTCAAAATCAAGGATTTAGTTTCCATAAATCTGAATATCGTGGAGACTTTATAAATGTAAAAGAAGTAATACTTTTTGACAAAAATGCTGAAGATATGATTTTAAGTTATGATCGTAAAACAAAAAAATTAATTGCAATCCATTAACCATAAAAAAATTCTGCTAACAAGGGTTTGGCAATAGCGGGCGGAACGTCTAAAATTCAAGTTTTATGCTTCATTAAAATTTGTATTTTAGTTGAAAATTTTGGCTTCGATTTGCCCGCCATCGTCAAGCCTCGAAACGTTATTAATTCTCTTCAATGCTAAAAAAAACAACCCTCACCCTCTTTTCCTTCATCCTCCTAACCGCCTGCACCACCCAGCAAAAAACCTGGACAGAGAATGACTGGTATGCCTACATCAAAACAAGTTCTGAAAAACTGGAGCCTGCCAAAATATACGAGTTTTCTGACGGCATCATCAGAATGCACGGCGAAAATGTGGGCTATCTGATGTCTAAAAAAAGCTATTCCAATTTTGAACTAACGATGGACTACCGATGGAACCTGGATGAGCAATACAAAGGAAAAGGCAAGAAAAACAGTGGCGTAATGTACAATATTCCCTCAGATTCGCCGGACAAGGTTTGGCCGAAAGGGATTCAGTTTCAGATCAAGGAGAATACGACCGGGGATTTTGTCTTTCTGGATCAGGTGACTGCAAAAGTTAATGACAAACTGGTGGAACCCGGTGCAAGCGTGACGTCTCCCAAATTCCTGGACAATGAAAAACCTTACGGCGAATGGAATTCTATTGTCATCAAATCTCTCAATGGTAAGATCACCCAATATCTGAACGGAAAACTTGTCAACGAAGCGACAGAAGCCACTTCTGTGGAAGGCAGAATCTCTTTGAATTATGAAGGTTCTGCGATTGATTTCAGGAATATCAGACTAAGACAAATTCCGCAAGAGTAAACTTGCGGAATTTGTTTTTATTCATATGATGAAAAATTTGTAATTGATTAGGTCGACGACCGCATATATTCCCTGATTTTATCTTTTGGAATCAAATCCAGAATGTCATTCACATCGATGATTTTGTGTTCATCAATAATACTTTCGACAGCTTTTGCAGCGTCAGATTCATTAATCAATCTTTCCAAAAGTCCGTATGTATTGACCATTTTCTTATGTGTATTTTCCTCATCACCGCCAAACCATGAACCGCTGAAATGATGACTTACATAATTCTTCGGTAAATCCTGCGAAAAATACACTGATGGATAAAGCGTAACGCCGTGTTTCAATTTTTGAATTGTATCGCTGTATCGGTCCGCGCCATAATCCTTTTCGAGCATTTCGGAAAAAATATCAGTATTGATTCGCTCTACAAAACCTTCCTGTTTATTGTAATAATCTACAAAATCCCTGGAAAGCTGATGCCTGGGTTCTGCCATCCAGAAAGCAGAATAAGGCACACCTTTCACTTCGAAACCGCAAACAGCTTTTTCATCCAGAAATTCATCCAGTGGAAGATTGAGTTCCATATCTGTGTCCATATAGATACCGCCGTGCTCGTACATTACTTTGGAGCGGACATAATCCGAAACAAATGCCCATTTTTTCTGAGCAAAGGCTTCCTTCACATAATTGTTATCTTCGAGTGGCGAGTTGCTTTCGTTCCACTCCACAAGTTCGAAGTCGGGATGAATTCTTTTCCAGGAATCGATGCAATGTTTTGCCAATTCATTTTTTGGTTGTCCGCCGAACCAGCAGTAATGTATTTTTTTTGGAATCATAGATATGTATTTTAAATAAGACAATTGACTGTCACTCGTTTTTTCCTTGCAAACATCAAACCTTAATGTTAAAATACAGTAAAAAACATTTAATTAAATGGATTTAAACTTTCATTAATAAAAAAACAGATGATAGGTATGATATTCGTTATTCTTTTTATTTTTGATTAATAATCTTATGGAACAGCAAACTGACAATCGTTACCGACCGAAACAATACGTGCAGATTACAACTCCGGAATGGGTGAAAAATGCGACGCTTTACGAACTTAATGTGCGCCAGTTTTCGGATGAAGGAAACTTCAGAGCTGTAGAAAAACAACTTCCCAGACTTAAAAAAATGGGGATTGATATTATTTGGTTAATGCCGGTTCAGCCGATTGGAGAGCTTCATCGCAAAGGAACTTTAGGCAGTTATTATTCGGTAAAAGATTATTTGGGAATCAATGCAGAATTTGGGACTGAAGAAGATTTCAGAAGTCTAATAAAAGCTATTCACGAGCAAGGAATGTACGTGATCCTGGATTGGGTCGCCAATCACACCAGCTGGGACAATGAGTTGGTAGAATTGCATCCCGATTGGTATATGAAATCAAGAAAAGGCACTTTCCAATCTACACGCTGGAGAGATTATGATGACATTATCGAACTCGATTACAGAAATCCCGAACTTCGAAAATATATGACCGACGCTATGAAATTCTGGATCAAAGAATATAATATTGACGGTTACCGTTGCGACATTGCAAGTTTTGTCCCGATAGATTTCTGGGAAAATGTGAGAGCAGAACTTGATGCTATAAAACCGGTTTTTATGCTCGCAGAAGCCGAAGATAAAGAGCTTCACAGAAAAGCATTTGATTCTACATATAACTGGACGCTTTGGAATATCCTTCACCTGATCGCGACCAATCATATCAGTGTAAAGAATTTGACCGAAGCCTATATTGCGGAACACGTTTCTATCTTTCCAAAAGCCGGAATCCGAATGAATTTTATCGATAACCACGATAAAAACTCCTGGGAAGGGAATCAGTACAGCAACTTCGGAGAGGCTTTGAAGGCTGTCACAGTTTTTACTTTTTTGATGGATGGAATTCCGCTGGTTTACAGTGGACAGGAAGCAGGACTCGATCGCTCATTAGAGTTTTTTGAGAAAGACCCGATTGACTGGAAATCCCACGAAAATGAAGCACTCTACACTACCCTTTTTGAATTAAAACATAAAAACGAGGCGCTCTGGAACGGGAGTTACGGCGGAGAAATGGTAAGAATTATGAATGACAGAATGGATCAGGTCATTTCATTTGTGCGGGAAAAGAATGGCGATAAGGTTTTGACATTTATTAATCTGAGTAAAGAAACCTTTATTGTTCAGTTTGATACATCGTTTGACACCGGAATTTATATGAATCTATTTAAAAATCAGCTGCAGACTGTTTCCGGAACTTTGATATTAACGATGGAGCCTTGGGAATATTTGGTTTTGCATCAAACGACTTCAAATCTTGATTGAGGAAAAAAACAAACACAGAATGAAAAAATTAATATTGAAATTTTGGATCATGAATGTATTGATTAGTATTGCATTATTCATCATTTACAGAATTGTAATTTCTGAAGCCAAATCCGTTGACGAAACTCTATTCGAAAAATTCATATCCATTTTGGAGATTTTTTTAAATGTAGGATTCTCTCTACTTTATCTTGCCGGGATACTAATTTCTTCATTTGTTATTTTTCTCAATCTTTTTAAAACTATCAGGACTAATTTGTATTGGTCACTTTTAACATTTTTAGGCTTGCCGTCTGTTTTTATTATTTATTTAATTACCGATATTTGGGCTATCCGGAGACTGAATGAAGAAAACATTTTAACAAGACTCTTCACTTTTTTAGTCATTTATTTAATTTGTAATGCGATTGAATTTACAATATTCAGAAGGAAAATACAGCTTCATTGTAATAAGATTTGAGATAAAATGAAGGTGTAAAACTTTGAAACTTTTACAAGTTGGAAAGACTGGAAGTACATGATATTATTAAATTGGCGGAATAAAGTCCAGCCACTACCCTTCCATATTCAAAGAACCGCCTGAATAAGCACTGAAAAATGCAGTTCTGTAAACTTCTCCCAAAGGAATCTCCGATTCATCAATGTAAACATTATGGTTATCAAATGAATCTATAAAATTAAGATTCACGACATACGATTTACTAACCCGCAAAAATATCCCTTCAGGGATTTTCTGATGAATGGTTTTCAGATTCATTGCTGTGATCAGTTTTTGAGTTTTGGTGTGGATTACGACGTAGTCTTTGAGGCCTTCTATGAATTTGATTTCATCGAAATTAAGTTTATAAAAACGCCTGTCGGCCTTAATAAAAAGAAAATCACTGGTGTTGGATTCTACCGTATTTTTGATGGTATTTTGTGATAATAACTGATCGTATAACTCTGCTTTTTTGATGGCTTTTTCTAATCTGACTTTTTCAATTGGCTTTAATAAATAATCAATCGCATCCAGTTCATAACTTTTCAAAGCGTAATGAGAATAAGCCGTTGTAAAAATAATCAGACTGTTTTTTGGAAGCATCCCGGCAAATTCCAATCCTGTGACCAGCGGCATTTCGATGTCCAGAAAAATAAGATGAACGTGATTGGTTTTTAGAAAATCCAAAGCTGTCAGCGCATTAGAAAAATCCCCTATTATTTCAAGGTCCGAAACTTCCCGGATCAGCGACTGCATCTCTGCTCTGGCTAATGGTTCGTCGTCTATGATAATACAATTCATACAGGAATGCTTAGGTTTACGGTATATTCTTGGTTGGTGGAATGGATTTTCAAATCGAATTGATCCTGATACAAAAGTTCCAGTCTTCTCTTGATATTTGCAAGCCCAAGTCCGCCGTAATTTTCGTTTGAAATAGAATAATTCGGATTTTGGGAATTGGTGCAGACAAATAGCAGATGTTTGTCCTTAACTTCAATATTAATATTGACATAAGACGCATTATCATTGATTTCCACACTGTGTTTTATTGCATTTTCTACAAAAGTTGTGAATAGATTTGGCGGAATGAAGATCGTATTCAAAGTTTTTTTATCGGTTTCTGACTGGATCTGGACAGAGAAATTCTCGCGTCTTATTTTCTCAAGGCTGATGAAGTTTGACAGGAACTCAATCTCCGATGTGAGAAGTGTTTTCTCTTCATTGTTTTCATATAATTGATAACGTAGAAATTCAGATAATTTCACAATCACAATTGACGCTTTTTCAGGATCAGTTCTTATCAGTGCTTTCACATTATTCAGCATATTGAAGAGAAAATGCGGGTTGATCTGATTGCGCAATTCCTTCAGTTCCATATTCAGCGTCAGATTATTAAGCTCTATGATCCTTTTATTGTCATTTGTCCATTTCTGAACCAGTCTTACAGTGGTGCTCATCATAATGATAGGAAGGCAAATCATTACGCCTTCGTACATTCCTCTTTTATCATATTCTGGAGCAGCTAGTCTATAATCAAAAAAAATGGTATTAAAACAAAGGCCGATTAAATTAAGACCTGCAACGCCTAATATAGTTAACAATATGATATACAGAATGTAATGTGTCTTGAAGAAAAATAACGGCACCAAAACATAGATGTTGATATAGATCATCACCAAAAGCGAAACGTACACAAAAAATAATATATAATATTCATATTCCGCTTTGAACTCGTGCCAGAATCTTGCATTATATATCAATAGAAAGAAGAATGACAGGAAAAGAAAATGTCTCAGAAACCTGAATTTTTTCTCAATAAGAAAATCGATAACCAACATTTCTTTGATATCCTTGGGATTATATTTCATAAGGTTTTCAATGAATAACAAAAATAGCTAATAACGGAATCAATCCGGATTATATTATACGAACTCCGCATTTTATTATACCAATTTTCAAGATGTGGGATTTGGTATAAATTATCAAGGTGTTTGTATAAAAAATAAATTAAAATAAGATATTCTCGATTTCTTTGTCCTGTAAAAATGCTACACTTATGGAATTAAAGGTTTTTCAGGAATTGACAGATCAAATAGATCTGGAATGTTTTTATCTGACGGCATCAGAACAGGAAGAGAAAGTGATCCAGCTTATCGACCTTCATCATTTTATCGAATCTTATAATCAAAGTCTGAAGGTCATCGATTACATCAGCCATCCCATCAATATTATTGAAGACAACGGTGAAAAGAAAGGCATTTTGTTCTACGATTTGAAACACGATCTTCCTTTGGATCTTTCAACTTCGGAAGATTTTAAGAAACAGCATCAGCTGCAGGAACTCTGGTTTGTTTTTGTAGAAGAAGATCACGTCAGCAATTACAACAGGCACATCGATTTCCTCATCGAAAACGGAATCGAATTTTTTTACAACCGGATATTCACATTCAATTTTTTCCAATCTGTTATTTACAACCTCAAATAAACTATGAAAAACT
>Ga0157370_10000437_pt1 | contig 52016 bp, 41 predicted proteins | sample C35metaG_FD_113463 | JGI IMG/M metagenome (GOLD analysis project Ga0157370, IMG submission 113463) | Corn rhizosphere microbial communities from Kellogg Biological Station, Michigan, USA - C3-5 metaG | ecosystem: Host-associated > Plants > Roots > Rhizosphere > Soil | place: USA: Michigan...
CTGGGGTGACCGACATAATCCTTGACGCGCGACGTCAAAACGATCGGCTCGTATCTCTCGAAGAGAGGCAGAACGGCTGGCTTCTGCGCGACGAACATTTCCTGCATCTGGGTGTAGATTTCCCCACGTTTCTTGGCATCGGGCTCAAGGGAAGCCTTTGCGGTCAGAGCCGTCAGTTCCGGAATGTCCCAGGCAGAGCGCCAGACGAAATTGCCGGCATTGTTGGCAGCAAGCGAGTTGTCGGGGTTACTGGAGAACTGCTCCATCGAGCCGAGGACGTTGGGCATATAGGCGCCCGTCTGCGGAATGAGCAGATCGAAGTCTCGCGCACGGTGAGCGGCAATCACATCCGAACCGTTACCCTGCTGAATGTTCACCTTGATACCGACCTGGCTAAGCGATGCCTGGATGGCCGTAGCAAGATCGATACGCGGCGTTTGGGCAATTGTCTTCAGATTAAGCGTGAAGCCATTCTCATAACCGGCTTCCTTCAGAAGAGATTTCGCTTTCTCGACATCAAGCTTCCAGTCGGGGCTTGGAATGGCATATTCGAAATTCTCCGGAACCGGCACCGTGCGCGCCCTGCCATAGGGGCCCATGATGGTCTTTTCCATTCCCTTGTAGTCGATGCCGTAAGCAATTGCTTCGCGAACCTTGGGGTTGGAAAGAGGCTCCTTGCCCGCATTCATGGACAGGACGTAGAAACCACCCGTTGGCACGCGCTGGATCTGAAAACCTTCCTTGTTGTTGAAGGTCGCAAGGTCGGATGCCGTCAGCGCGCTGGCAATGTCGATGTCGCCTCGCTCCAGCATCAGGCGCTCCACCTGACTTTCGGGTACATGCCGGACGATCACGCGACGCATTTTCGGGCTGCCAGCCACATAGTCCTTGTTGGCCTCAAGAATGATGATTTCGTTCGGCGACCAGCGATTGAGGGTGAAGGGTCCTGAACCGGCGGAATTTGTTCTCAGCCACGCATTGCCCCAGTCGCCGTCAACTTCATGGGACTTGAGCTCCTTGCTGTCGACAACGCTGGCAATGACCATCGCCAGACGATAGAGCAGCAGTTCGGATGTCGTTTGCCCCGACAGTTCGATGCGGACGGTCTTTTCGTCCGGGGCGCTCACCAGCTTGTCGACATTTTCCGCGTTGTAACCAACGCGCTTGAGGTTGGCGGCCGCCGCCTGATTCATCTTCAAAAGGCGGCTGAACGAATAAACCACATCTGCGGAGGTAACGGGATTACCCGACGCAAAGTTGGCGGCGCGAAGATGAAACGTGATGCCCTTGTCATCTGTCTCCCAGCGCTCTGCCAGCTGCGGCGAAACCTTTCCCGAGCCATCGACCGAGATCAGCCGATCGTAAAGATTGGCCATGATTTCGTTGGCTTTCGCTTCGGTAGCCTGATGGGGGTCTAGCGACAGCACCTGGGCTAGCGATGTCCCGACGACGAGCTGGTCGTTGGGGGTCTTGGCCGCCACCGGCGACGCCTGCACCAACATGGCGCCCAGAACGGTGGTGAATGCGAGACGGATCATTGATTTTTTCATACCTGCTCCTCCTACAGATCGGTAATTGCAAGCCGGCAGCGCCACGTGCGCCAACCGGCCTGAAACAGTCAAAGATGGTTGTTGTTGAGCGCCTCGATGAGCGCGGCGATGTAGCCGTAGCAAAACGCAAAGGCGACACCGACGGGATCGCGGCCCGCAATCGTCGGCACATGATCTGGCATGATCATGTAACGGTAGCCGAGTTCATGGTAGAGCTTCAGCGAACGGACCATGTCCATGTCACCCTCGTCGGGAAACGTTTCCATGAACGACAGCTTGCCGCCGCTGATGTTGCGGAAATGGACATTGAATATCTTGTCGCGGCTGCCAAACCAGCGGATGATCTCGTCGATCTCCTCGCGCGGATTGTCGAGCATCTCGCCGATCGATCCCTGGCAGAAATTCAGGCCGTGATAGGGGCTTTCCCGCATCTGCACGAATTTCTTCAGGCCCTCGACGGTGCCGAGCACCCGGGTGACACCCTTGTAGCCGGGCGGGGTGTAGGGGTCATGCGGATGGCAGGCGAGCCGCACCTTGTTGCTTTCGGCAACCGGCACCACGCGTTCGAGGAAATAGTCGATGCGTTCCCAATTTTCGTCCTCGGATAGAACACCGGCAAGGCCCGGAGCCGCGTCATGGTCCGCCTTGTCCCATCGCCAGGCTTCATTGAGCGAACCACCGCGCCCACTCTCCATTTCAGTGCGCGGGATGCCGATGAGATTGAGGTTGTATTTCGCCGCCGGGATGCCGGCCCTGGCGATATCCTCAATCATTCTGCAGACGGCATCGATCTGCCGGTCGCGTTCTGGCCCGGCAAGCAGGATATCGGGAAACGATGCCTGTTCGATCGGCCTTGATGGCAACGGCAATTGCACCATGTCGAGCACGAGGCCAAAGCTCTCGACCTTGTCGCGGTGGCGCTCAAAATCCTCAAAGGTCCAGCTTGCGGGTGCACCAGGCGGATCTGCGTTGATATTCTTGACGCCAAGCTGCGCCCAAACCTTGAAATCCTCGTCATCGCGCGCTGTCACCTGGGTGCCGACATACATCGATTCTCTCCTCACTCCATGCTAGTCATCATATGACATCGCACGAAATAAGATGAGTGTCGAGATGCTATTGCGCCTCGGAAAGCAACCTGTATCGACGCTGGCTCGCAAGCATATGATCGCGCATGGCTTTCCGCGCGGCATCCGGATCCTGCTCTACGATGGCGCGCAGGATTGCCTCATGCTCGGCCTGCACTTTGCGCAGATAATCCGCGTCGCCCGTCTCCGGCAGGGTTGGAAACTGACCGCGCGGTATTGAGCGTGACCCGAACTGGCGCAGTGCCTCGAGATAGAACCGGTTGTTGGTCGCTATCGCAATGGCCGTGTGAAACTCGTAATCGGCACTGACGGTGCTTTCGCCCGCATCGATGGCCCGGCCCATTTTCCGATGGGCTGCGGAAATCGCCGCTTCCTGCTGGGCTGTGCGGCGATAGGCGGCAATTGCCGCTGCTTCGCCTTCGGTTGCGAGCCGAAACTCAAGCATTTCCAGCGTTTCTGCAATTGTGCCAACTTCGGATTGCGTCAGCTTCACACCCGCCCACTCGCTGACATTGCTGACGAACACGCCCTTGCCATGGATGGGAATGACATAGCCGGAAGAGCGCAGATCCGCGATCGCCTCGCGAACCACCGTGCGGCTCACGCCGTAGGTGCGCTCAAGCTGCGGTTCCGTGGGAAGCTGATCGCCGTTCTTCAGTTTTCCACTGCGAATTTCTGCACTGAGATTATCGATGATCTGTTGTGCCCGCCGCTCCCGCGGCTTTTCCCTATCGCCCATCATGCCACTCTTCCCTCTTGCAGAAAACGAATCCCTTCGTTACTCATATGATGACGTGGCGTTACGTCATATGTTTTCATGTTAGCTCAGGGAGGAGTTGGGATGAAGTACCATCAAAAGTTTTTGCAGGGTAGAATTGCTCGTCTGCGGCGAGCCGTTCAAAAAGTGGCATCGCTGACAGCGTTTTCTCGTGGAAGTGCGATTTGCGATGACTGAAATTTCATTGCGCGGGCTTGGACATCGCTTCCTGCAACTTGTCGTCAGCCTCTTCATCCTGCTCTGCATCACCTTCATCATTGGCCGGGTGATGCCGACCGATCCGGTCGGGGCAATCGTCGGTGAGCTTGCAGATCCCAAAGCCTATGAAGCCATGCGGGCTCGGATTGGGCTTGATCTCCCTCTCTACCAGCAGTTTTTCATCTATCTCCGCGGCCTGCTGCACGGCGATTTCGGTATAGCTATCCTGACCGGGAACCCGGTAACGCGGGACCTGGCGCAAGCCTTCCCGGCGACGCTTGAGCTTGCAACGCTGGCAATCATCATCTCCACCGTCATCGGCGTCCCGCTCGGTCTCGCCGCGGCCCTGTTTCGCGACACGTTTATCGACAAGTTCGCACGTGTCTTTGCGCTGGTGGGGCATTCGATACCCGTATTCTGGTTCGGTATCGTCGGGCTCGTGATTTTTTATGCGAATCTCAACCTCGTCGCCGGGCCCGGTCGCGTGGACGTCTTTTACGAAGGCCTCGTGGAGCCGAGAACAGGGCTGATGCTGGTCGACACTCTTCTCGCAGGTGAGACAGAGATTTTCTGGAATGCGCTCGCGCATATCATGCTGCCGGCGATCATCCTTGCCTATATGGCAATGGCCTACATTACCCGCATGACCCGCGCCTTCACCCTCGAACAGCTTAGCCAGGATTACGTGATTGCGGCGCGTGCGAAAGGCGTCAGCCCGGCGCGCACCGTAACCCGCCATGTACTGCCGAATATCGCGGTGCAGCTGATCACCGTTCTCGCCATCTCCTATGGCAACCTGCTGGAAGGCGCCGTTGTGACCGAAATCGTCTTTTCCTGGCCCGGCATCGGACAATACATGACGAATGCACTGCTTATCGGTGACATGAATGCGATCCTCGCAGCCACGATCGTCATCGGCTTCATCTTCATGATGCTCAACTTCCTCGCAGACGTGGCCTACACCACGCTTGACCCGCGGACACGGGAGGTCGCTCGATGACCGATATAACTCAGAACACTCCCGTGCGGAGCCGCAGCGCATTGTCTCGGATATCCACAACGACGGCGCGGACGCTGCGGAAGCTTGGCGACGAGCCGCTTGGAATGTTTGGCTTTGCCATTCTCGCCATTCTGGTCGTGGTTGCCATTTTCGCTCCCCTGATTGCGCCATATGATCCGGTGCGCCAGGTGCTCGACAATGCGCTTCAGCCTCCCAGCTGGGCGCATCTGGCGGGAACCGACGAATTTGGCCGAGACATTTTCAGCCGCCTCGTCTATGGCACCCGCATCACGATCCAGACCGTCTTGTCGGTCTCGGTCATCGTCGGCCCTATCGGCCTTGCAATCGGTGTCACGGCCGGTTTCTTCGGCGGCAGAACCGACGCCATTCTGATGCGCGCGACCGATATTGTCCTTTCCTTCCCTTCGCTCGTTCTGGCACTTGCCTTTGCTGCTGCAATGGGAGCCGGTCTCGGTACCGCAATCATCGCGATCTCGCTGACCGCCTGGCCGCCCATCGCGCGTCTGGCGCGTGCCGAAGCGCTGGTCGTGCGCAACACCGACTATGTTGCGGCCGCACGCCTCTATGGGGCCTCGCCGATGCGCATCCTGTTTCTTTATATCGCGCCGATGTGCATTCCTTCGGTCATCGTCAGACTGACATTGAATATGGCCGGTATCATCCTGACGGCCGCCTCGCTTGGCTTCCTCGGTCTTGGCGCTCAGCCGCCGCTTCCCGAATGGGGGGCGATGATTTCCAGCGGCCGTAAATTCATGCTCGATTACTGGTGGGTCGCCGTCATGCCCGGCATCGCGATCCTTTTGACGAGCCTTGCCTTCAACATCGCTGGCGATACGCTGCGCGACCTACTGGATCCGCGTCATGCCCGTTCCTGATAGCTCTCCCATTCTTTCGGTCCGCGATCTTAACGTTCGCTTTGGCCGCAACGCCATCCCCGCCGTCTCCAATGTCAACTTCGACGTCGGGCGCGAGCGTGTCGGTATCGTCGGCGAATCCGGGTCCGGAAAGTCCACGACCGGTCGTGCCGCCATGCGCCTTCTGCCCAAGAGTGCCACGGTGACGGCAGAACGGATGGATTTCCTCTCCGAACCGCTGCTTGAAAAATCCGAGCGCCAGATGGGTGCGATCCGCGGCAGCGAGATGGCGCTCATCATGCAGGACCCGCGTTATTCCCTCAATCCGGTCCTGCCGATCGGAAAGCAGGTGGCGGAAGCGGCCGAGCTGCATCTGGCCCTCAAGGGCAAGGCCGCCAGAAATGCCGCGCGCGACATGCTTCTGCGCGTGCGCATAAACGATCCTGACCGCGTGATGGGGCTTTATCCCCACCAGATTTCAGGCGGCATGGGACAGCGCGTGATGATCGCCATGATGCTGCTTGCCAAACCCAAGCTGGTCATCGCCGACGAACCGACCTCAGCACTCGATGTCAGCGTCCGCAAGGATGTCCTCCTGCTTCTGGACGAGATGGTGCGCGAAAACAATTCGGGCCTCATCCTCATCAGTCACGATATCCGCATGGTCGCAGCCTTTTGCGAACGCGTGCTGGTCATGTATGGCGGACGCGTCGTGGAGACGCTTTCCAAGCTCGAAGATGCGCAACACCCCTATACACGGGGCCTGATCGCGGCCATGCCCGATCCCCGCAATCCGGTTCGGCGCCTCAAGGTGCTGGATCGCCAGGCAATCGATGCGGAGGTGATGCGATGATCACGGTAGACAAGCTGGATGTCGTCTACGGCACGAAGGAAAACCGCAATCACGTCGTGCGCGACGTCAGCTTTCGGGTCAACAGAGGCGAGACACTCGGCATCGTTGGCGAAAGCGGTTGCGGCAAGTCGACATTGCTGCGATCGCTTGCCGGCCTTGAATCCGGCTGGACCGGATCGATCTCTTTCGAAGGCAAGCCTGTGGGCAAAGTCCGTAGCCGCGACGAGCTGAAGCTGGCGCAGATGGTGTTCCAGGACCCCTATGGTTCCCTGCACCCACGCCACCGCATCGGCCGGGCTCTTGCCGAACCGATCCGCTCCATTGGGCTTGGTGACGGCTGGTCGAAGGTTCCGGCCGCGCTGCAGCAGGTTGGCCTGCCCGCGCATTTTGCCGAGCGCTTCCCGCACGAACTGTCCGGAGGCCAGCGTCAGCGTGTTGCAATCGCCCGCGCGCTTATCCTCGAGCCGCCGATCCTGCTTCTCGACGAGCCGACATCCGCTCTCGACGTCTCCATTCAGGCGGAAATCCTGAACCTGCTGGCCGATCAGCGCGACGAGCAGAACCTCACCTTCGTTCTCGTCAGCCACGACCTGTCGGTTATAGCCCATATGTGCGACCGCGTTCTGGTCATGCAGAATGGTGTTTTTGTCGATGAGTTGACCAAGGCCGATCTTGAAGCGGGCATCACCCACGCCGCCTATTCAGGCGAGCTCTTCGAGAGCAGCTTTCTTTGAAAGCCGTCATGGGGTGAGCCATTGGAACAGCTGGACTGCGAGGTTTTCCCTGGCAGTCCAGTATCTGATCAGGCCCTCGGCCCGCGCAAGAGGCAGAGGGCCTCGCGATCAGTTCAGCCGCGCTCCGTCTTCACTCGAAAACAGATGAACGCTGTTAAGCGTCGGCGAGATCATGATGCTGTCGCCGACTGCCTGCCCTATGCGTTCCCGAAAGACGCCGAGCACCTTGGAACCGCCGAATTTCATGGTGACCTGCGTTTCCGATCCTAATGGTTCAACCAGTATTATCTCGGCAGGCACGCCGCCGGCATCAAGCAGGAAGTGTTCCGGGCGGATGCCGTAAACGGCCTGTTTGCCGACAAAGCCGGCCGCGGAAACTGGCAAGGGCAACACGATACCTGCGGTTTCAAAACCTCTTTCAGTTATCGCGCCGGTCAGGAAGTTCATCGATGGCGAACCGATGAAGCCCGCAACGAACTGATTTGCCGGGTGGTCGTAAAGTTCGAGTGGCGTGCCGATCTGCTCGACCCTGCCGCCATTGAGAACCACGACCCTGTCGGCCATCGTCATCGCCTCGACCTGGTCGTGCGTCACATAGATCGTGGTGGTTTTCAGCTTCTGGTGCAGCGCCTTGATCTCGCCTCGCATGACGACGCGCAACTTCGCATCAAGGTTGGAGAGGGGCTCATCGAACAGGAACACCTGCGGATTGCGAACAATGGCCCGGCCCATCGCGACGCGCTGGCGCTGGCCGCCAGAGAGCTGGCGCGGAAAACGGTCGAGCAGCTGCGCAAGGCCAAGAATATCCGCTGCCCAGTTCACCTTTTCAGCAATTTCCTGCTTGCTCGAGCCGCGGTGCTCCAGCGAAAAGCCCATATTGCTGGCCACCGTCATATGCGGATATAGGGCATAGGACTGGAACACCATGGCGATATCGCGGTCCTTCGGGTCGAGATCGTTGACGACCCGTTCGCCGATCCTGAGCTCTCCGCCGGTAATCGTTTCGAGACCGGCTATCATCCGCAACAGGGTCGACTTGCCGCAGCCGGAAGGCCCGACAAGCACAACAAACTCGCCGTCCATAATGGCGAGATCGATGCCGTGAATGGTTTTGACCGCGCCATAGCTTTTGCGGATGTCGGAGAGAGTAACGTGAGCCATCGATCGGTTTCCGGTTCTTCAGCCCTTGAGGCCGGTATGGGCGAGGCCTTCGACAAACTGCTTCTGGGCAATCACGAAGACGATGAGCACGGGCAGCGCAGTCAGCGTCGCTGCGGCAAGCTGGATGTTCCACATCGGCCCGCCACAGGCGTCGGTATATTGCGTCAGCGCCTGCGGCAGCGTGAACATCTCGGCGCTGGAGAGAAAGACGATGGGTTCGAGGAACAGGTTCCAGGAATGCAGGAACGTAAAGATCGCGACCGAAGCAAGCGCCGGCTTTGCCAAGGGCAAGGCAATCTTGCGAAATATCTTGAAACGTCCAAGACCGTCGACGCGTGCGGCCTCCTCCAGCTCCCCCGGCAGTGTCACAAAAAACTGCCGCATGACGAAGGTGGCAAACACGCTTGGCGCCCCGAAAATCGGCACGAGGATCAGCGGCCAGTGGGTGTTGACCATGCCTGCCTTCAGGAACATCTGGAAGAGCGGCACGATCGTCACTTCGGACGGGATCAGCAGGCCAAGCAGCACGATCATGAAGATCACATTGGCGCCCGGAAACCGGATACGTGCGAAGGCATATCCTGCCATGGAGGAGACAATCATCGTGCCAATCGTCACGACAGCAGCAATATAGGCGGAGTTCCAGTATTGCCGCACGAAGGGTTGCAACTCGAATACCTTCGAGTAGGTCGTCCAATCCTGGTTTTGGGGAAAGAACCGCGGCGGGAAGGCGAAGATGTCGCTGATCGGCTTGATCGACGATGTCACCATCCACCAGGTCGGAAAGACGAACGGGATCAACAGCACGCACAACAGCCCGTAAAGCGCCACCTGCGTGCGGGGGGAAAGGTCAGCTTTCATAAAAGACGATCCTCTTGCGCATCTGCCACTGGGCAAAGGTCAATACCGCGACGATCAGGAACAGCAGGATGGACAGCGTCGAGCCATAACCGAAGAAATGGAACTGGAAAGCCTGCTGATAGAGGTAGTAGACCAGCACCGTGGTCGACAGACCCGGCCCGCCCTGGGTCAAAACCGCGATCTGAGCAAAAACCTGCAGCGAGCCGACAATGGTGATGATCGAGGTCAACAGGATCGTCGGGCTGATCAGCGGCAGGGTGATGCGACGGAACTGTTTGAAGGCTGGCGCACCGTCGATGCGGGCGGCCTCGTAGAGTTCCTTCGGCACGCCCTGAAGTGCCGCCAGGAACAGGATCATGTTGAGCCCGACATTCTTGAAGACCTGTACGACGATGACCGAAATCATCGCTGTCGTCTCCTCGCGCAGCCAGTTGGGGCCTTCGATGCCGACCATCAGCAACATGCCGTTGATGCCGCCGTTCTTCTGCAGCAGGAAACCCCAAACGATCGTCCAGGCAACCAGAGACACGACGACGGGCGAGAAGAACAGCGTTCTGAATATCGCTATGCCGGCAAGCTTCTGGTTGAGCAGCACGGCAAGCAGCAGCGCCAGCGACAGGTTGAAAACAACCAGTCCGGCGGAGAATATCCCGGTCGCGCCCAGCACCTCCAGAAGATTGCCATCTTCGATGAGCATCCGGTAGTTCTGCGCACCGGTATAGGTGAAGGTATTGGCGAGCACGTTCCACTCATGCAGCGAATACCAGAACACCAGCCCGAGCGGGATCAGCACGAAGATGATGATCCCGATCAGCTGCGGGGCGATGAACAGAAAGCCAGCAAGACTGTCGCGCCGCGCGATGGTCCAGAACGCCGATACCGGGCGATGCCGGGGACGGGTAATCTCCTGCGCGACAGCCATGGCTTTCTCCTCAGCGCTTCAGGAGCGGCGCGATCTGGCCGCAGATTTTTTGAAGCGCTCCCGCGACATCGGCCTCCGGCCGCCAGACCGCATCGAGGTTTGAGCGCACGATCTGCTGGATCTGGGCAAAGCCGGTGTGGCCGGGCATGACCTTGCCCGTGGCGATACCTGATATGACGACCTTTTCGATCTGTTCCTGGCTGAGTAGCGGATTGGTTTTTTTCAACACCTCCGCATTCAAAAGCGACTTGCGTGCCGAGGGGAAGAACTGGCTGAGCTTTGCCGAATTTTCCGGATTGGTCATGTAAGCAACGAATTCGGCCGCCGTCTGCGCATTCTTGCCAGACTGCATGACGCCGATGCCGGCCTGTCCGATCAGCGCGTATTCGCCGGCAGGTCCTTTCGGCAGCGGCACGAGGTCCCAGCCGAAAGGCTTGTCCTTCGGCAAAAGCGAGGCCCGGCTGATCTGGGTAATGGTCATCGCGGCATTACCGGCGAAGAAATCGACCGTCTCGCCAGGGCCGGGCATGGCCTTCTTGCTGAAGATGGCATCATGGATGAACGATAAAGCATCCGCCATCGGCTTTTCCGACATGGTGCAGGTTGCGCCATCCGCGCTCCAGGGCGATGCGCCCCAGCCGTTCCACACGGAGGTCAGATATTGCCAGCTCTGGTAATTGAAGTCGCGGACCACAAGCCCGCCCTTGCCGGATTTCGCGACCGCCGAGGCGGTGGCGATGGCGTTTTCCCAGGTCCATTCGCCGGCAGCGATCATCTCCGCCGGCGTCTTTGCACCTGCGGCCTTGATGAGATCATTGTTGACGAAGACCGCAAAGGGCGAGGTCGAGAACGGATAGGCGAAGAGCTTTCCGTCCTGCGACCAGCGTTCCGTGGCCCCGGCGCTGACTTCGTCGAGATTGTAACCCTGAGCGGCCTTCAGCGTGTCGGTGAGCGGATAAAGCGCGCCTGATTTGACGAAATCATAGGCCGAAGTCTCGAAAATCCAGGCCATGTCAGGCGCATTGCCACCGGCGATCTGGGTCGTGAGCGCAGTGGTATAGGTGTCGAAAGGCAGGGACTCATAGGTCACGCTGACATTCGGATGGTCCTTTTTGAAGCCGGCTGCGATGTCGTTGAACAGCTTTAGATGCGCCTCGTTGGCACTCCAGATCGTCATGCGCAGCTTGACCGCATCCTGTGCCGCCGCTGCCCCTGCCAGCGCAAACGAGCCGATAAGGGCCAGCGCGCAGGCCGTGGTTTGCATTTTCCAATGACTATTCATTCCCAGTCCTCCTCCAAAGATGGGTTCGATCGAACGACAGTCCGCCGTCCTAATAGGCCGCGATATCCGGCCAGCGTATTTCGATGCCCTCGCGGGTCAGCGCCGTCTGAAAGGCACGAAGATGGTCATCGTCTTCCTGCACCTGATGCGGTGTGAGACCTTTTTCCAGGCAATAGGCCGCCAGCATTCCAGCCACTTCGCCGATATTCCATTCGACTGGATGCAGGCGGTAGCAGCCATTGGTGATATGCGTCGTGCCGATGTTCTTGCCCGCTGGAATAAGGTTCTTCACGCGCTCGGGTATGAGTGCGCCAAGCGGGATCTCGAACGGGCAGGAAGGCACATCGATATAGTTGTCGCCACCGGTCGATGGGTGCAGATCGATGCGGTACATGCCGATGCCGATGCTGTCGCGATAGCGGACAGCCCCCCTGTCACCGCGAACCGTGTAGGAAAGATCCTGTTCGACGATGCGCCTGACCGGCTTGATGCGGCGGCTTTCCCGGATATAGGGCGCCATGGCAAGGCCGTGTTCGGTGCCGGTAATATCGCCTCTGAGGCGCAGGCCGCGAAAGCCCTGTCCGCCATCAAGGCGCGGCGCTTCGGTCTGCAACCAGTAAAACACCGAATAGGAAAGTTCGGCCGCCGCCTTCAGATGCCGCGCCTTTTCTTCTTCCGACACATCGATGATGGTGTCGTCCATGTAGTCGATCATCGGCCAGTTCACGAGGCAGATGTCGGACTTATAAAAACCTGGCGCAAAGTTCTTGCGTGCCGCGATGCGACGGAAAATCCAGAGGTTTTCATCGCCACCGCCCTTGCGCTGGTCGGCATCGACCAGCAACGGATCGTCGTCCGGATTGGGCGTGAAGGAGCGGGTCGTGTGTTCCAGCGTGCGCGGATGCGGCGCGGTGAAACCGAGCATCGGCCCACCCCAGAAATGCGGCTGGTACTTGCGCCAGTAGTCGTAATTATCAGGCTTGTCGATCGTCTGATCGCCGTCGACATGATCGATTGCAAAGCAGATCGACACGGCCTGCACATTATCAGGCTGGGCGCTGGCCGGCGCACTGGGCTCACCTGTGTCCGATTGCGCCTCGAACCCCTTGGCATATTCCGTGCCCGTCATCGGCAACAGATCGCCAAGCTCGGTGGCATCAAGAATGTAGTCGGCGGAAATGACGATCTCCGCTCCGCTGTCGCGATGGCGCACGGTGATCGTGCGGACCCTATCGCCGTCCACATCGGCAGCAACCGGCCGATAGGGCTTGAGCACCGTCAGCCGGTCGGCACCGATATAGGGCATAAGCATGCTTTCCATCACCGCAAGGCTCACGCGCGGCTCGGCGCAGATGCGGCTGACCCAGCCGCCACCCGGATTGAGGTCACTCCAGGAGCGGGCGCCTTCCGTCAAAGGATAATGGTCGCGGTAATATTGGCGCACGCCGTTGCGTAGTGCGCGATAAGAGCGGGTGATACCGAACTGCTCGACCCAGCTATGTTCGTCCGATGGCACGGCCTGGCTGGTCAACTGACCGCCGATCCAGTCATATTCCTCGGTCATGATCACGCGCTTTCCGGCGCGTGCGGCACCGAGCGCCGCCGCCACGCCGCCAAGGCCACCACCGACCACAAGAATGTCTGCTTGCATCTCTTTCACGTCGTCTCATCCGTTTTGTTGACTGGGGACTTATCTGGGGAGGCCACTGGAGCCGGCCCCAATGTTTCACCCTTGACGGGTTGGCACTTGAGTAGAATTTGACTTCCCGGGCTGCCGGTCTCGATGCGGTTCACCAGCATTGCAGTCGCCTGCCGGCCCATCTCTTCACGGGGAATTTCATAGGATGTGAAACGCACCGGGCTGCGGCCGGCACGAATATGGCTGCCAAGCACGACCATCGAAAACACGTCGGGCACCCCAATTCCGCGCTCCCGTGCCAAAGTCTCGACGCGCACCGCATCCGCCAGTTCTATGAAAAATGCCACCGTCGCGCCGCTTTCGATGATCGCGTCGAGGATCTTTTCGGCAGGCCGGTTTACCGCTTTTATGTGCAATGCAAGCGTCGCCGCCGTGCCGAGCGCATCACTGAAACCTCGCCAGCGGTCGGCAATCGATTCCGCCGGACCCGCAGGGCCGATATAGGCGAGTTTGGAATGCCCGAGCATCATGGCATCTTCAACAAGCTGCCGTGTGCCCGCGGCATAGTCGCCGCCAACATAGGGCACGGGCCCGCCAGCATCGTCGCGTCGGCCGATCGCTACGAATGGATAATCTTCCGAGACCAGCCGGGTAAGCTCCTTGCGGTCGAATTCACGGCCCAGGACCAGGCAGCCATCGGCGATCCGGAGCCTGTTGCCCTCGGAAAAAATCTTGCGGTTGTTGCCGACGCCGGCACTGGTCAGCAGCAGAAGATCGTACGCCTGCTGTTGCGCCTCTTCCTCGATGCCCAACAGGAACGGCGTGAAGAAGTCCGCCTGTGCGCTTGGAAAAGCAGGCTCGTAGGTGAAGACGCCGAGGATGCGATTAAGCCCCTTGGCCATGCGGCGCGCGATCGGGTCCGCGACATAACCCGTCTTGCGAATGACCGCCTGTACGCGTTCGCGTGTTTCAGCCGGGATACGCGCAATCGCGGTCGGCGCGCCGTTCAGAACAAGCGATACTGTTGCCTGACTGACGCCGGCAAGCTTCGCAATATCGTTCTGAGTAAGGCGTTTATGGCTGGTCACGCAATGCCCTCCCCGACACTCGTTGACTGCTAATACGTATTAGCTGTTAATGCGTATTAGCACGACTTCCCTACTCGGTGTCAAGAGGCGAAAGACACGCTTGCGGAGAGGTGTTTTGACTAAGGCTTATGAGGCGGCCAGCCCGGCCTTGTGACGGCCGCGCTGAGTTATGGGCTTCCATACCAGCGGTAAAACGGTGCCCGCTGCGGGTTCAGGGTGCCGAGGACGTCTTTGCGTCTGCAAGCTTTTGCTGGAGAAGCCAGGTCCACATCGCCTCATCGCCGAGCACTTTTGCCTCCACCTCTTCATGGTTCGTATCTTCAAAAACCGTCAGCCGCACATTGCGTTTCAGTTCCTGGAGACGCTGAACGAGGACAACAGTATCGGACAAAGGAATCACCTCGTCCCTTGAGCCGTGAAAGGCCCAGAAGGCGGTCTTTTCATTGGTGCGGTTGAGGTAATGGCGGATGCCGCCACCGGCAATTGGGACGACCGCAGCAAAAGTTTGTGGAAACTGCTCGGCCATTGACCAGGCGCCGAACCCGCCCCGGCTATATCCGATCAGATAGATACGGCTGCGGTCCACCCGATGATCAGCCACAACGGAAGCCAGCACGCTTGCGACACGTTCGATCGGATAAAGCAGTTCCTCGCTCGGATTTTGTGGCGAAAACACCATGAAAGGAAAATCACGGCCCCCTTCGATCAATTTTGGCAGACCGCTGCGGCGTAGCTTTTCGACGTCGCTCCCGCCCTGATCGCCGCCATGCAGCCATACCACGAGAGGATAGGTTTTGTCCGAACCGGCATAGTCTTTGGGCGTATAAAGCAGATAATTGATATCCGACGCGATCGTGGCGTCAGACCTCATGGCCTTCTGCTCGGCAAAGGCAAATGTCGATGTGGCCAGTGCCGCAACAGCGATCAGGCATAGTTTCAGATGCTTCATGCTTTTGTCCTCCCAACAAACACGTCTTCCAAGACGCGACTGGTGAACTCATCAGCCGCCGGGTTGGTTCAGTGGTTTGAAAAGCATGCCGGTCAACACGCCATGCGGAACCCGATTGAGGCTGCGAATATCGATCAGCCAGGTTTGTCCACCGCAGTGTGGAGGACAAAGACATGCGTTCATTATTTGTTCTGGCCTGCTGTTTGAGTTTTTGCTAATCATTGCAACAAGAGTGCTTTTGAAAAATGCCGTCGTCGTGCGGATAGGCAAATATCAAGGATGCAGGCATGGCGGTTGCCTATCTGGACAAACTGAACGAGCAGCAACGCAAGGCCGTGGAACATGGCGTTGGGCCTTCAGGCGGACACACGGCTGGACCGTTGCTGATTATCGCCGGTGCCGGTTCCGGCAAGACCAATACGCTGGCGCACCGGGTGGCGCATCTGATCGTCAATGGCGCCGATCCTCGCCGCATCCTGCTGATGACGTTTTCACGGCGTGCCGCTTCCGAAATGTCGCGTCGTGTCGAGCGTATCTGCAAGCAGGTCATCGGCGCTAACGCCGGAGCCCTCACGGATGCGATGGCCTGGTCCGGCACGTTTCACGGGATCGGCGCGCGCCTCTTGCGAATCTATGCGGAACAGATTGGACTGGACGTGGATTTCACGATCCACGACCGCGAAGACAGCGCTGATCTGATGAACCTTGCCCGACACGAGCTGGGTTTCTCCAAGACCGAGAGCCGTTTTCCGACAAAGGGCACCTGCCTTGCGATCTATTCGCGCGCCGTCAATTCACAAACGCCGCTGAAAGAAATCCTGCGCCAGCACTATCCATGGGTGTCCAGCTGGGAAGAAGAGCTCAAGCAATTATTCGCCGCCTATGTCGAGGCCAAGCAGGCCCAGAACGTTCTCGATTACGACGACCTTCTGCTCTACTGGGCCCAGATGGTCAGCGATCCCGACCTTGCAGGCGATATCGGCAATCGTTTCGACCACGTTATGGTCGACGAATATCAGGATACCAACCGGCTGCAGGCCGCGGTGCTGATGGCACTGAAGCCGGGCGGTCGCGGGTTGACCGTGGTGGGTGACGATGCCCAGTCGATCTATTCGTTCCGGGCAGCGACGGTGCGCAATATCCTTGATTTTCCGGCATCTTTCAGCCCGGCTGCCGATATTATCACCCTTGATCGCAACTATCGCTCGACACAGCCGATACTGGCTGCCGCCAATGGTGTTATCGACCTTGCCCGTGAGCGATTCACCAAAAACCTCTGGACCGAACGACAGTCACTCGAGCGGCCGAAGCTCGTGACAGTAAAAAGCGAAACCGAGCAGGCGAACTTCATTATTGGCCAGGTGCTGGCCAATCGTGAGACCGGCATGACGCTGAAGCAACAGGCCGTGCTGTTTCGCACCTCCAGTCATAGCGGGCCGCTTGAAGTTGAACTTACACGCCGCAACATTCCCTTCGTCAAATTTGGCGGTCTGAAGTTTCTCGACAGTGCCCATGTAAAGGACATGCTGGCGGTATTGCGTTTCGCGCAAAACCCGCGTGACCGCGTCGCCGGTTTCAGGCTACTTCAGATGCTGCCGGGTATCGGGCCGAAGAAAGCCGGCAATATTCTCGATACGATTGCGGCAGATCCCGAACCTTTGCTCGCCCTTGCCGAAATTCCGCCGCCACCCAAAACCGGTGATGACTGGGTATCCTTCGTGCAGTTGCTGGCGAACATGCGAAAATCGCACGGCGGCTGGCCATCAGATATCGAGCAGGCGCGGCTCTGGTACGAGCCCCACCTCGAACGCATCCACGAGGATGCCGAGACGCGGAAGGCCGATTTGCTGCAACTCGAGCAGATTGCGGGCGGCTATCCTTCCCGCGAACGCTTCCTCACCGAACTGACGCTCGATCCGCCGGATGCCACCAGCGATCAGGCAGGCGTGCCGCTGCTCGATGAGGATTACCTGACGCTTTCAACCATTCATTCGGCAAAAGGCCAGGAATGGCGTTCCGTCTTTATCCTGAACGTGGTCGATGGCTGCATACCCTCCGATCTGGGCGTCGGCTCCACGCATGAAGTCGAGGAGGAACGCCGGCTGCTCTATGTCGCCATGACGCGCGCCAAGGACAGTCTGTCACTGATAACCCCGCAACGGTTCTTCACCCATGGCCAGAACGCGCAGGGCGACCGGCATGTCTATGCCGCTAGAACCCGCTTCATACCGGCAACTTTGCTGCAGTTCTTTGAAACAGCCACCTGGCCGCTGGTTTCGGCCGCGGCCTCCGAGCGCAGCGCGCAGCAGATCCGCATCGATGTAGGCGCGCGGATGCGGGCGATGTGGAAATAGGGAAGATCGTACAGGCTGGAACGATGGATAACACGGCTGTTCGAAAGATCATCCATATCGACATGGATGCCTTTTATGCATCGGTGGAGCAACGCGACAATCCCGCACTTCGCGGCCTGCCGGTCGCCGTCGGCGGATCGGCCGCACGAGGCGTGGTGGCTGCGGCAAGTTACGAGGCGAGAACTTTCGGCGTCCATTCCGCCATGCCGTCCGTCACTGCCAAACGGAAATGCCCGGATCTGATCTTCGTACCGCCACGCTTCGAGGTATACCGGCAGGTGTCGCAACAGATACGCGAGATATTTGCCGAATATACCCCTCTGATCGAGCCGCTATCGCTCGACGAAGCCTATCTCGATGTCACCGAAAACCTGAAAGGCATGGAGATCGCCACCGAAATTGCGCTGGAGATCCGCGCAAAGATCAAGGCTGTCACCAGCCTCAATGCATCTGCCGGCATCTCCTACAACAAATTTCTGGCCAAGATGGCAAGCGACCTGAACAAACCGAATGGCCAGGCTGTCATCACGCCAAAGAATGGGCCTGGCTTTGTTGAAGCCCTGGCCGTCAAGAAATTCCATGGCGTAGGACCCGCCACGGCCGAGCGGATGAAACGGCACGGCATCGAAACAGGCCTCGATCTCAAGTCGAAATCACTCGGTTTTCTGCAACAGCATTTCGGGAAGTCCGGCCCTTATTTCTACAACATCGCCCGCGGCATCGATGAACGGCAGGTCAAGCCCGATCGCATCCGCAAATCTGTCGGCGCCGAGGACACATTCGTCGAGGATATCGACGATCTCAATCTGGCGAAGGCGGAGCTTGGCCCTTTGGCTCAGAAAGTCTGGCGTTATTGCCAGGCCCACGACATCACGGGAAAGACGGTGACCGTGAAAATCAAATATTCGGATTTCAGCCAGGCGACACGCAGCAAAACAGTGTCGGGAGCCGTGTCTGACCTCGCAACGATCCAGGAGATGTCAGAGAGCCTGCTTGCCTCCGTCTTTCCATTCAAACGTCCGGTAAGGCTGTTGGGGATTACCCTTTCCTCGCTGAGCACCGAAGAGAGTGAAGAGGAAGCGCAGCTCGCGCTTGGCCTGTGATGCCCCTGTCCCGAAAACGAAAAAGCCCGCCGCGGGAGGAGGTGCGGCAGGCTTTCCGAAATTTCGAACAACGGCTGGGAGGAGGAGTGCCATTGTTCACAAGACAACCCTTGGGAGGAGGATAGGGTCATCTCAATCCGAAGCTTTGCGGGAGGAGGTGCATCGCTTCGATGAAAATAAGATACCCGGTTTTACCGCATATTAAATAGGCTTTAATGCAGCGCAGCCATGCAAGAAACGCACGACGTCATCTTGCAACGCGTGCTGAGAGGCCATCAACAGCTGCACTTCGTCAAAATGGATGCCCTCCACGAGATTAGAGCATTCGAATAGTCTGAAAAATGTGTTGGATAAAAATCTGTAAGAAATTAACTTTGCAACTCCGCTCCTGTCGACGGGCCGTACGAAAGAAACTGAAATGAGTGAATGGTCGAATAAAGAATATGTAAATTGGATTTATAAAACGCTCTTACATAGGGACGCGGACGAAAGCGGGCTGGATCATTTTTCCAACCGTCTGGAGTCAGGGGAGGACTTGAAGAATATTGTCGAAAGCATTCTCGCAGGCGACGAATACAAAGCAAAAATGCGAGCAGAGGAAGTCGATCCTTTGCAAATTTCTCAAAGACAGCGTCGACGATTGACTATTGTGGATGTCGGCGCCCGTCTGCTTGCAACAGAGGATCACATCTACGCGCCATTGACAAAAGGTACTCTCGATTGGCGTGCCATCGGTTTCGAGCCACAAAAGCACCGCATAGAGGAACGGGCAGCAGCAGAACCAGATCCCAGACTAGTTTTGATTGAAGCGTTTATCGGGGATGGCAAAGAAGCGCTATTCCATACTGTTAATGACGATGGCAGCTCTTCCCTGCTTGATCTCAATCTGAAGTTCAACGCAGATTTTGATGATATAGGCGACATGCGTGTTGTATCGACTGACGTTGTTAAAACTTCCACTCTAGATGACGCTTTAGCTGGAGAGCCACACATCGACTTTTTTAAAATTCGACATACAGGGCTTCGAGGGTCGCGCACTGTCGGGCGCAAAAGATGTATTGCAGAAAACCAACGTCGTGCACTGCGAAGTTTTTTTCGGCCCCATGTATCACGAGACGGCATTTTTCCGGGATATAGATCATATCCTTTCAGAAGCAGGATTTGAATTTATCGACTTTTCGCACTTGAATAGATACGAGTACACATCGGTGCCGTTCAAGACCGCCAAGCGCGAGAGACTGATATGGGGCGATGCCGTCTTCTTTCGCAAGGACGTGAATAACGCTGATGATCGCATCGCCCAGGCTTTGATAGCGAGTATGATTTACAAGAAACATGGCCTGGCGCAAACGCTTCTTCGCTGAGGATCAGGCGCCGTAAATGCATAGACAGAAAGACCGTCGTAGATGATGGTCTTTCTCTATCTGCACAACCCAGGCCAAGGATGGTCTCCGATCAGCAACTGACCGCAACAACATGGTGGAAACCTGGCTGACGACAATGGTCGGCGTGCCTGCGCGTACGAAAAATATGAAATTCGGATTCAGGTCAGTATGCTACCCCTGAGCATCAAGATCATCCAAAAATTTCCTAAGAATAGTCACATGCCCTTAGAGCCAATCTGACGCCCAATCGGTAGTTTTTGCCTGTAACGATTTTCTATACGATTGTATATTCTTTTGCCAAGGCGCTGGGATGGCTTCTCTATCCAGATATAAGTACAGTAAGACAATAAGAATGTTGCCAGACTTACCACCAAAAGTGAGAGATATACCGAAATCTTTCCACGCAGTGATTGACCATAATTATCAAGGTAATAGATCCCCGCATACATGACGGGGCCATGCATCAGATATATGGAATAACTAATTCTGCCGGTAAATGACAAAAACGCCGATTTAATTTTGAAGAAATGAATGGAAAAGAAAAATACGGCGAAGGCTGCAAAATAAGAGCCATATAAACGGGGCACCATATCTGGCTCAGCGTGCGTTCTGACGTAGGCTTCATTGAAGCCTGCCATTGGGAACACAAATAGCCATCCAATTGCTACGATCCAATAGGCAAGCTCTGCAAATCCTTGTAGCCCCTGCTTTTCAAAACGAGCGCGCGCCAAGGCGCCCCAGAACATGAAGCCCAACAGCATGGGATATTCGCCGAGCTTGCCTTCAAATATTTGAAATTTATGAAGATATTCACGATCTATGAAAGTAGCCGTCAGGACAAGCGCAAGCAGCGCCAAGACGTTGGGGTTCTTTACACCCTTCAACAGGAAAAGCGCCAAGCACATTCCATAGAAAACCAGCTCGACAGCGAGAGTCCAGTAGGCTCCGTTTATAGGCTCAACGGAGAAAAGATCCGGCACCATTGTCGCGTTGAGAAAGATATCTGTCGTACTAGGATACTTGCCGGATGCCCATTGCTGGGCGATGAGGGCGAAGAGCAACGAGAGCCAAAAGAGCGGAAATAGCCTGAAAAATCGAGACAATAAAAATTTCACGCTCCCGTCAAATCTTCCTCCCGACAAGCTACCTGGTATCACGAATCCACTTATTATAAAGAAGATCGTAACACCCATCCGACCGAAATCGAACTGATGCGCGATTTCTGCGATCCATCTGCCTCCGGCCTTGCCCTGTTGCGCGAAGCCGACATAAAGCTCGGAAATGTGAATTATCAAAACAAGAAGCACCGCGATGCCGCGAAGAACGTCTATGAACTGATATCTCTCGGTCTCTCTCACTCACTGTCCTCTCGATCGAGCATTTTATCCGGCAAGGGCTGCCACGATATCAGGCTCATAAAGGACGTTGGATATGAGAACAAGCTTACAAGTCCCCTATTATCTCCCGTAGCCGCGTAACACACCGCATCCAGCAATGGGTAAAACACGTCAAGATTGAAGGAACTGGCCGTACTAAAGGTAGATTTCAGCGTAATGCGTGGGGGTTGCCACGGTTTCCGCGGGCGAAACGATAGCGCGGTGGCTGATAGTGAAACTCTGCCGTGTACGGAGACAAAAACTTGTCCTCCAGACAATCATCTGAAACAAAATAGGCATTCACTCCGATAATGTCGCACCCGACAAGCGACATGGCCTTGCTGCGACCAATCAACTCCATAGTCTTTAAGGAGCCGCCAAATAGGTTGGTTCCATCCCAAAGCGAATTTGGATCATAAGGCACTTCGTATTCGATACTTGGGTGGATGTGCGCATTGTACTCAATACATGCAGCTCGGGCGCTAATCGGTATCGCTTTCCATACGTGTGAGGTATTTTGATCGATATCGACGCTCATAAAATCGACTTCTGCGCCTATGCCAGTGCCTTCCAGAATCCCCGATATGTTTTCAGCGGCGACAAACGCTTGCTCAACAATAAGCCGTCCGTCTCTAATCTCATTGGCAAATTTCTCTCTAATCTCAGCCACGTGACGGGAGCTTCCTTCGATCCACACACCTCGCCACCCCATTTCGAGCAGAAACCTGGTCGTATTTTGATTGCCGTTCTCAGTGCCCAATTCTATGAACGTTTTATGCTTCACACCTATTCTGGCAAAAATTTCAGCGATCGCAGAATCTTCATAAGTCTGGGAAAAAACGTGAGCGTTATGTTTGGCAACAAATTTCTCGCCATACCTGCGAAGTAGAGCTTCGCAAAGCATATCTTCGTAATAAATAGCTGAAAGCTCTTTATTTATGAACGCGTTTTCATTTGCTTGCCTTATCCATTCGGCAATTTCTTTTAGATTAACGTCCGACACGGCTGTATTGTCACCGGCGTTGAAGACTTTCCGCCATCTCTTCAGGATTGAGGTTCGAAGCCTGCTGATGTTCATATTTTAAGACCCTAAACCAACGTCCAATGAGAGAACTAGGCCGATTTTGCTTGCGCCAGACGCGGCCTGGTTTCGAAACTGACAACTTCCAGAAACCTATCGATTACAGATATGTCTCCGATGTAACTGAAGCCTATCGCTGAGACCGGATTTTCTTTTTCAAGCGATCCCACATGGCCGACAGACCACGTCGTTCCAGTTTCTCCCGGAAAAACCTCACTTCTGCCTTCAGACGCTCAATCTCGTCTCTATTCTGTTCATTGTGCGTTTTCAGATCAGCCAATTCCATCTCATTCCGATGGGTTTTATCTATGAAATCGTCGATGACCCAATAACTATATGGATTACTGTCTGGATATGTTTTGCGTACAAACTCCAGAAACCCGGTCGAGGTCGCGCCTTCCTTGGGCTTGCGCCCCAGCACAGCATAATCGGGGAAGAGTTCCATCATTTCCAAGAATGCGGCTGCTGACCCTGTTTGATAACGGAGATTCGGCTGATTTATGCCGATACATGTTGCCTCGGAGAAGCCATAGAACTCGACGACAAATTCGAGATACTTAGGAGGCAACGGGTGAACATGGGTTGGATCCGAGTAAAAGCGGTTCGAACCGACAAGTATGTTTTCAGGATTGGGAGTCTCGAAGATCACGAGGCCACCGGGCCGCACTACGCGATGCGCATGCTTGACAAAGTCGTGCAGCACATCCGGCGGAAGGTGTTCTACAATGTGAAACCCGGTTATCAAAGTCACACTATTGTCTGGCTGGCTCGCTATATGGCTAAGACAATCACCAACCTCGACAGTCAAACCGTCCGCCTGAGCCGGAGAAAGCATATCGTCGTTCGAGTCGACGCCCAAAACCTGCCAGGAGCGCTCGGACAGCAAACGTAGCCACTCGCCACGCCCGCATCCATAATCGATCGCATTCCTGGGTAATAGCTCCTGCTCTAAAAGCTCGATGGTCTGATTGTAGATTTCCAGACGTCCACGAATTTCGCTTCGACTGCCCCTGTGCCTGTTTTCAAACTCATAATAGAAACCTTTTTCGATCACAGCAGGCACCTTCCATCTCGCAACAACACAGTTCGGCCTCGACGCGCATTGGCTTGCGAATTCGTGACGCCAGAATTTCTATATGTTCGTGTACATTGAAGGCAAGTCACTATGAGACCAACCGTGACACTGCAAACAAACTTCCTTACACACTAGTATCAATCATTCGGCATCATGCGCCGACAATGTGTTTCTAATCGTATCAATAACCACGTCGACCGATATTCCAGTCATGCATTTGTGAGCAGCAACACAATCTTCGATGCGCGCTATATGGCAGGGCGAACAGGCTAGCGGTTTTCTGACGATCGCAACAGACCTTCCCATTGGTTGCCATATATTGTGATCGGCAACACCGCTGAACACGACAACAGTTGGTACGCCTATTAACGCCGCAAGGTGGGTGGCACCGGTATCTGTGCCGACAAAAATCTGCGCATTGGAGATGACCGAAGCAAGGTCCACCAAGGGGAGATTGGCGATCAAATCCAACCCCATGCCCTCTGGGATCGCGTTAAATATCGCATCGCGATATTCAGATTCCGCGTTACCACCGACAACGACTATCTTGAAATCGTCTTCCGATACAAGCCTGCGCGCGAGCTCCGCAAAGTTCGAAGGAGCCCATTTCTTGGCCAATGTCCCTCCGCCGGGAGCAATGACCACATATCGAGAGCCGACGAAGGGATTATTGAAGCTTCCACTCGCTATCAATGCAGAGGTCGCGTCGGAGCTGTCAAATCCCTTTAAAGTGTTGACGACATGGCTACTCAGCAACATGAGACGATGGATGTTATGCGCGTTTTGATATAGTCCGCGGGGAACCTCCATCGGCGGCAATGAAATATTGAGGGGCATGAAGTGTTTTTCAAAGCCCTGAAAGCCTGCCTTTACGGCGGCCTGAATAAACATCAGAAGCGGCCTTGTATCTGGGTCATGCCTCAGATCGATAGCCAAATCGTAGCGATCAGGTACTAGCCTTTTTATGTTCGCGTAGTTTTCAAGTTGGGCTTTCTGAACATCCTGCGAGAGTTCCGCAGAGAATTTATATTCGATTACTGAATCGAAATAGCCGCTTGCCCTGGCCAGATCACCATTCGTCGGCGAACAGACCAACGTGATCTCCGCATCAGGCCACGCTCTTTTCAGCACATCGACGGCGGGAAGCGACAGAAAGAAATCACCTATATGGTCAAGCTTCAGAATAAGTATCTTAGGTTTTTGACCAAAAGGGGTTAGCCCATAGGTAGTTCTGTTCTCGACCACAACGCCGTTTTCAGGCGCCGAAGGAGAACGAAGAGGCTCTAAATCAGGCGCCTGACTTATATGTTTTTTTTTTCGTTTTGCCTTAGCTTTTTTTATTAGCGATAGCACCAAACCGGCGAAAAGAGACCATGGATAGGTAATCGGTAAAAATAGGGATGTCTGTTTTCTGAGCGCCAGAACACGCCGCTCAGTTTTCAAAAGGCGGCGAGACGCATCCTTTGCGGAAACAGCGGTTTCGGACAGAGACGCTATCATCGCTTCCGCCGTGCTTGCTTGGGCCTGCAATGTATAATGCATCTGCCAGATGTCCGAGAGATCGTGATCTGCCATCTTGGCCGCATCCGTGGCTTGGGGCGACCCGATAGAGAACTGCAAATTCTCGGATTGCGTTACGGCCCGAATGTCGTCAATTGCTCTTCTAACTTCTCTAACAAAAGAGTTCTCGACGTCTAAGTCACGACAGACAATGATCGTCAAGTAAGTTGAGCCGGATATACGGCCTCCAGGCTTCGCGTGCCCATCGTTGCCGCCAGAATAAGGCATCAATATTTTTGCTAGAATACGTAAGTTGAACGTGTCTAGAACATAGCGCCAGCGATGCAGCGCTTCGTCTATGTCGCTTCCAGCAGTTTGTCGATCTAATTTCAGTTCAAATATCAACAAACCGTTTGGCAAAAGACTGCGCTCGACATCGCTCACGCACTTGTGGATGTTTTCGAGGCTATCGAGTGTTGACGAGCGCTTAAAAAATACGTCGAACTGCAGCGTCGCTGGAGAAGTCTCCGCCTTCTCGGATGAGCTTCCCCCACCCGATACAAGCGACCACATCTGGGGATTTATCGCAGAAAACTCCACGCCATCCACGCCATCAACGTGGACAGTGCACAATCCGCTTTTGCTCGCTTCGACGGCTTGGAAGATTGGCAAATAGTGAGTGCCGGCAGAGGTCTGTGTTTCCCTCCATTTCGCGTAAGCGTCTTGGTAGTTCGAGAATTCAGTGCCGTTCAAGTTAAGCAACCGCGTACTTTCCATAACATCACAACCAAGACGTTAGAGTTTTTTGCTTGAAACAAAATCAAACAAGTTTTTTCCGGAGAACAACGCGCCTTGAATACCGGCTGCAACAGCAGCCTCAACATCCGACACCTTGTCGCCGATGAGAACGCTGCGCTCCCGATTCACGTTCCATCGCATGATGATATCTTCTATCATTCCCGGAGAGGGTTTTCTCCAATAGTGATCACCCCGGTATTTTTCGATCGTGGCATTCTCGTGGAAAGGACAGAGGCGTTCATCGTCAATAGATGCGCCTTGTTTGTGAAGCAACTTCCCAATATGAGCCCGCAAAATGATATAGTCGAGATCATCGTAATAACCGCGACCGATGCCAGACTGGTTTGTTACGACAAATACCCGATATCCCCGGTCTCTGAAAGAACTTATAACTTCCGCTGCCCCAGGGATAAGTCGGACGTCCTCAATCTTACCTGGATATCCCGTATCTTCGATAATCACGCCATCTCGATCTAAAAAAAGCCCGGGTACCCTTTCGGTATAAGGCTGCAGCAATCTGTGCATTTCTTCGACAGCGCAGACGATATGATAAAGAGACGACGCGGGCGCATGCTCCTCGACTGCGGTACCATCTTCGTGAAAACGATCCACCCAAAGGCCGGGTAGAACTCCCTTGAAAAAACCCTGCAATGCACCGGCCGCCTCAGCAACCTTTGCATATGCCACTTCTCTATCTTCGAGAGTTATCGCCGCCTCGGCCATCATAAGCCAAGCTTTGATCCGCTCAGTCTGTGGCCACAGACGAAATGCTTTGTCGTTGAGTGTCAGATCAAAATTCAGACCATTGCGCGCAAGACCACGGGATTCATCGACACCTTTTTCGCCAATCTCCACGAGTTTGCGCGCAGCGATAAGAGCGTCTTTCCGCCCTACCATCTTACCCCATCGCGTGAGCAACCATGCCCATTCGAATTGGTGCCCCGGCTCGATTGGCACCAGGGTGTGGTGCTGCATTACCGACCAGTCGTGATTATAATATTCACGAAGAGCCCCGTTTTCAGGCGAGATAAATGCCGACAGGCACAATTCGCCTATTTCATTGAGGCACGACAGCCAGCGTTCAGGCTTTTTTACCGAAGGATTTTCCATCCATGCAAGAAATGCCTCAAAGAGATGCATATGCGGATTGGAACGCAGAGGCACGATAGGCGGCGCGGCCTCTTCAAAACCTGAGGCCGGATGCTTCCAACCTGCGATCATCGCCTCGAGACAATGCAGCGCGGCTTCGGCAATGGCGTCCTCGTTTTCAAGCGTGTCAGCAGCATAGCTCAGACCGAACAACGCAAAGGCATGGTCATATAGATCGAATGACGTATTCCTGACCCCGCTCGCCAAATCGACCGTGGTAATCAGGGAACCGTCCGCATTGAAACAGCACCGCTGAAGAAAGTCCCATCCGTGCTGAACCACCCCTTCAGCATCGCCGGCCCAACCCATTCTCTTAGCCGCAGAAAAGCTATAGATCTGACGGCAAACGACCCGCGTTCTTCTCGCCGCTTCAACGGCAGCACCGCTTCTATCGATTTTTTCGAAAAAGCCACCACTCACATCATCTCGGCCAACCGAGGACCATAGTGGAAGCGCCGCTTCAAAAAGCCATTTTTTGAGTTTCAGATACTCATTCTGAGCGGATTCGAAGCCCGGCTGTGTCATCAAGAATTATCCTTAACCAGACTGGTTTGGCTGAGATGAGTAATAGCTATCCAAATCCGTTTTCGAAGGACGCCATTCAGCGGTTGCGATTTTGAGGGTGTTCAATCCAGCTTCATGTGAGCGCATACAGTCTTTTCGCATCAATTATGTCCACTGCTAGCGATATCTGTCTTCGCGGCTTAGATACGAATTGATGTAATCGTCAAGCCCTTCTTCAAGCGATGATTGGGGGCCGTTATATCCGATTGACGCGACTTTCGACATATTTGCCTCGGTAAAGTACTGATATTTACCGCGGATCGCCTCCGGCATTTCAATGAAATTAATATTCAGCTTCTTGCCGAGAAGATCGCCCATGACATGAACGATGTCTGCAAAAGATCGTGCCTTGCCAGATCCACAATTAAAGATCCCGCTATATTTCTGATTGTTCAAAAGCCACAAGATGAACGATGTGCAATCTTTCACATATACGAAATCCCGACGCTGTTCTCCATGTTCGATATCAGGTCGATAAGACTTGAACAGGGATACCTCGTTGGTGGCCTGCACGACGTCAAAGAGTTTGCAGGCGACACTGCGCATATCATCCTTATGATATTCATTTGGCCCGTAAACATTGAAAAATTTTAGGCCAGCCCACTGCGGAGGGGCATTCTCACCACGCGCAACGCGTTCGATGAAAATATCATCGGTCGTCTTTTTGCTCCAGCCATAGGCATTCAGCGGCGCAAGAGAGGCGCGTGCCGATGCAGCCTCGTCGTCATCAAACCCCTCCTCGATGCCGCCATAGGTCGCAGCGGAAGACGCGTAAATGAAAGGAACGCCATGCTCAGCACACCAGTCCCACAACATTACAGAATAGTTGATGTTCAGCTCGATCAGTCTGTCTACATCAGCTTCCGTGGTGGCGGAGATCGCGCCCATATGTATAATGGCTTTGACATCCACTTTAATGCTGCGAAGATAGTCGGGCAGTCCTTCGGGTGACACATAAGCTGCGATGTTACGCTTTGCGAGATTGCGCCACTTATCGCCACGGCCAAACCAGTCAACGACGGTAATCGGCCCCAGACCCGCCGCCTCCAAATCAGCGACAATGTTGGACCCGATAAATCCAGCAGCTCCGGTTACAATATACATCAAACTGCCTCTTTTTTACTGCGCGCAATCGTCGCCGTCGTGCTTTTTCCGGGCACTATTTCGAATGTAACGACCTTGCCGCCATCCGCCATCACGACATCCGCACCAACAATGTTGTCGATCGTATAGTCCGCCCCCTTAACCAGCACATTGGGGCGTATCGTCTTAATGAGTTCAAGCGGTGTGTCTTCGTCAAACACCACCACCGCGTCGACAAAAGCCAATGCGCCCAGAAGTTCGGCGCGATCCAGTTCGGTATTTATCGGTCTCGATGGACCTTTAAGCCGCTTTACCGAGCTATCTGCATTAACGCCAACGATCAGACGATCACAATTATCCCTCGCAAACTGCAAAAGCCTGATGTGGCCAACGTGCAGGATATCGAAGCAACCGTTCGTAAAGCCGACCTTCAGATTATCGCCCCGCCAATCCTCTGCCAGCGCCTGGACATCTTGCCTGTCAAAAAGCTTGTCCGAAGGGCTGACTTCCCCCGACGAGGTGTCGTGAGACAAGGCATCTCGGAGTTCGGCAGCAGAGACAGTTGCCGTGCCTTTTTTCCCTACCACGATGCCAGCAGCTGCATTTGCAATCCGTGCTGCATCGGCACGTGAAGTTTGGGAGCCCAGGCCAACGGCGAGCGTCGCAATTACCGTGTCGCCGGCACCAACGACATCGAACACTTCTTTAGCTTCCGTGCGAATATGGAAAGGTGGATGGCCTCGCTCAACAAGAGTCATCCCTTTTTCCGCTCGCGTAATGAGGACCGCCTCGATGTCGAACCGCGACAGGATCAACTCGCCAGCCAATTCAGCTTCCTCATCGGTATCCGGCCATACACCCGTTACAGCCTGCGTTTCCTTTTGATTGGGGGTTACAATCGCGGAACCTGCATAGCGGGTAAAATCAGACGTTTTTGGATCGATAATGACTGGTTTTCCCTCAGTCCTGCACGCAGCAATAATTGCTTTCACAACCCTTTCGCTTAACAGACCTTTGGCATAGTCCGACAAAATGACAACGCTGTGAGATGAGATCAAGGAAAGCGCGCTGGAGATGACACGATCCTCTTCCTCGTGGGAAATCGGAGAGGCATCCTCAAAATCAACGCGCAACATTTGCTGGCCGTGACCGAGGAAACGCGTCTTGATAGTTGTCGGGCGCTCATCCAATGTCACGAAGGGCGCCGAAACGCCATGAACATTGTTCAGCAACTCAAGCAGTTTGCTGCCATTGTTGTCTTTGCCCACCGCTCCCAGCAATGTACAACTTGCTCCAAGAGAAGATATGTTGCGCGCAACGTTAGCTGCGCCACCGGCAAAATATTCCTCTGATCGCGCGCACATAACCGGGACCGGGCCTTCCGGGGAAATGCGGCCGACATCGCCGGAAATAAAGCAGTCCAGCATTACATCGCCAATGCAGAGAACCTTAACTTCAGAAAATCTCAAATAGTCCAACATCACCAGTTATTCATCCTGTCGCTGTCCTACACGTGAGCCACAACACACGCAAAACGGAATGCCCAATTCAACTGCTCTGCAAATTGCAGAACTGCCATCGCCCCCGAGACGATTCAACTGAATCGAATTAGCTGCCCAATGTGCCCCAATTGCGCTTAAGACATTTAAAAGGGCATGATTATGACAATTTTTAAAGCTACCCTTCAACCTCGATGAATCGAACATTTGCTTGTCGTAAATGAAAATTTACAAAAGCAAAAGGCCAACCATATTGGCCGTCACGCCTAAAAAACCATCAGGAACACCGAAAAAACGGTCGACCATATGCCTTGGAAAACATTATCCCCTGGCAGCATTGCATTTAAACGGGTCTGATAATTCTTGAGCATATTTGCCTGTATCAAGAGCGTACGGGTTTGATTGCCTCAAGAATTCCTTGCGCAACATCTTTCCAGGTCCGCATTTGTGGACGGGAAAGCGCGATAGTTTTTTTCCATTCCGAATATTCAGCAGGATTTTCAAGAAGCTTCTGAAGCTGACCCGCTAGTTCTTCCGGTCTTTCTGGATCGAAATAGCGCGCCAAATCTCCCCCTGCCTCTCGGAGTGCAGGAACATCTGCAGCCAGAGCCGGCGTTCCACACCACAATGCTTCACTTACCGGCAGGCCCCAGCCTTCCATTCGACTGGGCAAAAGAAGCGCATAAGCCTTTTCATACAGCGCGCGCAATTCCGCCTGGTTGGGATTGAAAACGAAACGAAACTTTCCGGATAGCGGCGCAAATTTCTCTTTTTTAAGAAATTTTTCCACTCTTTTACGCCGCGCACCCGCCAAGACGAGTTCAGGCACCTGAATACCCCGTTGATGCAAGGAGAGCATCGCTTCGACGACGCACTCAAGGTTTTTCCGTCCGTTGTAGATACCCACGCATAAGAGATATGGCTTTTCCGGGCCATGTTTATCAACCGGCTCGTTAGTCGGGCGCAATTCATGACATAAGGGAACGGCAACAACAGATGACACGGCCGGCAAAATCCCGGCTTCCGAAAAATGCCGGACTTCTGACGCGGTAAACTCCGAGTTGGTCAGAACCATAGACGCAGCCGTGATCGCCACCTGATTGTCATAAATAAAGTTTCTCGGGAACGAAAACTGATTTCGATGGGTGAAATCATGCAAGGGGATCATGTCGTGAAGAAGCGGGATGAAAATCGGCTTGGTGCCATTTTCAGCGAGAGCCATCAGATAGTCTGACATTATCTTCGGACGCCCAAGCGCAATCAGGATTTGCCCGTCGAGGTCTACATCCTTAACCGCCCCAACGGGAACGGTAGCCCAGCGCTTCCTGTTGCGATGCTGAACGATCTTGTGCAGAATCCGGTAAAGCGCGTTTTTAATGGCGTTTTTATCATATAAATTTTGACGAAGGCGCAAAGGCGTTGCCGAAGAAGGAATATTCGGATCAAGTACGCCCGTTGGAGACGCATCGCCTACGCGTGGGAAAACCTCAAAGAAACGCCGATGCAACGGTGAGTATATGACGTATCGAATGGACGCATCAAGCTTTGTAAGCTCGTATGCAACTTCCATTACGGTTCGCGCTATACCGTAATATTTGAATTTCACACCGGAATTCAAATACAGTTCTGATAAATCAAAAAATACATCGGACATTCACTGACCTGCCTGCTTTGAACTGGCCCGACGACGGTCATCGGGGATGCAACTAAAAATTCTTCTGCAATCAGTGAATGGGATAATGCACCGTTCACCAATAAGCCAGAACGTTTCAGGCGAGAGCTTTCGCGACTTCGCGTCGATATAGATTTTAGCCAGCCAGCTTGTCAATCACGCAGCCGTTCAAACGCCCGGAGCCACATTACGGTTGGAAAGATGCCGCACTTGGAATTGCCAGCGCCTTGTAGACGTACATTGCGGGTTCGTCAGGCGCAGTTCCTCCCAATCTGTTGCTCTGAGTAACGATATTCGCTCATCCTTACTTATCTTCCGGTCACGCCTTTTCATGGCCGCATCAACGCTCAATGTTGACACTTTAGATCGCTAGGCTTATTGGCGTGGTCTCAAATCAGTCGGGCTCTTTACCTACCAGAGCCTTTCGCGCATTTTTGCTCGGGCGCGAGAGAGATTATCGAGCTTGGCACGGCAGCGAGTGGAAACTGAGAAAGCCATCCCGCATGAATAACATGCAGCTGAATGTGCAATTTGGAATCTGTGTGGGCGTCGACACCAAATAAGGATATTTCTGTGATCGGATCGTTTTTGTCGCCAAACGACAAGAAGTTGCTGGTGCGGCTTTTCAAAGAGAACTTCAAAAAACATGTCGGTTGGTACAGTGCGGCAATTGTGGCGATGGTTGTCGTTGCCGGCACGACCTCTCTCAGCGCATGGATCATGCGCGATATCGTCAACAGTGTTTATCTGAAGCAGGGTTTTGACGTTGTTCTGGAGATTGCATTTGCAGTGGCTGCAATCTTCATTGTCAAAGGTCTCGCCACCTTCGTACAGAGCTACTATCTCAGCAAGGCAGGCAACAGTATTGTTGCCGAACAGCAGCGCAAAATCTACGACAGGCTTCTAAAGCAGGGCGTTTCGTTCTTTCAGAACCTGCCATCGTCGGAATTGCTCGTTCGCGTTACCTATAACGCGCAGGCTGCCCGTAGCGTCATCGATACCATTGTCACATCCTTTATACGCGATCTTCTTTCGCTCATCGGCTTGATCATCGTAATGTTCGCCCAGAATTTCCTTCTGAGCGCGATCTCGATGATCATAGGACCGCTGGCGATTTTCAGTGTTCGCCTGGTTTTGCGGCGTGTGCGCCACATCATGGAAGCGGAACTTGCTTCGCTCGGAGAGATCGTCAACGTCGTGCAGGAAACCAGCATTGGGGTTCGCGTTATCAAGGCGTTTTCGCTTGAAAAGCTGATGCGCCAGCGCATGAACAAGGCGGTATCCGATGTCGAGCAACGCGCCAATGGCATTGCGAAGCTTGAAGCGGCGACCAGCCCGATCATGGAGACACTGTCCGGTCTCGCCATTGCAGTCGTCATCGCCGTATCCGGTTACACCGTTCTTGAAAAAGGTGGTTCGCCGGGCGACCTGATGGCCTTCATTACTGCCCTGCTTCTCGCCTATGAGCCAGCCAAGCGTCTCGCTCGCATGCGTGTCCAGATCGAGGGCGGTATGATCGGCGTGCGTATGATGTTCGAGGTTCTGGACGCTCCGTTGACACTTGCCGAAAAGAAGGATGCCCAGCCGCTCCCCAAGGCAAGCGGCAATGTGGAACTCAAGAACGTCAGCTTCGAGTATGTTGCTAATCAGCCGGTTCTGAAGGACGTCAGCGTCCTCTTCGAGGGTGGCAAGATGACTGCGCTGGTCGGGCCTTCCGGCAGCGGCAAGTCGACGATCATCAACCTCATGATGCGTCTTTATGATCCGCAAAGCGGTTCGGTCGAGATCAACGGAATGGATTTGCGCGATGTGTCCTTCGCAAGCTTGCGCGAGCATGTTTCTTACGTGGGTCAGGAAACCTTCCTCTTCTCGGGAACGGTGAAGCACAACATTTCTGTCGGTCGTGACAACGCTACCGATGAGGAAATCATCGCTGCGGCCAAAGCGGCCAACGCACATGATTTCATCATGAGCATGCCTGATGGTTATGACAGCAAGCTTGGCGAAAACGGTTCCGGTCTGTCCGGTGGCCAGCGTCAGCGTGTTGCCATCGCCCGCGCCATGCTGAGAGATGCGGACATATTGATCCTCGATGAAGCAACGAGCGCGCTCGATTCGGAATCCGAAGCGCTTGTTCGGGACGCGCTTGAGCGGTTGACGTTCAACAAGACGTCGATTGTCATTGCCCACCGGCTCTCCACGATCAACCGGGCCGACAAGATTGTCGTGATGGACAATGGTCAGGTTGTCGAGCAGGGAAGCCGTCGCGAGCTGCTTGCAACGGATGGTCTCTACAAACGCCTGCACAGCATCCAGTTCGATGCGGACGTGGCCTAAGTCAGACAGTTATCGGGCGGCATTGCCGCCCGATCCATATTAAACTCCCCTTATCAGGTGCCGCCGACCGGTTGACGCCGATTACCAAGCGATTTCCATGTCGCTCGCTGCCCTCATCAGAAGCGGCAGAATTTCTGCCACACGCTCATCGGTCAACCGCGTGAGCGGCGCGGCAACGCTCATGGTGCCGACAACTTCCTTACCTTGACGGATGGCAACCGCGATTGCCCCTACCCCCTCCTCGGCTTCGCCAACCGCGCGCCCGTAACCGAGGCGGGAGACGGCATCGAGTTCCTTGTTTAGTGCCTCGATCGTGTTGATGGCATTGGCGGCCTGCTGTCCGGGTTGGCCCAATCCGGCGTCGAGAGCGATCCTTAGCGCCCGCTCCCTTTCGAGGCTTGCCAGCCATATCTTGCCGTTCGCCGTAGCGTACGGAACGATGCCGGCGCTCATATCAGGCTCGAATACCAGACCGGAACGGCGGCCGCGCGCCGAGCCGACCCACACGAGAGTGTTGTTCTGCACGGCGGTCAGGCGAACGAGTTCACGGGTGCGCTCCGCAAGATCGTCGAGGATCGGCTGGCGCAGATCCGATACCTGCAGGCGCGCCAGCTGTTTCTGACCCACCAGCGCCATGCGCATGGTCAACGCATAACAATCGCTTTCCTGGCTCTGCCACGCCCAGCCGTTGTCGATGAGCGATGTCAGGATACGGTGGCAAGCGCTTTTGGGAATATCGAGTTGGTGTGCGACATCGGAAAGCTTCAGCGGCTCCCCGGCCAAGGCAAGGAGCTCCAGCATGGCGATCGTCCGCTCGACACCGCCGCTTGGTACATTGATCGTCTTTTCCATCTCACTCTCCGGTCGACGTGCACGGCCACTATCGGGAGGGAACCCCAAGGCGATGCGAAAATAGGCTGTTGCGGCGTCTTTGGCTTCAACGAAAACCAGGAGACGCCGCCGGTTCAGGCATGGCGCTGCAGAATGCCGCGCGATAGGAATATCTCGGTGATCTCCTCGGATTTTTCGATAAATTCCGGCTCGCGCCGTGCCGCCAGTCCACGCGGACGCGGCATGTCGATCTCCAGCACTTTTTCAATTCGGCCCGGCCGCGGCGTCATGACTATGACGCGGTCCGCCAGAAGAACCGCCTCGTCGATGGAATGGGTGATGAACACCACCGTCATACGATTTTTCAGCCAGAGCGCTTCAAGGTCGATACGCATCTGTTCGCGCGTCAGCGCATCCAACGCACCGAAAGGCTCATCCATCAGCAAAAGCCTGGGCTGAAGCAGAAGCGCACGCGCAATGGATGCGCGCTGTTTCATGCCGCCGGATAGTTCGTGCGGATACCGGTTGGCAAAGTCTTTCAGGCCGACGGATTGAAGAAGCGCCAATGCGTGGGGTCTCAGTTCCTCACGGTTTCTGCCGGTCATTTCGGCCGGGAACAGCACATTATCGATAATCGTTCTCCAGGCCAGAAGCACGTGATTTTGGAAAACGATGCTCATGCCGGGCGGCGGGTTATTTGAAACATCGCCAAAAACGGAAATCTTTCCGGTGCTGGCGTGCGAAAGCCGTGAGATCAGCCGCATCATCGTTGATTTGCCGCAGCCGGAAGGGCCGACAATTGCCACGAACTCCCCGTCGCCAATCGTCAGGTCGAGCTTTTCCAGCGCCACGACCGGCGCATCCGGGTGCCCGAAATATTTACTGACACCCTCCAGCAAAACGCCCGCCTCATAGGTCTTCCTTTCGGTCTTCTTCTGCAACATGCACTCCTCCCGCTGCATTCCAATTCTCTTGTCCTGCCTGAATTACCACTTGACGAAACATCAGTCCATATGGAACATTGTTCCAATATTAAAATTGCGCGGTGAACGGCCGGGCAATTTCGGGAGGAAACATGTTTTCGAAAGTCATGGGGGCCGTCAAAGGCCAAGTCCACACGATGGCCAGTCTCGTGGGCGCAGGGGTCGTGTGGGAGATTGCGGTGAGAGCGCTCAAGGTGCCGGAATATATTCTGCCGGCCCCGAGCAGAGTGTTTGCGGACCTTTTTAACAATATACCGATCGTGTTCACGGCATCGCTTTATACGCTACAACCGATGGTGCTGGGCTTTCTGGTGGCGGTGGTCATGGGAACGCTTCTTGCGCTTCTGGTGGTCTATTCGCGTCCCTTCGAGGCGATATTTTACCCGCTGCTGGTGATCCTGCAAATCATCCCGAAGATCGCCATCGCACCGCTTTTCATCATCTGGGTCGGCTTCGGCCTGCCGTCCAAAATCCTGCTGGTCTTCCTGCTTTCCTTTTTCCCGATCGTCGTCAACTCCATCGTGGCCTTCAAATCCATTGAGCCGGAGGTCTACGATCTCGCCAAAAGCTATCGAGCCGGACGCCTGAAGATTTTCTGGAAAGTGGAACTGCCGGGCGCCCTGCCCTCCCTTTTTGCGGGATTTAAGGTCGCTGCCGCACTTTCGGCCACCGCAGCCGTGGTGGCGGAGTTCGTCGCCTCCGATAACGGGCTCGGATATCTGCTTCTGAATTACAACGGCAACATGAACACCAGCATGACCTTCGCCGTCATCATCGTGCTGAGCCTGCTTGGCCTGCTTCTCTACGGGATTGTGGAATTGATCGAGCGCTTTGCCATCCCCTGGCATGTTTCCCAGCGCCGAGATGATTTCACCGTGGGCAAGAGCACGACCTGACCCAGGACTTTAATTAAAAAGGGAGGATAAAATGTTTAATACAATGAAGAAAACACTGGCGGGCGGCGTGCTTGCCCTTACCGTCGGCCTGGCGGGTGTGCAATCGGCCGCAGCCGAAGACAAGGTGACACTCCGCCTCAATTTCCTTTTGAGTGGCGTCCACACCATCTTTTATTACGGCGCCGAAAAGGGCTTCTACAAGGATGCCGGCATTGATCTGCAAATCGGCGAAGGTCAGGGTTCGGCACGCACCGTGCAATCCGTCGCAACCGGCGGCGATATGTTCGGCATTGCCGATGGCGGCAGCGTGATTGCCGGCGCTTCGAAAGGCGCGCCTGTCAAATCCGTGCTTGGCCTGCTCAATACCTCGCCTTATGCGATGACGTTCCGGACAGATTCCGGCGTGAACTCCATAAAGGACGTGGAAGGAAAGACGGTCGCCGCCAGTGCCGGCGAAGCATCTCTCGCCCTCTTGCCAGCCATCTGGAAGAAAAACGGCGTCGACTCCTCCAAGGTCAACATTCTGAATGTGGATGGCCCCGGCAAGATCATCGCCATCATGCAGGATCGCGCAGCAGGCATCCTCGGCGGGCTTGAAAACCAGGTGGTGGTTCTGAATTCCAAAGGCCTGCAACAGAAGGTGTTTTCCTTTGCGGAACTCGGTGTGAACACGCAGGGCCTGACCATCGTCACCAACACGAAGCTCATCGACAACAATGGGGACCTCGTCAAACGTTTCGTCGCGGCATCGCTGAAATCCATCGAAGCGGCCAAGGCCGATCCTGATGCGGCGGTTGCGGCAGCGGTCAAGGAAAAGCCTACCGGCGATCCGAAACTCCTCAAAGAGCAGCTTGAAATCTCGCTCAAGCTTCTGCCGTCGCCCACGGCACCCTCCGCACCGCTCGGAGAAATGGCTGTTGCCGACTGGCAGCAGACACTCGACCTGATGAAGGAATATCAGGACATCAAGACCGATATGCCGGCAAACGCCTTCTTCACCAACGGCCTGATCGCCAAATAAGCACGGATGCTCCCAGTCCGGCGGATGCCGCCGGGCTGGCACGCGGAACAATGGTTTAAAACATGTCCACATATTATGATTTAGAGGGCAAGGTGGCGGTTGTTACCGGCGCTGCGGGCGGCTTTGGCACCGCCATCAGCCAGCGCCTTCGCGACTGCGGAGCGACGGTCGTCCATTGGGACCTGCCAGCCTGCGTAAAACAACACCAGTTTGCCGGCCTTCCGTCATCCGGTGTCGACATTACCGAACCTAAAAGCATCGACGTGGCTGCCGCCGAGTTGCGCAGCCAATTCGGCAGGCTCGATATTCTTGTCAACAATGCCGGCATTGTCGGCAATGTCGCGCCGCTTTGGAAAATCCCGGTGGAGGAATTCCGTCGGATCATCGACGTCAATCTCATCGGTTCGTTTCTTGTCTGCCGTGCCCTCGTACCGCTGATGATCGAGACGGCGAAGAGGAGCCGCGCCGGCCGCATCGTCAATGTCGCTTCGATCCAGGCAAAAGAGGGCATGCATCAGGCCGCCGCCTACAGCGCCGCCAAGGCGGGGTTGGTGGCGCTGACGAAAAGCCTCGGCAAGGAACTGGCGACATCGGACATCCTCGTCAACGCCATCACACCCGCCGCTTCCTTGACGGCGATGAGCATCGACGCGCCGAAGGAACGGCTGGACGATATTCTCTCGCGCATCCCGATGCGCCGTTTTCTCGAACCCGCCGAGGTCGCCAATATGGTGGCCTGGCTCTCTTCTTCCGAATGCAGTTTTTCGACCGGCGCGGTTTTTGACCTGTCCGGCGGTCGTGCAACATATTGAGGTAACCTATGTCTCTTTTGGGAAAAGCCGTCGTCGCCATCTGGAACGACATCTTGCCGGAAGGCCGCGAAAACTTCATCGAATGGCATAATCGCGAGCATATTCCGGAACGCGTGGCGATCCCCGGCTTCCTGCGCGGACGCCGCTATGTCGCCGAACAGGGCACGCCGGAATATTTCACGCTCTACGAAGCGGCGGACGCACAGGTGCTGGTTGGCCAGCCCTACCTGGAGCGGCTGAACAGCCCCACGCCCTGGACTAAAAAATCGACCGCCGACTTTCGCAACACGACGCGCGGCGTGTGCAACACCGAATACTCCCATGCATGTGGTGACGGCGGCTTTATCGCCACCTTCCGGTTTGATGCCGCCGATGAGCGGAAGGCAGCGTTGCAATATGCGCTATTAGAAGCGCTGACCGAGATCGGCAAACTGAACGGCGTCAGCGGCGTGCACCTGTGCATTGCGGACAATGGCGCTAGCAGCCTTGCGACAGCAGAGCGAAAGGGTCGGCAGGTGGGCGTGCCCAACTGGATCATCCTCATCGAAGGCGGCTCCGCCCTTTCCGTAACGAACGCCAGCGACGCGTTGGCACATAAACTGTCGAAACAGGAGTTGACGGGGTCGGTGGAAAGCGGGCTTTACCGGCTCGAATTTTCGCTGGGCGAAAACGCCCTTCAGCAATCGGCAGCATAAGGAAAACAGCATGAAACTTCTCCGTTGTGGCCCATCCGGTCATGAAAGGCCGGCAGCAATCGATGCCGATGGAAATATCCGCGATCTCTCTTCCGTTATCACCGACATCACCGGTCAGACGCTTTCGCGCCGTTCCCTGGCTGACCTTGGCAAAATCGACCTCTCGTCACTTCCCATCGTGTCACCAGATGTCAGGATCGGCGCCTGTGTCGGCGCAGTCGGAAATTTCGTGGCAGTCGGCCTGAATTACAGCGACCACGCACTCGAAACCAACACGCCGATCCCGGAGGAGCCGGTGCTGTTCAACAAACACACCTCCTGCATTTCCGGGCCGAATGATCCGATCGTGCTGCTGAAGGATTCGGAAAAAACCGACTGGGAAGTGGAAATCGCCTTCGTCATCGGCGAGCCCGCCTACAATGTCAGCGAAGAGGACGCGCTTTCCGTTGTCGCCGGTTATTGCGTCTGTCACGACGTTTCGGAGCGCGCCTTCCAGATCGAGCGCGGCGGCCAATGGACAAAGGGAAAAAGCGGGCCTGGCTTCGGCCCGCTCGGCCCATGGCTCGTCACCCCGGACGAGGTCGACGATGTGCAAAACCTCGGACTCTGGCTCGATGTCAACGGCCAGCGCATGCAGACCGGATCGACCGCGAAGATGATCTTTCCTATCGCCACTCTCGTCTCCTATATCAGCCGCTTCATGCGCCTCTTGCCAGGTGACGTGGTTACGACCGGTACACCACCGGGCGTCGGCCTTGGAATGAAGCCGCCGGTCTTCCTGAAAGCCGGAGATGTCGTCGAACTTGGCATTGATGGCCTTGGCAAGCAGCGCCAAATCGTGACAGCATTCGGCCAATAGACAGAATGAGGGATGATGATTGGAATGACGGCGATCGAGAAACTGGCCCAGGACCTGGTGAAAGCAGGCCTGAACAGCAGCAAAATTCCGCTGGCGTCAATCGAGGTGGATGGCCTCGCTCCAGACAGCCTTGAAGATGCCATGGCCGTTCAACGCGCTTTCGTTGAAGCTTCAGGCAAAACGGTGGGGGGCTGGAAGCTGGCGATCCGGCCGGACGGGAACGCGGTTGCTGCGCCGATGGTCGATTGTTACGGCGTCGATGAGGATAACGTCGCGTCTTTTACGGGAAGAGACATTGAAGGCATCGAAGTAGAAATCTGCTTCACCCTCGCCTCCGATATTCCTGCCGCAACGACGGCCCCGTTCAGCAGAGCCGATATATTGACGCATATCGACGCCGTTCACCTCGGCGTCGAGCTGCTCGGATACCGGTTGGTGGAAAAGAACCAGGTCCCCTTCCCGCTGTTTCTGGCGGATCGCCTTGCCAATGGCGGGTTTGTTCTCGGGCCGGAAATCGACGCGGCAATCGTTAATACCTTTGCCGAAAATACCGGGGATCTGCCGCATCTGACGGTGACCGAAGGTACAGAGCTTCGTTTCGATGCGGTGGTGAAACACCCCAATATCGATCCGCTCGCCCCGCTTATCGCTTTCGCCAATTCCCCCCTCAACAGGAATGGAACGCTGAAGCGCGGACAGATTGTCACCACCGGCAGTCTTTGTGGTGCAATAACAAGCAACCTTGCAGCCGACACCTATATCGATATGAAACCGGTCGGGGCTTTTACACTTTCATGCTCTTGATCGTCGCCTGCCGCCATAGACGCGGATAGTGCTTCCGCGTCTATGGCGATTTTGGTCAAGACGTTACGGATCTAAGGCGTCATGTTTCGAAGAACCCCTTTCGGGCTGCTTCATATCCCGTCGGCCAATCTTCGTCCGGCGATCCTATCCGGCTTTCGTCGTCGCCGTCGTGTCCACGCGGCCCGAAAACCAGTTGGCCAGCAACGCGCCGGAGATGTTGTGCCAGACACTGAAGATGGCGCTGGGAACGGCTGCGAGCGGCGAGAAATAGGCTGTCGCAAGAGCGGCACCGAGACCGGAGTTCTGCATTCCCACCTCGATGGCGATTGCCTTGCGTTTGGCGAGTGAGAGGCCGGTCGCCTTTGCCGCGAAATAGCCCAGCAGATAACCGAGCCCATTGTGAAGAACCACGACCGCAAAGATCATCAGGCCTGACTGCACGATCGCGCCCTTCGATGCGCCGACAACCGCCGAGACGATCAAAACGATACCGATGACGCTCACGAGCGGCAAAGCCGGCACGGCCGCCTTGACGACACCCGGCAAAAGTTTCTGCAAGGCGGCACCAAGGGCCAGCGGCACCAGAACGACCTTGACGATGCTCAGGAACATTGCCCAGCCATCAACCGGCAGGAACTGGCTGGCGAACAACCACACGAGGAATGGCGTCACCAAGGGAGCAGCAAGCGTCGTCACTGACGTGCAGGCGACGGAAAGGGCGACATCGCCCTTCGAAAGATATGTCATGACATTGGACGATGTGCCGCCCGGGCAGCAGCCAACTAGGATGACACCCGCTGCCACTTCCGGTGGCATCGGGATTAGCAGAGTCAGCAGCACCGCAAGTAACGGCATGATGAGGAACTGCCCGAGCACACCGATGGTGACATCGACAGGACGCTTTACGACTTCACGAAAATCGTCGACCGAAAGTGTGAGCCCCATGCCGAACATGATGATCGACAGAAGCGTGACGATCCACGGTCCAATCTGCTTGAACGTATCTGGAAAATAAAAGCCGAGCACGGCAAACAAGATGACCCAGACCGCAAAGGTTTTGCCCACAAAAGCCGAAACGGCTGCCAGCGATTTCATGTCTACACTCCCAAGTTGAACATGAGACCCCCTCTAGACTCCTAGGGTGCTCTGTCAAGGTCATTACGCCGTTGCTACAACCTCGCGGTCAAAAACGATCCGTTGCAAATCCGGGAAGATCGAATACCTCTAGGTCAACAAGCTCAATTGGCCAAATCTAGCCACCATCCACCGCAACATCTGCCCCACCAAATATGAAACAGATTGATGGCAAAACCCCTCGGGACGCAACCATATCTAGCGCGACTCAAATTCTCATTTGGCCTTGCTTTTTCATATCCTCGATCCGTATCCCCGAAAAAGCGCGCCTGGGCGCATAAGGATCACGACGGCATATGTCATCGACGCCAAAGGTCTTGTTTTGAACCGAGGCCCGTCCATAAGCCGCATCCCGTGGACTTCGTTTCGGTTCATCTTCACTATACGAGTGGCGTCGGCACCACTGGGTTACCAGTCTACAGCGCGTCTGCGGATGCTTATCGCGGCAAGCGCCAGCAGCGTTAAGAAACCTGGGTGATGTAGACAAGCGAGCCGCGACCGAATCCCGTTTGCTCGAGGAAATGACGGCCACCCATGCCGACCAAAACGAGACGATGAACAGGATTGAAAGAATAGGTTGTACCCTGTGGTTCATCACGCTGCGGTGGCTGCGACCTGAGCTCAAACGAGTTTGTGCTACGGGTGAAGCTCAGTCGCTGGCGTTCGCGGCTTGTTCGAGCTTTTCGATGTGCTCGCGGCAGAGCGTCTCAACCAGCTTGTGAAGTTCGGCGGTCCGCTCCAGAAGCCAGGTGAGCGCCTCTTCGGAAACCTCGAAACGCTTCGAATAGCGTGCCTTGACGTAGGCCTCATTCAGAATGTTGTACCACGTGGTAAATCGCTGACGGTCGCGCGGCCAGATGTCGATCAAACGGTGATCACGACCTTCGGAAAGTCCACGCAGGAATTTGAGATTGTGCGACGCAGGGGAATAGTTTGTCAGTGTCAGGAGGTAGCAGTTGTAGGCGCTCTCCACTGCCTGATGGAGATTGAAGGCCGCTAGGTGCAGGTTACCTTTCGCAACGAGATATTTTGCCACATCAGCGAAATCTCGCGCATCCGGGAAGTGCCGCAAAAAATGATCTTCTGCCACCCTGAGTGCATCGGCAGGGCTGAGTTGTTTCGCCTCTGCGAGCGGCCGATCGTCGAATTCGTAAAGAACAACACCTTCGCGGGCGAGATCAACGAAGAAGTATTGGCCATCATTTAGGAAATTACTGATTTCGCGAGCGCCGTGCACAATGAGGCCCACGGGCGTCTCGATCTCCTTGTCCCACATCAGCCGGTCTGTTGTCTTGTCCCAGTATTTGGGATCGGCAAGTTCCTTGTTGCTGACGATGACAAGGATGTCGAAATCCGAGCGATAGCCTTTCGACGTATGCGGTTCATCCACCCAGGTGCCACGCGCGTAAGAACCGAACAGAATGATTTTGAAAATCCGTCCATCCTTCTTGGCGTCCGACTTCGAGCGCTCCACCAGATCAGCAAACTCTTCCTGAATAATTCCGACGACGCGCGCGAGCTCGCGCTGCTTTCGTTCCGGCAAATGTTCAACGCTGGTCTTCATGTCTGCTCCGTTTCTGGACGGTATCCTCTATGGGCCATTGTAAACTTCTTTGAAACTCCGATTTTTGGTCGCCGCCAATCGGATGCTTGTCTCCCGCTAGCGCAATCTTCCGGCGCGTTGTCTGCGCCCTCACCTGTTTGTCCAGTCGCGCCAGCAAACCCAATCCTCGTATCGTCCACCCCTTGTCCCCCGCCACTGATCAATCGTGCGATCGGTTTACGCATATCGCCCTCCCCTGATTGACGCGCTTGTGTCCCTATTCAAACACGAGCAATTGCCACTTGGCGACTACTACTTTTAGTAGTATAAATGCCTCATGGAACGTGATATTGCGGGCGCTTCCGGCGCGGGTCTTGCCTCATGCCTTGTCAGGACCGGCATCCTCCCAGCGCACCCCATGCTGAACCGGATGGAATTGCCGCTGGATATGATATTCGTCCCAATTTCCTGATGGATCGGTTCATAGTTTAGGGAACAAAATACCCGGGGCGGATAGGGCCACAACCTACGCATAAACCCAGGAAGCACAACACCTTGCAGTAGAAGATATATGTCGATTGCATCGACATATTAAATCCCACATGTCGACTAAATAAGGAAATATCGACATGGCCTGCTGCCGGTTTATGGGACACGGGGTTAAGCTAATCCCAGCTTGTTTTCAAATTCCAAAGGGCTGATATAGCTCGGTGTCCACGAAACCGGCAGCAGGCCAGTTCTTCATCCATGGAACGCCGATCTCAGATTAGGCGGCAGCGAGTAACGTGGGGGCACACCACCGGTTACCTTCCAGCTTGCCATCACAACGATGTCCACACAGCCGAAAAAAGTAGTTTCAGGAAAATTGCTATCAGCTTACGCGCTATTGGCATTTTTTTCACAGGTCAAAACAAGAACCTCCTGGCAAATGAACACGAGAATTGCATACCTTCTGTCCTTCGGGAGTGCCATGTAACTCGTCCAAAAGCCTGCTCAAGATTGTCCTGACGTCGTCATCACTGTTGTGCTCGATATAAAACCGGGACAGATTTTTACCGGTTTCCTGTTGTTGGGCCCGTAGCAGATACGCTGTCGCAGTGGTCCAGAAACCGGGAGTGTCCTCCGGAAGCGACTCCGGAAGTTTTGCTAGACCGCGGCGCGAAATCTTCAAGCTGAGCAGCGTATTGTCGGTCTCCAGGATAGTGCAGAGAAGGAAGAAAAATGCACGCCTCCCAGCCAATGCCGATATGTCAGGCACGCGTGCAATATAGAACATTCCAGGCTGCACTTGGAGCTTATCGGTTGATGAAATCGTGGACGGGCGGTCGGGCTGCGTCCCTTTTGCCCATCCCCGCAGGAAGTTACTCAGGATAGGGTTGCTGGGCAAAGCCTCACGTCTGATGGACTCATTATCAAGCTTGATTTCTGGGAGCGGTGTGTCGGCAAGAAGAGATTGCGGCTGAAACAATGCGGTATCAGGCGCAAACAGCAGCCAATGGAACTGTGAATAGAGAATGTCCGGTTTCGATTTTGAGTCATAGCGCCTCGCCTGACGCGCAAACTCAGATAAAACGGCCTTTCTAAGAAACTTTTTGTCATCGGCGGAAACGAGTCCTTGAAGCTCTGGAGCCATGAAACTCCAGATTGCCTGCTCGGTCGGCCAACCATTGCGGAATTTCGCATCCCTAATAAGAGGACCCCACTCGTTCAGAGCCTTCTCAATATCCACACGCATCCGTGGTGTACCGATACGATAGAGAAACGACCAAACGCGCAGTTTGGCGTTTCGGACCTCGTGCAACCTGTTGGCGGACGGGTCAATAGTGAGCGACGCAAATAAGGCGGTATGCGTTGGACCGCTGCTCGCGCTAAGAAAACGCTCTTGGTTCCGGGTCAGGGTGGGGAGCCATAGCAAGTTGGACAACTTTCCAGCAGGAATATCGGGCGTGATCAGGCGGGTCGAAAAGCCGTCCGGTTTGCTCGATCTAATGCTTTGAAAGAAATCGAAAAATGAATCGTAGCTAAACGCCTCGGCTCTGATTGCCGCATCAAACGCTGGTAAAACCATGTCCGTCACGAGCTTTTCGGCGGGCAAGGGGTAAAGGTGCCTGTTGCTCCATATGTTGCTGCTACTCGCCGCCAAGATTATAAGTCCGACAACAATAGGAATTATTTCTATACCGGTGACAAAAATTAATGGCCAGTCTTGGCTGGCAGGCGAGTAAGGCTGCAGGTGGTTGCGCCGCCGGACCAAGTCCCAAATGTGTTTTTTATCCGTCTTGATAGTACGTTTGATCCAGGATCGGAGTGTGAGCCTCCGGAAAAGGATCCCAAAAGTCAGACGTAATGCTAGCAAGGACAAAAGCGAGACAGCGGCTAATCGAATGTCTGTGCCTTTACCAATTCCCCATGCCAGATAGGCGGTAACAAGAGTGAGTCCGAAAATGGTAAGACCAAACCAGAGATTTATCGACCGCATGATGTAATACGACGGCATCAGCGTCTTGGTGCAATCGAACGAGAAAGGCCAGCGCCCCTTCTCCAAAGCCTCGTGATAATATGAGTTGAGATCAATTGTCCCTAGGCGTGGTGGTTGATCTTCCAAGGGGAAGAGCGGGATTTTTCCATTGAAGTAAGCCGGTTTGCCCTGACTACTTCTGCGCAAAATAGCATTGCCGCGCTGCGCTTCGGCGAGCCAGTCGAAATAATGTTTTGCCGATTGCCAGCCGCAGACCGTGGTGAGAAGGCCCGGATTTTCCGAAAAATTCGCTCCCTCCTCAATGGCGTTGACCATTGCAGCGACGCCTTTTCCCTCCGTATAGTCTGACAACGGGATTGTATCACCCTTGGGCGGCAACAGTCCCTCGATACCTCTTGCGAGCGCTTGGATGAAGTTTGCATGTTCGGCAAAACTTAGCTCACTAGATGCGCGGTTTAATAGTTCTGTCCACTTGTCGACGCGCCAGTTGCCTTTCTGCGCAACTCCACGTGTCCGTTCTCTTCCAAAGCTGATAAGTTCACCCAATTCATCTAGCAGCCGAGGTAGATTTTCTTTTCCGGCTTTCTCCTTCTGCGTGGGCTCCAAAAAAAACGGCGCTACGGCGCGTTGTGAGTCATTTTCAGGCTCAGCCGGATTGTCGGGATTTTCAGAATTGCCGAAGCTGCCGGAACCCTCTGCAACTCCGTCTGTGCTTATGCCGTCAGGCGAAGATGGGTTGGCGATTAGCACGTCTACCATCCGGCACTTTACCGTCGCAAGCGCCTGCTTGCGAGCTTCGACCAGAAGCTGGAACCCTGTTGGGTCCTCATCCGGGCGAAAATCCCTGAGACGTCGCGAATAGGCTTTGCGGATCGCCTCCTCGTTGCTCAGGGGCTTGATGCCGAGCAACGCCCAACAATCGCCACTCATTGCGGCTGGCCCCACATTTGATCAAGCGCGTCCAGCTGTTTGGCAAACTTTTCCCGCAGTGGCCTCGCATCCCGCAGTCTCTGATTATCCAGAGCCGCGATAAACTGCGCCATTAATGCTGATATCTGTTGGCGCTGCTCGCCGATTGCCTCGGCGTAGAGGCGCTCCGCCCTTGCGACCAAGGCGAGGTTTTCTTGCTGCTCGCGCGGGGCCAACTTGATTTTCGATAGTTCCTTGAAGCGCAGAGCGATTTCGGATTCGGTCAGGCTGGATTGGTTTTGGAACACTTTACGCTTAAGTTCTCCTGTCGAGAGAATCTTGACCTCGACCTCGAGCGCGCCGCTGACATCATAAGTAAAGCGGACCCCAATGCATTGAGATCCGGCCTTGCCAAGCGGTACCGGCACCTCCAGATTTCCGATCAGAATGTTCTGTGAAGGCCGCATGTTCTCGCCTTGATAGACCTGTACATCAATCTTGGTCTGCCCATCGACGGTGGTGGAGTAAAACTGCTCGCGACTTTGCGGAATGATCGCGTTGCGTTCGATAATGGGCGACATCAGCAACTCGTTTAGGCCGTAGGCTTGCTCAACCGACGCAATACCCAATGTATAGGGGCACACATCAGTCATGATGATCTCGTCAAGCGCTTCGTGCCGTGCATGGAGCGCAGATTGAAGCGCCGTTCCGATGGCAATGGCGTGATCGGGATTAGGATGCAACAGGGGAAACCGCCCGAACAAACGGGTCGTCATGGTCTTGAGCAGCGGCATTCGCGATGCGCCACCCACCAGAACAATCTGACTAAGCGACGACGGATCTGTTTCGGAATCGCGAATGACCCTTTCAATCGGTCTCCGCAACCGAGTGATCAGCGGCTTCCACAGCTCCTCTGCCTCCAGTCGCGTAATTTTGCCCTCAACGTCTTTTCCAAAGATGTTGATATGATAAACCGCGTCCTGGGTCTCGCTCAGAGCTGCCTTAATCCGCTCGGCCTCGTTCAAAAACCTGGCCCGATCCAGAGGCCGCTGGCTTCCGAAATCGATATCGTGGAGGTTCATGAGGTGTGAAGCCAAGCTGTCCCTGAAATCATTGCCACCTAGCATAGAGTCCCCGGCGGACGCCCCTATCTCCATAACCCCGTCGAACTTGCGTAATAGGGAAACGTCAAACGTGCCTCCTCCGAGATCAAGAATCAGAAATTGCCCATCCTCGGAGCTTGCGATTCCATGGGCCAGTGCAGCGGCAGTCGGTTCGTTAATAAGTCTCGTTACATTCAGCCCTGCCAGATGCGCGGCATTGATGGTGGCCTTACGCTGCGGATCGCTGAAATAGGCCGGGATAGAAATAACCACATCAGATACTTCGATATCGAGCGCAGCCTCTGCGTCTCTTTTCAGGCTTCTCAGGACAAGCGCAGACAACTCCTCGGCGCGCCATGCCTTCTTCGCAAGTTTCACCTCGTGATTTGTCCCCATCCACCGTTTGAAGGATGCCACCGTTTTGTCCGGGTGAGTAACCAGCCTGTCGAGAGCTGGACGTCCGACAATTGCGTCGCCGTTATCCGCAATACTGACCACCGATGGTGTCAGAAAGTCGCCCAGCGCATTCTCGATCAGTTTCACGCCCTGATCAGTCCAGTGTGCTACTAAAGAGTTTGAGGTTCCAAGATCGATACCAATAAGCGCCATTAATCGTTCCATGTCCTAATTAAAGAAAAGACCTCGCACCAATCGCTCACTGAGACCAAGTTCGTGCACTTAATTTCTTATGAATTGCTATATCCAACCGCCCAGGACTTGCCGAGGCGCTTCACGCCTTCCTCAGCGATCGGTGCTAGGCCCTGTTGACAAAGTAGCTTCAGCCGCGCGTTGAAAACTACTTGTCTGCGTCTCCCAAAAAGGCTTCGATGCTAACTCCGTGAAGCCTTTGACGCGCTGCCGCGGACGTCAGCCTGACGTCGGGATTTTCCTCCACCGCCCTTCCATACCAATATTTTGCGGCATGAAGGTCGCCGATCTTCTCATAACACTCTCCCAAACGCTCACCGAGATATCCGGCATCCAACGACTGGTCGCCATCTGCCATGAAAAGATAAATCTTAATCGCGTCCGCTCTCTTCCCACTTGCGATCAGGTCTTTTGCTTGGCGCTCTAAATAATTGAAGTTATACAAGATTTATCTCCTGTTTTTTACAGCGTGTGGCAGCTTCAGCTAAGCTGCACAACTCACGAACCGGCGCAAGTGTGGCAACCATATTTTTGCGGCGGCCAACACGAGAAAGGTGGCGAAGGATTTTTGGGTTTTGGCGTATCGGGTAGCGACGCGACGAAATTGCTTGAGCCTGTTGAACAGCCGCTCAATGCGGTTTCGGTCCCTCTAGGCTCTGAAGTCACAGGCGGGCGGGTCTTTGCGGTTGGCCCTCGAAGGGATGACGAGTTTGATCCCGTGGACCAACAACTCTTCGCGCAGAGCGTCGCTGTCATAGCCCCTGCAAGAAACAGTCTCAGCTTGCCAACCGGCATTGCCAGAAGATCGGGAACGGCATTGTAATCCGAAGCTACCTGTTAGGATGAAGCGAAGAGAACGTCCCTGACCGTCTGCACGGGCGTGGATTTTCGTCGAAAAGCCGCCGCGGGATTGACCAAGAGCTTCCTTATAAGTCCCCCTTTTGCCGCCGCAGCCTGAGAATGGCCGCGAACCCGTCGATCATATGCTGCCAGTCATCGGCCAGCCTAAGTTCGACAAGCGCCTCCAGCAGCGCGTCCCATAGAGTGACAACATGGTGGTAACGAAACTGTCATTCACTCCCTGGATCGCCGAAGATTTTGTATTCAACACGGTGCATCCGCCTAAGAGAAGAGAGACGACAATTATCCAAGCCTCGCCGGCCGATTTGCCGCTCAATCTTTGGCGCGGTTTCGGTTGCTATAGTATTTGCCGCGCCTTCAGTAGTTTGTCCAGCAGTGCCGTTCGACCCAGCGCTTCCGGGCCTGGTCTGCCCGAGCTTTTCAGCAATGCCGGGGCGGCTCAAATTGTCTCAACGGTGGCTCGTATTGCATAGCCGAAATTCTTACGCTCCACCCAACCAGACATCGTTTGCCCACGTTGCGAGGTTGGGCGAAGTCTCGGTCGTTGGACCGTTGTGGTCCCAGAAATGTATTCTGCCATCGGGCGCGATGCAGTAGTAGTCACCGTTGTCTTCACATATTGGAAGCCAATCGCGGGGTAGGCCAGCGCTGCGGCCTTGTTCAATAGCCGATCTCAATTCCCCATAAACGCCACCCATCTCTTCATTTAGAGTAAGTGGCGACAGGTAACCGATGAAAGCGTTAGATATGCTCTTGAGAAATTTTTTATAGTCTTCCGAGAATTCGAAACCCGTGGCGGCTTCGTATCTCGCTATTAGAGCATCATCTGGAAGCGGAGTTTTACGTTTTCGCGGATCATCTAGTCGATTCACTTCACTAATAATCGCATCAATATGTTCAGTCACCAGATACATCTCCTAGAAATCGTTTGCTCGGCTTGGACGGAATCCGGATATCGCGCTACCAATTCGATTGTCTAAAGACGTTCGGCGTAAGCGGCCGCTTTCAGCCGCTGGTTTGAGAGGCCACCGAAGCCTCCATTGACCGATCGCATTTCCATGTCGGGATATCTGCCCGGAACCATCGATATGTGCCCACAAGTTTGGCAGGGTTACGCAGATACTAGACGGCTTTTATTGGTAATCGTACGGCATGTAGCGGGCTAGTGGGAGTTGATGAAAACTATTCTTTCAAATAGATAAGCAAGCATTTACCGTCCTTTTTCCCCACAAGACTGATCGGTCGAACATCATCACCTCCATCGATAGATATCTCTACCGGCAAACCTTGATTTTCAAAGGACTGAAGTTCCTTTATCAACTCTTCAATGGTTTTCCCTTTATTAACCCAATCCTTATGATCTGTGTTTTTGACGTTCACTATCAATCCCCTATGCGTTTCAGAGTTGAGTCATAAGTTCCGAGGCGTGTGCCCTTACCTCCAAGGTCCTTAACGGAAGTGGCCATCTTCCAAGCGCCTCCATTATGGCCATCCAAATCTCTCGTTATGTATAACGTCCCATTTTTGTATACCGGTTGCCCACCGTGAATCGTTTCATTTATTTTTTTAAATCCAAGCTCCTCGGCTGCTATCTTTGCCTCTTTATTGGACTGATAAACCGGCCCTCTACCGCCACTTTTGGCCACCCCGCCCAATATAGCCATTGCGATGATTGTGCTGACGTCAAGACCAGTCTTTTCGAGCTGGGCGGATTTCTCTTCCCACGTTAGCGACGAGTCGTTCCAGATCCCCCAACGCTCATGTCCGAACTGTTCCGCGAAACGTACACCTTCACCCGTTCCTTCAAGATAGGCTTTGAGATTGCCGCCATAAGGCTGCCCGTCAAGCTTGTCGATGGCGTTCAGCAGCCACCAAGACATCATTGCTCCCTCGCCACTCGAGGAAATACTGCTACCGGCCGCGAACCCGGCGGAGCGTAGGGTCTGCGCCCGTTCGGCCAACGTCAGGCTGTTCAAATAGGCGTAGATTGCATCCTTGCATTCTTCGTAGGTCTTGATCCCAAGCTCGATGAAGGTGCCGTCCGCCTGGCGGATCTTGCAGTTTGTCTCGTAAGCATAGGCGGGTGTGACGATCCAGTTGAACAGGTTGAACCCCTGCTTCTGGCCGCAGCCAACGAAGGAGCCACCATTGGCGAGCGCCTCGACTCCTGCCTTCACCTGAGCCTGCTCCTCCGCTGTCAGTTCGCGGCCGAGCAGGTATTTGTCAACGAAGCCACCCGGCGCAACCATTTCCTTCAGTCCGGAGCCGATCGCATTGAGGCTGTTGGTCGACAGGTAGGCCTCAAGACGGACATGCTTGTCTTTGGTGATTTCGTACGCGTCGTCGGGATCGCGGTTGAGCTCGTCGAGCGGCAGGGTGGAGGCGCCGTCCGCCTCCAGTGCCGCCTGCTGTTCCTTGTCGCGAATGACGATCTCTCCGGGGCCGACGGTGGCGCGGACGCTCTGGCGGGTATCGTCGAGCTGA
>Ga0157370_10000439_pt1 | contig 51955 bp, 42 predicted proteins | sample C35metaG_FD_113463 | JGI IMG/M metagenome (GOLD analysis project Ga0157370, IMG submission 113463) | Corn rhizosphere microbial communities from Kellogg Biological Station, Michigan, USA - C3-5 metaG | ecosystem: Host-associated > Plants > Roots > Rhizosphere > Soil | place: USA: Michigan...
AATGGGTTGCCCGCCAATTGGAGCATGACCTCGCGCGACTCAACGCCAACGATCCCGTCTATATGCCGGGACGACACAGCGGAGCGCCGCATGTCGTACAACGCGAGCATCATCCTAAGCGCTGCAACACGCATATCCGCAAGCGAGAAGTGATCGAGCGCAAGGTGTAAGGGGAGCCGCAAAGGCAACTCGTCGCTGCGCCCGAAACGCAGTGTCTGCGTTGGTCGGCGTAGCATCGCGATATTGATCGCCGCCGCCCCGTCAACGCTGTCTTGCAGGAAAAGATCGCCGCCCTCCAGCCCGATTGCGAGCCTAGACGGTAGATCGCGGTTCGTGCAGGTCAGCTTGAGACTCAACGTGTCGGTGTGCGACGCCATCGGGGCGAAATCGGCGTCCACTACCGTGATCTCCGTTTCGTATCCGGGGCTTACGGAAGCCACCGACTCGTTACGGTGGGCAAACCAGTAACGCCCGCACTGCGGCTCAGCGCCGTAGCGCATCGAGAAAAACGGCTCGAACTCGATCATCTCGTCACGCGCTTGAGTCTGGCGCACAAGAAGAACGGAATCGATCGAATAGACGTCGTAAGCAGACGCGTGGCTCGCATCGGCCACCACCGGATACGCGACCTCTCGATGCGTCACGCGAATCGGTTCGCCGCGTTGGCGGAACAGGTTGACCACGGGTGTCGAGAAAAGCGTGAAATGAACGGCGGACAACGATTCGAGCAACCGCGCGGCATGCGGATTACCGTGGCCCTCCTTGAGAACCACATGAAGCGTCGCGCGTCGGCATGCACCCGCCGTATCGAGCATCGACCCCAAATCGACATCGACAAAGTCGAATTTTTCCTGAAACGCGAAGTATTCAGTTAGCTGCCGGTACGCCGGATGCGAGCGCATCGGATAGTCGAGCAGCGCATCGCCCTCGCCGAATCCGGCCTGCGCGACCGGCACTGTCTGCAGCGGGGCCCAGCGACCGTCGCCTGCCGCCTCGACATAGCTTGCCACGGCATGAATGCACAGCCCGTCGGCAAGCGCAGCAACGAACGACGATTCACCGTTCAAGTGGACCCGAACGGCGCGCAAGCCAAGTTGGCACAAATCCAGGCGCGGCGCCGTCGATTCGAACGTGATCGATACGATACCCGCCGCGTTTGCCGGCAGCACGACGGGGGCCGCGGCAGCCGGCAGGTAACGCGCTTCGCTGATCGCGAGCGGCGCGAGTGTGACGTCATAAGCGGTTTTGAATCGGCATTGGACGCCATCGATCGACCGGCTGACCAACTCGGTGCCGCGGGCAAATGTACAGGCACCAAGCTCATCGCCCGCCGATGCACCCGAAAACTGAACAATCGAGCACGACGGGAACGGTCGCAGATAATGTGCATGCAGAAGACCGAATAACGCCTCGACGCAGTACGGATAATCGTCTTTGAGCTTCTTGCCGATTCGCGCATCGAGCAGCGCAACGGCCTCTATCATCTGCTCGATATGCGGATCGTCGCCGTGCTCGCTTTCGGGTAAAAGCCGTGGCGCAATTTTTGGATAGCGCTGTGCAAACTCCTCCGAATAGCGGCGCAAATACGATAACTCCCGCTCGTAGTACGGTAGCAATTCTTCCATCTATCTCTCAGGTTCGCGCGTTGTCTTGTTCGAGGCGCTGCTGTAGGCGCAGCGTTACCTCGGTCCTTTTTTGCGGCCGCGGGTGACCGAATACTGCCGTGTCGACGGTTGTAGCATGGCGTCGAAATTGATCGGCTCCTCGGCTTCATGCACGACGAGCAGCGCCTGGATCGCGAAGCACAGCACGCTCGTCGACTGTTCGTTCACTTCTAGTTTGACCACCACCCGCTTTAACCTTGGCTCATGGCGTTCGATCGCGCGTTGAATCGAGCTGCAAATGGTCGTACGGTCGTCATGGCTTGCAAGGCTCAGGCCCGCGAAATCGTTCAGCCCGTAAGTCAGCACCGACCGCTGGCATTCGGTTAGTGCACCAAGGCGCGCGTCAGTAAATGTGATTCGGGCATTCAGCAGAGACTCGATATGGCCGGCCACCGTGGCTTTCAGTTCGTCGAGCGACAATTGCCGAACAACGGCGGGCACCGGCTGATGCGCGCCATCGCCGAATAATTTGTCAAGCAGGCCGGGTTCGAAGCGATTCATCGGGTCACCACCATTAGGCGCGAGGCTTTATTCAAAATGAGCCGGATGATTTGCTCGGCTCCAGTGCGCGCATATAGTACAGGACTGCTTTTCGCTATTCCACCCGTATCCGCATGGTCTAATTGAGATAAGCAATCTTATAAGCCATCATTTCTCTAAACGCTCAACGCCCCACCTTTATCCGACGACAATTCCAACCGCGATGCGTACCCACACCGGGTCCGCCCGGGACCGATCCGGGAAGCCGGCTCGCGCTGCTTGTCGATCCTCATATCAAGGTCGGAGGCGTTCGGTCCGGCAGCCTTCACAGGAATCCGAAATTTCCCCTAGCGGGGATGGCTCGCGGCGGAACGGCTCGCAATTCCTGATAGAATGATCGCCACCATGCGACACAGCCGCCGCTTCCCCTCCGTCCTGCTCTTCTTCGGTTGGCGTTAAGCCAGCCACGACCTCCCTTGCCTGCCCGCCTTGGGCTGCCCCCCGCCGTAGCGCCTCGCCAAGATCAGATGGCGCATAGTTAGGGGGCGAAAACTCGGATCTTGCCGCCGCACCAGCAAGAAACACCCAATTAAGTCATCAAGTTGAGCCCAATCATGCTTCTGATGATCGACAACTACGATTCGTTCACCTACAACCTCGTGCAGTACTTCGGCGAACTCGGCGAGGATGTGCACACCTATCGCAACGACGAAATCGCACTCGATGAAATCGCGGCGATGAAGCCCGAGCGCATCTGCCTGTCGCCGGGACCCAGCAACCCCCAGAACGCGGGCATTACGCTCGACGTGTTGCGGCAATTTTCGGGGCATATTCCGATCCTCGGCGTGTGCCTCGGCCACCAGGCGATCGGCGAAGCATTCGGCGGCCGCGTCGTGCGCGCGCAGACGATCATGCACGGGAAGGTGAGCCGCATCGAGACGGACGGCAAAGGCGTCTTCGCCAATCTGCCCAAGCATTTCGATGTCACGCGCTATCACTCGCTCGCGATCGAACGCGAATCGCTGCCCGAATGCCTCGAGATCTCGGCGTGGACGGACGACGGAGAAATTATGGGCGTGCGCCATAAGACGCTCGCCGTCGAAGGCGTGCAGTTCCACCCGGAATCGATCCTTTCCGAGCATGGCCACGCCCTGCTCGAGAATTTTCTGAAGGGCTCGAAAGCGGGACACGCGACCAGCCTTGCGCATAGCGCATAAGCACGCAAGCACGCGCGAGATCCGCGCGGATCCACGGGGCCGTACGGAACCAAACGAACGACAGGGGCGCTTCCATGACCATCACACCGCAAGAAGCACTGCAGCGAACGATCGAGCACCGCGAGATCTTTCACGATGAAATGCTGCATCTCATGCGGCTCATCATGCGCGGCGACATGTCGCCGGTGATGGCCGCGGCGATCATCACCGGCTTGCGCGTGAAGAAGGAAACGATCGGCGAGATCGCGGCCGCCGCCACCGTAATGCGCGAGTTCGCACGTCACGTGGAGGTGCCCGACAACGCTAATTTCGTCGACATCGTCGGAACCGGCGGCGATGGCGCCAACACCTTCAATATTTCGACGGCCACGATGTTCGTCGCCGCGGCGGCAGGCGCGAAGGTCGCGAAGCATGGCGGTCGCGGCGTCTCGAGCAAATCGGGCAGCGCCGACGTACTCGAAGCGCTGGGCGTGAACATCGATCTGCAGCCGGAGCACGTGGCCGCCTCGATCGCCGAGACCGGCATGGGCTTCATGTTCGCGCCCAATCACCATCCGGCGATGAAGAGTATCGCCCCGGTGCGCCGCGAACTCGGCGTGCGCACGATCTTCAATATCCTCGGCCCGCTCACGAATCCGGCCGGCGCACCCAATCAATTAATGGGCGTGTTCCACCAAGATCTCGTCGGCATTCAAGTGCGCGTCATGCAGCGTCTCGGCGCGAAACACGTGCTCGTGGTCTACGGGAAGGATGGAATGGACGAAGTGTCGCTCGGTGCGGCGACCTCCGTGGGCGAGTTGCGCGACGGCCAGGTGCACGAGTACGAGATTCACCCCGAGGACTTCGGTCTGCAGATGGTGTCCAATCGTACGTTGAAAGTGAGTGACGCAAACGAATCGAAGACGATGCTGCTCCAAGCGCTCGAGAATCGTCCCGGCGTGGCGCGCGAAATCGTCATGCTCAATGCGGGCACCGCGCTGTATGCCGCGAACATCGTCGCTTCGATCGCCGACGGCATCGAGACAGCGCGCGAGGCGCTCGCGTCCGGCCATGCGCGCGCGAAGGTGGACGAGCTTGTGCGCTTCACGCAGCAATTCAAGCAGTAATCCGCTCACGCATCTTCACTTCAATCAAGCACCAGGGAAAAGGCCTCGCCCATGAGCGACATCCTCGAACGAATCATCGCGGTCAAACGCGAAGAAGTGCGAGCGGCGCACTTGAGCGCACCGCTCGAAGAATTGCGCCTCGAGGCGTCGGCGCGTGATTTGCGCGACTTCGTCGGCGCGCTGCGCGCGAAGCATGCGGCCGGCCAAGCCGCCGTCATCGCCGAAGTCAAGAAAGCGAGCCCGTCGAAGGGCGTGCTGCGCGAGCACTTCCTACCCGCGGATATCGCGCGCTCCTATCAACGCGGCGGAGCCGCCTGCCTATCGGTGTTGACCGACGTGCAGTTCTTCCAGGGCAGCGCGGTCTATCTCGAAGAAGCTCGCGCAGCCTGCGATCTGCCCGTGCTGCGCAAGGACTTCATCGTCGATCCGTACCAGATCGTCGAGGCGCGCGCGATGGGGGCCGACGCGATTTTACTGATCGCAGCCGCATTGTCGCTCACCGAGATGCAGGAGCTCGAAGCGTTCGCGCATTCGCTGGGGCTTGCGGTGCTCGTGGAGGTGCACGATCGTCAGGAGCTCACGCAAGCGCTGACGCTCAAGACACCGCTCATCGGCATCAACAACCGCAATTTGCGCACCTTCGAGACGTCGCTCGACACGACGCTCGATATGCTCGATGCCCTGCCTGACGACCGGATCGTCGTCACCGAGTCGGGTATTTTGGCGCGGGGCGACGTTGAGCGCATGCGTGCGAGCGGCGTTCATACGTTTCTCGTGGGCGAGGCATTCATGCGCGCCGACGATCCGGGCACCGCACTCTCCTCGATGTTCATTTGACCGGTCCCATCGACGCACACACACGCACACACACGCACGCCACCACACACCGTCACGGCCATGGGTATAGAACGCGAAATCAAACTGGCGCTGCCGCCCGAGCAAGCCGCTGCCGCCGATCGGTTTTTCACCGGCATTGCCGGTGCACCGGGACGCGACGTGCCGCTCACGAACCTCTATTTCGATACGCCTTCGCTTGCACTTGCGGGCGCGAAGATCGCGTTGCGCCTGCGCAAGACGCCCGAGAGCTGGCTCCAAACGCTGAAGGCCGCCGGGACTGCGCAAGGCGGCTTGCATAGCCGTCATGAATGGGAGACGCCGGTCGAGAACGAAGCGCTGCAATTGGACACGCTCGCCGCCGCGTGCGACGATGAAACGGCGATCGCCGCGCTGCGCGCTGCATCGACGGCCCTCGGCGAGCGCTTTCGGACCGTTTTTGTGCGGCGCTTGTGGCACTTCGAATTCGACGGCGCACAGATCGAGGCGGCGATCGATCGCGGTGAAGTCACGGCCCGCGTGGACGGACAAACGCGTCGCGACACCCTCAGCGAGGTCGAGCTCGAGCTGTTGCGCGGCGACGAGGCTGCGCTGCATACGCTGACGGCGAAGCTATCGGCCGAAGTGCCGGGGCTGACGCCCGAGAACGTGAACAAAGCGCAACGGGGTTACCGCTTGTGTGCGCAGTGAACACCCGAAAAGGGCGAGCGACGCCGAGGGACGTGGGCGATGACGCACAAGGGTCGCTGTTCGATACGGCAAACGATACGGCAAACGATAGGGCAGAAGATGCGTCGGCTGCGACCGCAGCATCGAGGCAAGCGGACCCTCGGGCGTGCGAAACACCGCAAGCGCTGTCCACTCGCCAAAGCCTCTGCGCTCCGCTCGAATCGCAATTCGACGCCTTACCTCCCGCATGGCGCGCGCACTTGCGCCGCTTCATCGACAGCGACGCCTATCGGCCGCTCTGCACTTTCGTCGACGAGCAAATCGCGTCGGGCAAGACCGTCTACCCGGCCGAAGTCTTCCGCGCGCTGCGTTTGACGCGCCCCGATGACGTCAAAGTCGTCATCGTCGGGCAAGACCCCTACCACGGCGACGACAAGGGCCACCCGCAAGCGCACGGCCTAGCGTTTTCCGTGCCGTCGCCCGTGCGCCCGCCGCCCTCGCTGCGTAATATCTTCAAGGAAATCGCCGCGGAATTCGGCTATGTGATGCCCGCGCACGGCTGTCTCGACGCCTGGGCCCAGCAAGGTGTATTGCTGCTCAACACCGTGCTGACGGTCGAACAAGGCAAAGCCGCCAGTCACGCGAAGCGCGGCTGGGAAGCGTGCACCGACACGCTGATTCGCGAGCTCGCCCATCGGCACGAGCATCTCGTCTTCATGCTTTGGGGCGCGCATGCTCAAGCCAAGCGAACGCTGCTCGATGCGCGTCCGCACTGCGTGCTGGAGGCGCCTCACCCGTCGCCGCTATCGGCGCATCGCGGCTTTTTGGGCTGCCGCCATTTCCTGCTCGCCAACGAATATCTAACGGCGAACCGCCGCGAGCCGATCGATTGGCGACTGCCGGAGACGGTCCCGTGCTGATGCGCCGCGCGGCCCGAGGGCAACGCGGCGCGCCGCGCCGCGATGATCGATCGAACGATGCCGGTTACGCGGCGGCAGCGATCGCTTCGCGCGCCGAGGCAAGCGCGGCACCGGCCGAATCCGGGCCGAGGTTCAAGCCTTCGGCGTAGATGAACTCGACATCGGTGATGCCGATGAAGCCAAGGAACGACTTCACGTGCGGCGTATGGCTGTCGTTGGGCGTGCCGGCGTACTTGCCGCCGCGTGCAGCGACGATATAGGCCTTCTTCCCTTTCAGGAGCCCTTCCGGACCGTTCGCCGTGTAGCGGAACGTCACGCCGGCGCGCGCGATCCAGTCGAAATAGGTCTTCAACTGCGACGAAATGCCGAAGTTGTACATCGGCGCGCCGATGACGATGACATCGGCAGCCTGCAGTTCGGCGATCAACGCATCGCTGCGCGCGATGATAGCCGTTTGTTCGGGCGAGCGCTGCTCGGCCGGCGTGAAGAACGCGCCGAGAATGGCATCGTCGAGGTGAGGCAGTGCGTCAACCAGCAAATCGCGCGTGACGAGCGTCGCGCCCGGATTCGATTGTTGCAGCTTGGCGGCCAGCTCGTTTGCAAGCAGCGTCGAGTTCGCGCCTTGCGAACGCGCCGCCGAGTTCAGTTGAAGGATCGTCGTCATGTCGTGCTCCAGGTGGGCTGCGCATCGTTGCGCGAGTGGAGCCATTGTGGGGGTTCACCACGCTATGAAAAAGTAGGGCAGACAAGACGCATTGTTGCACCGATAGGACGATCGACAGACGACGATGCTTGCCGGTCAACCACGCAACCAGCGTTCTCTGGACCGCCGAGCCGGCGCACCGCGCTTGTCTTCCGCCGCAGCCAGCTTGTAACGCGACACTTCAGGCGCATCGAGTTTCACGCGGGCCACGCGCAACTCGTCGCGCCGGAACGCGTGCACGTCCACGGTCGCGCCCGGCAGGTAGCGGCCCAGGAGCGTGTCGAGGTTCGAGCCCGTAACACGCAGGCCATCGACGGCGATCAACACATCGCCGGCGGACAAGCCCGCCTTTTGCGCTGCGCTACCGTCATGCACGGCGGCCAGCGTGCAGTCGGCGCCGGGGCGCACACGCACGCCGAGCGAGGGCTTAGCGTCGGCCCCGCCTCGTCCGTTCTTGCCGTTCTTGCCGTTCACACCGCCCGGCTGCGGCTCGAGCGTGACGCCGAACGGCTCGAACAACGCGTCGAGCGGCAAGTCGCGCGTGCCGTTCACGGCTTCATCGAACAGCGGCCCGAGGGCAACGCCCGTCGCTTCCTCGATCAGCGCCTCGACTTCGTCCTCGCCGACGCCTATGCCCGCCATTTTGCCGCCGTAGAAGTGGCGACCGTAGCGCTGCCACAGCAGACGCATGACGTCATCGAGCGATTTGCGATGATCGGTGCGTGCGCGGATCGCCAAATCGAACGCCAACGCCACGAGCGAACCTTTCTGGTAATAGCTGACGATCGCGTTCGGGGCATTCTCATCCTGCCGGTAGTACTTGATCCAGGCGTCGAACGAGCTTTCGGCCACGCTTTGCTTCAAACGCCCGCTACACCGCAGCACGCTGCCGAGCGTCTTGCCCACCAGCGCGAAATAGTCGGCTTCGGAAATCGCGCCGCTGCGCACGAGCATCAGATCGTCGTAATACGAGGTGAATCCCTCGAACAGCCAGAGCAGCGACGTGTAATTCTCACGTGAGAGGTCGTAGGGCGCGAATGCCGCCGGTTTGATGCGTTTGACGTTCCACGTATGGAAGTACTCATGACTGCACAAGCCGAGGTAAGTCCGATATCCCTCCGATGCCTCGGGCCGGCCCAGCACGGGGAGATCGGCGCGGTTGCAGATGAGCGCCGTCGACGCGCGATGCTCGAGCCCGCCGTAGCCGTCGCTGACCGCTTGTGTCATGAAGACGTAGCGTTCGACCGGCGCTTTTTTCGTGCGCGGCTCGAACAACGCGATTTGGGTCTCGCAGATGCGTTTCAGATCGGCTGCGAGCCGCGCCATATCGACCGATACAGTGCGCCCCGCGATGACGATATCATGCGGCACGCCGTGCGCCTCGAAGGTAGCGAGTGCAAACTGCCCGAGCGTGACCGGATGATCGACGAGTTCGTCGTAGTTCTGCGCGTGGTACTCGCCAAAGCCGTAGCGCTTGGTGCCCCGCGCTTCACGCAAGGCGGTGGCCACGCGCCAATCGCGGTACGGCGCGCCGGCGGGCTTTTGAATCTCGGCGATGCAAGCGGCCTCTTCGCGGCCGACCGGCAGCAAGAACACGCTCGTCCCGTTGAAGAAACCCCCGGTGTCGTCCAAATGCGCCGTGCGCACCGACATGTCCCAGGCATACACCTCGTAGCGCAGCGTCAGCACCCCACCTTTGACGGGCGCGGCCTGCCAAGTTTGCTTATCGGTCTTCTCGATGCGCACTTTGCGCCCGGCCTCGTTGACGGCGCTCAACGTCACGACGTTGCGGGCGAATTCGCGCACGAGATAGCTGCCCGGAATCCATGTGGGCAACGTGAAGCGCTGACCGGCCGGATCGGGATCGGCCAGCGTGAGCGTGACTTCGAACAAGTGGGCAGCGGGATGCTTGGGAACGATGGCGTAGCGAATGGGCTTCATCGGGCGGCGCGAAGTCTCGAAAAGAATGGGGCTCGGGGCGTGTCGAATGCGCAAATCGGCGCCGGCCTCAATGCGCGCTTGCAAGCGCGCCGTTCAGTTGGTCGACCGAAACGGCGCCGGGTAGACGGCGGCCGTCCGAAAAGATGATCGTCGGTGTGCCCGTGACGTCGAGGCTGCGTCCGAGCGCAAGATTCTTGTCGAGCACCGTCGTATCGCAAGCGGATGCGGCGGCCGCCGGTGCGTGGCGATCGATCATCCATGCCTCCCACGCCTTTGCGCGATCGGCCGAACACCAGATCGCCTTCGATTTCGTCACCGAATCCGGCGACAGAACCGGATACAAGAACGTGTAGACCGTGATGTTGTCGACGGATTTCAGCGTCGTCTCCAGCTGCTTGCAGTACGGGCAGTTCGGATCCGAGAACACGGCGATGCGGCGGCTGCCGTTGCCCTTGACGACTTTGACGGCGCGCTCCAGCGGCAAGCTCGCGAAGTCGATCTTGTTGAATTCGGCTAGATGCGCCTCGCTCAGGTTGCTGCGCGTTTTGGTCTCGACGAGATCCCCGGCGATCACATAGTCTCCGGACGCATCCGTGTAGACCATCTGCGTGCCCAGGTTCACCTCGTAGAGCCCCGCGATCGGCGCCTTGGTAATGCTCTTGATCGGGATTTCCGGTAGACGCGATTGCAACGTAGCTTTCAGCTTATCCGTCGTCTGATCGGCGTGAGCCGTACAGCCGAGCGCAGCGGCGGCGGCAAGCGCGACGGCGGCGACGATTCGCTTGGCAATGGGCATGATGGGTGTCCTTGCGGTTCGGTTCGGCGCCGCATGCTCGGTCGCGTGCGGCGGGAATGGGGTGAATCGGTGAAGAGGATCGATCGGGCGGCGCGGTCCGGGTCGCGCCCGTGGACCTCAAACCACGCGCGGCGCGCCGCCATGCACCAGTCTACCCGTGCGCCGCCGATTTATGCGAGCGCCGCCGATTTATCCGAGCGCCGACGCTACGAGCCAGCGCTTGACAAGCGGCTGGGCACCGACGAGTGCCATGCCGGCGTTGCGGACCGAGCGCGCAAGCGTGCCCGGCACGGCAAAAAGCCGCTGCAAGCCATCGGTCGCGAGCGTCAGCGCGCCGATATCCTCGCGCCGCGCACGTTCGTACCGGCGCAGCAGCACGAGATCGCCCAAATCGCGAAACGGCTCCTTCGCCGCAAGCACGTCCGCCAGCGCGGCCACGTCTCGCAACCCGAGGTTCATGCCCTGGCCCGCGAGCGGATGAATCAAGTGCGCGGCATCGCCGACGAGCGCGACGCGCGGCGCAATGAGCCGATCGACCGATTGCAGCGCCAGCGCGAAGCCGTGCGCCGCGCCGACGCAGTCGAGCGAGCCCATCCGGTTCTGTGTGATTTGCTCGACGGCCGCTTCGAGCTGCGCCGGCGCGAGCGCGAGCAGTTCGCGGGCATGCTCCGTATTGGCCGACCAAACGAGCGAGACATGCGAATCGGGGAGCGGCAGCAGCGCGACGACTTCGCCGCCGGCGAACCATTGGTACGCGGTCTCGCCATGCGGCTTCTCGGCCTTGAAATTGGCGACCACACCCGTTTGCCGATAATCGCGCCGGGTCACGTGCGCCCCCATCTGCGCGCGCACCCACGAATGCGCGCCATCTGCGCCGACGACGAGATCGGCCTCTAACAGGTGGCCGTTCGCCAGTGCGAGGCAGGCGCAATCGGGTTTGATGTCGAGCCCCTGCGCACGCGTATCGAACCAGCCCACCTGCGGCTGAAAGCGCAGCGCCGCATCGAGCGCATGCTCGATCAGCGATGACTCGGCGATCCAAGCGAGTTGGGGCACGGCGGCTTGGAAGGCGGAAAAATGGAGTTCGGCGAGCGCATCGCCGAACACTCGCATGTCGTAGACGGGCGCGAGACGGTCGTGATCGAGGGCTTGCCAGATGCGCAGCCGCTCTAGCAGCGCCTGGGAGCTGGCGGAAAGCGCATAAATGCGTGCGTCGAAGGCAGCGTCGGCTGGGCGCGGCGCGGCCGGCTGCGCGATCAATGCAACCCGCAGCCCGGCTTGAGCCAGCGCCAGCGCGGCACTTTTGCCAACGAGGCCGCCGCCGACGACGGCGACATGGAACGTCTGATGATGAGCGGTCATGACGCGCGATTATAGTATGGCCGGCTGCGACAGCCCGTTATTCTCGCCCCCTTCGCTGCAGTGCAGCACGGCGCTTGGCGTGCGCGCGCCCCCGCCCATTCGGCTCACGGCCAGCAATCGGCTGATAGCGGGCCCGCGCCTGCGTGGACTCAATGAAATGCGGCTCTCCATCGAGCCGCATCGTTACCCGGGCGCGCCGGCCGGTGAGACGTGCATCGGCTGCCCGCCGAACAGCGCGACTCGGTTGCGTCCGTTCGCTTTCGCGTCATAAAGCGCCTGATCGGCCGCCCGAACGACGGCCGTCACGTCGCCGTCGGTTTCCGGCATCCATGCCGCCGCGCCGATGCTTGCCGTCACATGGCCGTACTCGCTCGCCATGTGCTCGATTCGCAGCTCGCTGATGGCGGTCCGGATTTGCTCCGCGATGGCCGCTGCCCCTTGCGAAGTCGTGTCGGGCAGCACGACGAGAAACTCTTCGCCGCCATAACGCGCGGCGCTGTCGGCTGGCCTGCGAAGATGCTCGCCGATGCACTTGGCGACCGCGGCGAGGGCGTCGTCGCCGGCTTGGTGGCCGTAGATGTCGTTGTAGGACTTGAAGCGGTCCACATCGACGAAAAGAAGCGAGAAAACACTCCGGGTCCGTCTTGCCCGGCGCCACTCCTCGTCGAGAATCTCGCCGAGCGTGCGGCGGTTGTTCAACCCGGTGAGCCCGTCGGTGCGCGCGAGCAACGCCAATTCACTCTCGGCTCGCATGCGCCGCCGCAACTGCGACGCCAGTATGAACGCAAGCGCAACGAAAGCCACGGCGAACACGGCCATGAGGGAGCCGATCACCAGGGTCCGCTGCATCCATGTCGAATAGACGTCGGATTCCGCCGCGGCGACCATGATAATGAGCGGCAAATGGCTCAAGTGCTTGAAGTAGTAGAGCCGGTGCACCCCGTCGAGGGTCGAGATATCGGAGAAGGAGCCGTCGGGCGCCGTCAGAAATCGCCGAAACGTACTCGCGTCGCTGATGTCGCGCCCGATGACGGCCGGATCGTACGGCTGCCGCATGACCATGATGCCGTCGTCGTTGATCAGTGCAATCGACCCATGAGGGCCGAGCTCCAGCCCCGAAAACAGATGATGGAAATAGTCGAGTTGGATCGCCACGAGCGCAATGCCGCCGAACGAGCCGTCGGGCTTTGAAATCCGGCGGCTCAACGCAATGCTCGGAGAACCGCCGCGCAATCGCGAGCGGTAGGGCGCGCTCACGAAAAGCCCGACGTTCGGATTGTCGCGCTGGCTCGTGAAGTAGCGCCGATCGTGAAAATTCACCTTGCGCGGTGTGTCCCCTAACGAATCGAGGGTGACCTGCCCTGTCGCGTCGAGCACCAAGACAGACCCGAGATAGCTCGCAGACGCGGCGCGATCGAACAGCGCCTCGCGCCTTAACCGGGGGGAAGCGGCCATCACTTCAGGGTCGTTGACGCCGTCGATGACCGCCTGCAGCGATAGCGAGTACAGCTCGAAGTTCCGTTCGATGTCGCGTTCGGCCACCACCGCGATATTGCGTAGCGTCTCCCGGGCGCGGTCCTTCGCGTCCACGCGCGCCTGATACATGACGATGCCGCACAGCGAGACCATGAAGCAAGCAACGATAAGCGCTCCGGCGACGATTCCGCGCGGGGCCAGCAAATCGAGCCGCAGCCGCGCCTGCGGGTGGCGATGCGGCGCGGGCCGAGTGTTCGAACTGCCGTCGCCAGTTCCTTGCATACCGGTCCTATGATCAAAAAAAACGACTATCAGCGCCTGCCCTGGGGCGCGCCGGCAAGTTTAGCATCGGGCATTCAGTCCGGCGATCGAGCGCGACGTCGGTTCCTACCCGTACGGCGCCCCCAAAGCCTGCCGCGACGCAGTAAAGCGCAACGGGCCGGCACGGCCTCAATCATCGGCCGACCCACGCGCGGCCCGGCCGATCGGGGCGTCCGAAAGCGTTACAATCACTTCTTTTCGAGCACGAAACGCGGAGTGGATCGTCGCGCCAACACCGCGATCCCTGGTGTTTCGTCGCTTCCCCGAATTCATCTTGCGGCTACCGTCGTCCTGCCTACCGGCAGATCTCGGCGCGCAGCTCTGCCAAGCGTTTGATTAGAAAGGTTTTCCATGAGTCTCAAATGCGGCATCGTCGGCTTGCCGAACGTCGGCAAGTCCACTCTGTTCAATGCGCTGACCAAAGCGGGCATCGCCGCGGAGAACTATCCCTTCTGCACCATCGAGCCGAATGTCGGCGTCGTCGAAGTGCCTGATGCGCGACTCACGGCGCTGGCCCAGATCGTCAAGCCCGAGCGCATCGTGCCGGCCGTCGTCGAATTTGTCGACATCGCCGGCCTCGTGGCCGGTGCGAGCAAAGGTGAAGGGCTCGGCAATCAGTTCCTGGCGAACATTCGCGAGACCGATGCGATCACGCACGTTGTGCGCTGCTTCGAGGATGAAAACGTTATCCACGTCGCGGGCAAGGTCGATCCGCTCTCGGACATCGAAGTCATCAACACGGAACTCGCGCTAGCCGATTTGGCGACGGTCGAGAAGTCGCTGACGCGTTACGCGAAGGCCGCCAAATCGGGCAACGACAAGGAAGCGGGCAAGCTTGCCGCGGTGCTCGAAAAAGCGCGCGCGCAGCTCGACGCCGCCAAGCCGATCCGCGCGCTGGATCTGTCCGACGACGAAGCGGCGCTCCTCAAGCCGTTTTGCCTCATCACGGCCAAGCCGACGATGTACGTGGCCAACGTGAAGGACGACGGCTTCGAGAACAACCCGCATCTCGATGCCGTGCGCAAACACGCGGAAGGCGAAAAGGCGCCCGTCGTTGCCGTATGCGCAGCGATCGAAGCCGAGATCGCCGATCTCGCCGATGAAGACAAGGAAGTCTTCCTTGCCGACATGGGCATGGAAGAGCCGGGCTTAAATCGCGTGATTCGCGCAGGCTTCAAGCTGCTTGGCCTGCAGACTTACTTTACGGCCGGTGTAAAGGAAGTGCGCGCATGGACGATTCACATCGGCAATACAGCGCCGCAAGCGGCCGGCGTCATCCACACCGACTTCGAGCGCGGCTTCATCCGCGCGCAGACGATCGCGTTCAACGACTACATCGCCTATAAGGGTGAACAAGGCGCGAAGGAAGCCGGCAAGATGCGAGCCGAAGGCAAGGAATACGTCGTGCACGACGGCGACGTGCTCAATTTCTTGTTCAACGTTTGAGCGCTTTGGACTCTTAAGCGCCGTCGCTCCGGTTCTATCGCCTTGGATCGGTCCCGGCAGCTCTGCCAAGTCCGCTCGCGCGGGCTTTAGAGTGGTGGTCGGTTATCGCGAATAGCTTTTTCGTCATCTTCCTTGTTGCGGCCGTGGCGCAAATCGCTTGCGCCGCTGGCCGCATCGATCCGCCGTCCCACTGCTGGCGAGACGATTTCTCACACGAGGCATCGCGTGCTTTTTTCCACCTCGCGATCCTCGTCTCGAGCGCCGTCTTACGCTCGGGGTGCGCGTTCGCTTGCTGTTCGACGACCCGTTGCAACTCGCGTTCGGCGACGATTTGGTCGCGCCATGCGCAGAAATTCATGCTGCTCTGAGTCGAGTCACAATTAGCAAGTAACGCGTTGACGTCACTTACGGGCAAGCCGCTACGGGCGGAAATTTCATCCGCCGGTGATGGGTCCGCGAACACTTGGGTCGACGCCATTAGGAGCAATCCAAAGACGAGCCTTTTCATCGGCCACCCCCTCGTTGACGGAATGGTGCCGACTCCAATAGACGACGGTTCACGAGCCCATTCGATCGGATCGGGGCAAGGCGACGCCCATTCGAGTCTCGCGGATGAATGTACACCCGCTGGGTCATGTGAGACACCACCTCTGTGTCGTCGCTCTGGTTCGCAGCTTGCAGCACAGCGCGTGCGCCGGTGTCGCCGGCGTTGTATGTATAGCTGACGAGTTCGTCGAACTGATCCTGCGTCAATTCCCGCGCAGTAACGGCCTGGCGCACCGTTGATTCAACGCGACTCACACGCACGGCAAGCTGCGAATTCACCTGACCTACGGTGACCGGGCGCGCGAGTTCTTCGTGCGTACACGGCCCCGTATGTGCAAGCGTACCAACGCCATATGTACAGTTGTTCGCCTGATCGTTGTAATAAGCCATGACCGCATGCTCGCGGACGCGCAAGGCGGTCCAACCGGCCTGGCTCAATCGCATATTTTCGTTCGCCATCTATCGCTCTCTCGAAGCGTTGTCTTATGCTCCACGACGGCCTCGCGGAGGCGAGCACTTTATCATCGACAGTAGTGACAGGAAGCGTTGCCGCACAAAAGCAGACATATCGCCCCAACCCAAGCCCCCATCCGATGAAGGCGCAAAGCGCCCGCTCGGCGCGAGGAGTCGACCGCAACCGAGCCGCCTTGCGGCGCCGTTTTCAGCGACGAACGCACCGTTGCACCGCATAACGGTCGCGCGATTGCTAAAATGACGCCTTTCCGGGGGCACGCATCGCCGTTGCTTTCATCTTCCATTCACCATCACGCTCCCCTCGTCAGCGGGCTCGGCACCTCAGTTCACTCACTCACGCACATGGCCCAATACGTCTTCACCATGAACCGGGTCGGCAAAATAGTGCCGCCCAAGCGTCAAATCCTGAAGGACATTTCGCTGTCCTTTTTCCCCGGTGCGAAGATCGGCGTGCTCGGCCTGAACGGCTCGGGCAAATCGACATTGATCCGCATCATGGCTGGCGTCGATCGCGATATCGAAGGCGAAGCGACGCCGATGCCGAACCTGAATATCGGCTATCTGCCGCAAGAACCGCAGCTCGATCCCGAACAGACCGTGCGCGAAGCCGTCGAGGAAGGGTTGGGCGATGTTTTCCAAGCGCAGAAGAAGCTCGACGAAATCTATGCGGCCTATGCCGAGCCCGACGCCGATTTCGATGCCCTCGCCGCCGAGCAGGCAAAGTACGAAGCGATTCTCGCCGCGAGCGACGGCGGCAGCCCCGAGCAGCAGCTCGAAGTCGCCGCCGATGCGCTGCGCCTGCCGCCGTGGGACGCGAAAGTCGCCAATCTGTCGGGTGGCGAAAAACGCCGCGTCGCGCTCTGCAAGCTGCTGCTCCAAAAGCCCGACATGCTGCTGCTCGACGAACCCACGAACCACCTGGACGCCGAATCGGTCGAATGGCTCGAACAATTCTTGACGCGCTTTCCGGGTACCGTCGTCGCCGTGACGCACGATCGCTACTTCCTCGATAACGCCGCCGAATGGATTCTCGAGCTCGACCGCGGCCACGGCATCCCATGGAAGGGAAACTACAGCAGTTGGCTCGATCAGAAGGAAGACCGCCTACAACAAGAGGAGGCATCCGAATCGGCGCGCCAGAAGGCGATCAAGAAGGAGCTCGAATGGGTCCGTCAAAATCCGAAGGGGCGCCAGGCCAAATCGAAGGCGCGTATCGCCCGCTTCGAAGAGCTCTCGAGCCAGGATTATCAAAAACGCAATGAGACGCAGGAAATCTTCATTCCGGTCGGTGATCGGCTCGGCAATGAAGTCGTCGAGTTCAAGAACGTCAGCAAAGCATACGGCGATCGCCTGCTCATCGACAATTTGAGCTTCAAGATGCCCGCAGGCGCTATCGTCGGCATCATCGGCCCGAACGGCGCCGGCAAATCGACCCTCTTTCGCATGCTGACCGGCCGCGAAACGCCGGATTCGGGCGAGATCGTCATGGGGCCGACGGTCAAGCTAGCCTACGTCGATCAAAGCCGCGATGCGCTCGACGGCAGCAAGACGGTGTTCGAGGAAATCTCGGGCGGCGCGGACATCCTGACGGTCGGCAAGTACGAGACCCCATCGCGCGCCTATATCGGCCGGTTCAACTTCAAGGGCGGCGATCAGCAGAAGAATGTGGGCAGTCTTTCGGGCGGCGAGCGCGGCCGCCTACATCTAGCCAAGACGCTAATCGCCGGCGGCAATGTTCTGCTGCTCGACGAGCCGTCGAACGATCTCGACGTCGAAACGCTGCGCGCGCTCGAAGACGCACTGCTTGAATTCGCCGGCTCCGTCATGGTGATCTCGCACGATCGCTGGTTCCTCGACCGGATCGCGACCCACATCATGGCGTTCGAAGGCGACTCGCAAGTCGTGTTCTTCGACGGCAACTATCAAGAGTACGAGGCCGACAAGCGCAAGCGTCTCGGCGAAGAAGGTGCGAAGCCCAAGCGCCTGCGCTATAAGCCGATCACGCGCTAAACGGCGAATGCGGATGTGCCGTTCGGGAGCGATCGCTCGCCCCCGAACGCACGCCTAATGCGGTACCCCGCCGACGACGCGACGCCGACGCACCCTGCGTGGGACGCTCAATCCTCCAGTGCGAAGCCCAATTCGCGCAGCCTCGCTTCGGTCGATGCGGCGCTCGTGTGGTGAATACCGTGCCAGCCGGCTTGCGTAGCGGCACGCGCGTTCTTGAGGTTGTCGTCGATAAAGACAATCTCGGCCGGCGCGATGCCCGGCAGATGGCGTTCGACGCGCGCGAAGGTCTCCGCGTAAATTCTCGGATCGGGCTTCACGAGCTTCACGCGGCCCGACACGACGATGTCCCGAAAACGCCGCAAGACGTCGAAGTGCTCCCATGCATAGGGAAATGTCTCGTCGGACCAGTTCGTGAGCCCGAACAGCGGTACCCCGGCGGCCTCGAGCTTGTCGACGAGCCGCACGCCCTCGGCCAACACGCCGCCGATCATTTCTTCCCAGCGGTCGTAGAACGCGCGGATGCGTGGGGCTTCGTGCGGAAAGCGAGCGATGAGTTCGGCGGTGCCAGCCGCGATCGGCTGGCCGCCGTCTTGCTTCACCACCCAATCCATCGAGCACACTTGCGTCAAGAAGCGACGGCGCTCGCCGGCATCCGCAATCAGCTTGCGGTAAAGGTACTCGGGGTTCCAATCGATCAGCACCCCGCCGAAATCGAAGACGACGACCTTCGGTTTCATTCAATCTCCGTCTGCGTTAAATAGGCTGCGTGCGCGTCTCGAGCCATGCCTTAGCGGCACCGCTCACATGAGGCGATACACGGGCGCGTACCGTCTCGTGATACGCATTGAGCCAAGAGCGTTCGTCCTCGCGCAGCAGCGCAGGCATCACGCACCGCGTATCGATCGGGCAAAGCGTCAGCGTTTCGAAGGCCAGGAACGAGCCGAACGCCGTGTCGCCGTCGGCTCGGTTGAGCACTAGATTCTCGATGCGCACGCCCCATTGGCCCGGCCGATAAATGCCGGGCTCGATCGACGTGATCATCCCTTCTTCCATCGCCGTATGCGGCTCGGCCTGAGCATAGTGCGAAATCACGTGGGGGCCCTCGTGCACATTGAGGAAGTAGCCCACGCCGTGGCCCGTCCCGTGGCCATAGTCGCAGCCCGCCTCCCAAATCGGCGCGCGCGCGATCGCATCGAGCATCGGGCTGCGGATGCCGCGCGGAAAGCGCGCCCGCGACAGCGCGATCACGCCTTTGAGAACGATCGTGAAATCGCGTTTTTGCGCATCGGCTACGGTGCCTATCGGCACGACACGCGTGATGTCGGTCGTGCCCGTCACATATTGGCCGCCCGAATCGATCAGCAAGAGGCCGTCGCCTTCGATGCTGCGATGCGCTGCGGCCGTCGCACGATAGTGGGGCATCGCGCCGTTGGCGTTAAAGCCTGCAATCGTCGCGAAGCTCGGCGAAACGAAGCCTGGCCGGCGCGCACGGGCCGCGGTGAGCTGCTCGTCGATGGTGAGTTCTGTGATCGTCTCGCGGCCGACTGCGGCTTCGAGCCAAGAGAAGAACTCGGCAAGCGCCGCACCGTCGTACTCCATGGTCAAGCGCACGCGCGCTGCCTGCTCGGGCGTCTTGCTCGCCTTCGCGAAGGTCGACGGGTTCACGGCTTCGACGACCCGCACGGTCGCCGGCACCGCCTCGCGCAAGCCGAACGTGACGCGGCGGGGGTCGAGTAACAGCGCGGCGCCTTCGGGCAAGCCGGCCAGCGCCGTGCGGGCCTGCTCGTAAGGGGCGACGCGAATGCCGTCGCGTGCAAGGGCTTCGAGGATCGCCGGCGACACCTTGCCCGTGCCGACGAACAGCGTCGCGTGATCGAGCCCGACAAGAACGTGTGCGACGAACACGGGATTGAAGTTGACGTCGTCTCCGCGCAGGTTCGTGAGCCACGCCACGTCGTCGAGCGTCGAGATCAAATGCCATTGCGCGCCCGATTCGCGCAGTGCCGCACGCACGAGCGCAAGCTTTTCCCGCCTCGCGACGCAGGCGTCCGACACGGCATGCTCGTAGACGAGCCCCGCCGGCAGCGCGGGGCGATCTCGCCAAACGGATTCGAGCAGGTCCGTATCGGTGACGAGCCCGATCCCGCGCGCGCTCAGCCCATTTTGCAGCGCGCGTTGGACCGCGAGGCCCAGCACCGCGCCGTCGACGCCGACGCGCTCGCCCGGGGCGAGTTGCTTTCCGAGCCAGTCTATGTACGCCTGCCCCTGCGGGCCGCCGGCCATTTTCATGAGATCGACGCCGGTCCCGGCAAGCTGCGTCTGAGCCTGCACCCAATACCGGCTATCGGCCCAAAGGCCTGCGTGATCGGCCGTGACGACGAGTGTGCCGGCCGATCCGGTAAAGCCCGACAACCATTGCCGCGCTTGCCAGCGTTCGGGCAAGTATTCGGACAGGTGAGGATCGGACGAGGGCACGACATACGCGGCGAGCCCCGCTTGCGCCATCGCCTCGCGCAACCGCGCGAGGCGGCCTGCGATCGGCGAACCGGAGCGGCCGGGCGCGGCGGACGGGGGAAGACGATCGTTCATTCAGTCACCTCAGTTCAACGACGAGAAGCCAAGCCGACCGTTATGGCGACGGCCACGAGTGCGACGCCCGTACAGACGGGCCATTCGAGCGTCGCGCCGTCGTAGAAAAGACCGGACACACTACCCGCCATTTTTGCGAAGGACGCCGCGACGACGCCCGCTATCAAGGCAACGGAGGGACCGGCACGGCTCGAGCGGCGCAACGGATGGAGCCACCAGCCCGCCAACCCGACGGCTAGCCCCAGTACGAGAATGCCCGGCCAGCCCATCAGTGCCTGCGCGAGCCATACACGGCTTTGCCGCGGGGCGAGGGGGTGCGAAAAACGCCGTCAAGCTGCATGGAAGTAATCTCTTATTGTCTCTATTTGCGAGCGCGCGCCGACACACACGGGCGCTGCGGGCCACAGGGCGGAACCGTTATAATAACCGGCTGAAATATCAGTGCTGCCGGCCAGATTGGCACGGGCGGCCCTCGCACCCCACGTATGCAACTGCTCACGATCGGAATCAATCACCACACGGCGCCCGTTGCGTTGCGCGAGCGCGTGGCGTTTCCGCTCGATCAGCTAAAACCGGCGCTCGGCGCGTTCCAAGGCCTGTGGCAGGGACGCGCGACGCTCGGCCCGCCCGAAGCCGCGATCCTCTCGACCTGCAACCGCACCGAACTGTACTGCGCCACCGACGACCGTGCCGCCCGCGAAGCCGCGTTGCAGTGGCTCTCGAAGTATCACGGGCTCTCGGTCGACGAACTCGCGCCGCACGTGTACGCGTTGCCGCAGTCGGAAGCCGTTCGGCACGCATTTCGGGTTGCGTCGGGCCTCGACTCGATGGTGCTCGGCGAAACGCAAATCCTCGGACAAATGAAGGACGCCGTGCGTTCGGCATCTGAAGCCGGCGCGCTGGGTACCTATCTGAACCAGTTGTTTCAGCGCACGTTCTCCGTTGCGAAGGAAGTGCGCGGAACGACAGCCGTCGGCGCGCAGTCCGTCTCGATGGCCGCCGCGGCCGTGCGGCTCGCGCAGCGCATCTTCGATACGATCTCGAGCCAGCGCGTGCTGTTCATCGGCGCGGGCGAAATGATCGAGCTCTGCGCGGCGCATTTCGCCGCTCAGAACCCGCGCGAATTCGTCGTCGCCAACCGCACGATCGAGCGCGGCGCGAAGCTTGCCGAGCGTTTCGGCGGCCGCGCGATACCGCTCTCCGATTTGCCCTCCCGCATGCACGAGTTCGACATCGTCGTCTCGTGCACGGCCTCGACGCTGCCGATCATCGGTCTAGGCGCGGTCGAGCGCGCGGTCAAGGCGCGCCGCCGCCGCCCGATTTTCATGGTGGATCTGGCCGTGCCGCGCGACATCGAGCCCGAAGTGGCCGAGCTGCAGGACGTTTTTCTCTATACGGTCGACGATCTGGGCGCGATCGTGCGCGAGGGTAATGCTTCGCGCCAGGCCGCTGTCGCGCAGGCCGAAGCGATCATCGAAACGCGCGTGCAGGATTTTATGCAATGGCTCGACGCGCGCAGCGTCGTGCCCGTCATCCGGCATATGCATACGCAGGCCGATCTGCTGCGCCGTGCCGAGCTCGAGCGGGCCATGAAAATGCTCGCCCGCGGCGACGATCCGGCCGCCGTTCTCGAAGCCCTGTCCCAAGCGCTGACCAATAAGCTGATTCACGGCCCAACGCACGCCCTCAATCGCGCGAGCAGCGACGAGCGGGCCACGCTCGTCGATCTGCTAAGCGGCTTCTACGGGCACGCCAAGCCGTCCGATCCTTCGGGCCGTTAGCGACGCTGCCCAGCGCTGGCCGGCACGCTCGCCGCGCCCTCCCGTTCCACCTATCCATTTCTTTCCGGGGAGCCTTGCTCCGCACATGAAAACGAGCATGCAACACAAGCTCGACCAGTTGACGACGCGGCTGGCCGAACTGAACGACCTCCTCGCCCGCGGCGACGTGACGGCCAACCTCGATCAGTACCGCAAGCTCACGCGCGAGCACGCCGAGATCGGACCTGTCGTTGAACGCTACGCGCTATGGCGTCACGCGCGCACGGACGCGAGCACGGCCCAAGAGTTGCTCGCCGACGTGTCAATGCGCGAGTTCGCGGAAGAAGAGGTGCGGGCTGCCCGCGACAGAATGGCGCAGCTCGAAGAGGATCTGCGCAAAATGCTGTTGCCGAAGGATCCGAACGACGAGCGCAACATCTTCCTCGAAATCCGCGCCGGTACGGGGGGAGACGAATCGGCGCTGTTTGCCGGCGACTTGCTGCGCATGTATCTGCGCTACGCCGAACGGCAGCGCTGGCAGGTCGAAACGATGTCGGAGAGTGCATCCGATCTCGGCGGCTACAAGGAGGTCATCGTGCGCATCGCCGGGCAAGGAGCCTATTCGCGGCTCAAATTCGAATCGGGCGGACACCGCGTGCAGCGCGTACCGGCGACGGAGACGCAAGGCCGCATCCATACGTCGGCGTGTACGGTCGCGGTCATGCCTGAAGCCGATGAGATCGGTGAAGTCGAGATCAATCCGGCCGATCTGCGTATCGACACGTTCCGCGCCTCGGGCGCGGGCGGCCAGCATATCAACAAGACCGATTCGGCCGTGCGCGTCACGCACTTGCCCACGGGCATCGTCGTCGAATGCCAGGACGACCGCTCACAGCACAAGAACAAGGACCGCGCGCTGAAGGTGCTCGCCGCGCGCATCAAGGACAAGCAGTCTCGGGAGCAGCAGGCGCAAGAAGCGGCCACCCGTAAGAATTTGATCGGCTCGGGCGACCGTTCGGAGCGCATCCGTACCTACAACTTCCCGCAAGGCCGGCTCACCGACCACCGGATCAATCTCACGTTGTATAAACTCGACGCAATCATGGACGGCGACCTCGACGATCTCATCGCCGCACTCGTCAGCGAGCATCAGGCCGAACTACTGGCCTCGCTCGGCGACGCGGATTGAGCCCTCTTCTCGAGCCTTGTCGATGATGACTCCCGATCGCCCCACATCCGAGCCCACATCCGAGCCCACGGCCGGCGCCCTGCTGCGCAGCGCTCCCTTGCCGGGGCTCGAAGCGCGCATTCTGCTCGCGCATGCGCTCGGCTGGCGGCGCACCGAACTCATCACCCGAAGCGAGGATCCGCTCGACGAGACTGTGGTGGCCCGTTATCGAGCGCTCCAAGCGCGCCGCATCGAGGGTGAGCCCATTGCGCAGATCATAGGGGTGCGCGAGTTCTTTGGGCTCCCGTTCGAAGTCACGCCGGCTGTGCTCATTCCCCGCCCCGAAACGGAATTGGTCGTCGAGACCGCGCTGGCGGCGATCGAATCGATTGCGCATCCGCGCGTGCTCGATCTCGGCACGGGCAGCGGCGCAATTGCCATCGCCATCGCGTCGGCCCGGCCCGACGCGCGCGTGTCGGCGGTCGATCGTTCGCCCGAGGCACTCGCCGTGGCCGCGCGCAACGCCGACCAACTGCTCGATTGCACCCGCCCCGGCGGGCCGCTACAGTGGCTGCAAGGTGATTGGTACGCAGGGCTCGCGTCCTCGTCGTCGTTCGACATAATCGTCAGCAACCCGCCTTATATTGCGGCGGGAGACCCTCACCTGCGCGAAGGCGATTTGCGCTTCGAGCCCAGAGGCGCGCTGACGGACGAGGCCGACGGGCTGTCGGCGATTCGCGCGATCGTTGCGGGGGCCGGTGCGTTTCTCGCGCCCGCCGGACAGTTATGGATAGAACACGGCTATGACCAGGCCCCCGACGTGCGCGCCATATTGACCGAGGCCGGCTTCATGGGCGTGCACTCGCTGCGCGATCTGGCTGGGATCGAGCGGGCATCAGGCGGCTTGCGGGATGCCTATTCGTCTGACGTGGAGCGACCCTAGACTGATCGACGGTCGGTCCTGATATTATTTAGATTCGTACGCTCTAGAGCAGACTTAGCGAGTTCCCCATCGAATGTCTCAAACGGAGCCCACGGTGAAGCGCTTCCTGCCCGACATAGGCAAACGTTTGACTGTTCGCGGTACGGAGTTGCATGCGGACGATCCGCCCGACGTCATTCAAGACAAGCTCGCACGAATCGCGCTCGATGAAACGTCAGCGTTCGTCGTGCTGACGACCCGCGACGGCACGGTGCTCGAGTGCAACCGCAACGAACTCGCCTCGCGTTCGCTGCCTTGGTCAGAACTGATCGGCCGTCCCCTTGCCGATACCTTTTGGGCAGGCCCCGAGCAGCGTGAAATGCGAGAACAGCTGGGCCAGGCGATCGCGCGCGCCGCCGAGGGCGAAACCGTCCGTTTCGAAGCGCCACTGCCTCAAGCCCGAGCCGGTGAGCCTCCGGTCTCGCTCGACACCACCCTGCGCCCCGTTCGGGACGATATCGGCAGCATCGCTTTCGTGCTGCTCGAAGCGCACGAGGTCGCGCGGCGCGCGAGCCGGGCACCGACGGTGCGGAGCCACGACGCGTCGGCTCTGTTGCGAGACTCGGAACAGCGGTTTCGTCTGCTGGTGGACAGCGTCGTCGACTACGCCATTTTTATGCTCGATGCTCAGGGCTACGTCACGAGTTGGAACGCAGGCGCTCAGCGCATCAAAGGCTACTTGGCCGATGAAATCATCGGCCAGCACTTCTCCCGCTTCTATACGGAAGAAGACCGCCGCAGCGACGTGCCGATGCGCGTGTTGGAGAGCGCGGCGCGCAACGGTAAGTTCGAAGGCGAGGGATGGCGCGTACGCAAGGACGGCTCGCGCTTCTGGGCAAACGTGCTGCTCGACGCGATCGTCGGGCCGGAGGGTGAAGTCATCGGCTTCGCCAAAGTTACGCGCGATCTGACCGAAAAACGTAATATCGAAGCGCAATTGCGCCAGTCGCAGAAGATGGAAGCGATCGGTCAACTGACCGGCGGCATCGCGCATGATTTCAACAACCTGCTGCAAGTCGTGATCGGCAGCCTCGAAGCGCTCCAGCGCCGCGCCGGCACATCGCTGCAAGCGCAGCCCGGCGCGGATATGCAGCGCTTCATCGACAACGCGCTGCACGGCGCCGAGCGCGCCGCCAACTTGACGCGGCGCTTACTGGCGTTTTCGCGGCGCCAGGCGCTCGACGCGAAGCCGACCGACATCGGCAAACTGGTCGTCGGCATGTCCGATATGCTGCGCCGCACGCTCGGTGAAGCCATCGCGATCGAAGCCGTCAACGCGGCCGATCTCTGGCGCGTATCGGTCGATCCCAATCAGCTCGAAAGCGCGCTGCTGAACCTGGCTGTGAATGCGCGCGACGCCATGCCGGCCGGTGGCAAGCTCACAATCGAAACGGCCAACTGCTCGCTCGACGAGGCCTACGTTGCGCGTTTCGAAGGGCTCGAGCCGGGGTGCTACGTCATGATTGCCGTAAGCGATACCGGCACGGGCATGACCAAGGAAGTGGTGGAGCGCGCCTTCGAACCGTTCTTTACGACCAAGGAAATCGGGCACGGCACCGGGCTCGGGCTCAGCCAGGTGTACGGCCTCATCAAGCAGTCGGGTGGGCACGTGAGGGTCTACAGCGAGGTCGGCGAAGGTACGACGGTCAAGTTGTATCTGCCCCGCCTAGCGGCCGAGGCCTCCGACGACGAGCGCGCCGAACACCGGCCGGTGCCCGCGAGCCGAGCCGGCGAAGTGATTCTCGTAGTCGAAGACGATGAGAGTGTCCGCGCGGCGACACACGACATGCTGCGCGAACTGGGCTACCGCGTGATCACGGCCGTAGATGGCGCAAGTGCATTACGTCTCGTCAGCGAGCGCCCCGAAATCCGGCTGTTGTTCACGGACGTTGGTCTACCGGGTGGAATGAACGGGCGCCAGCTTGCCGACGCGGCACGTACGACCCGCCCCGAACTGCCCGTGCTGTTCACGACGGGCTACGCTCGCAATGCGATTGTCCACCACGGCCGGCTCGATCCAGGCATCCATCTGCTTTCCAAGCCTTTTACCTATGCCGAGTTGGCGGACAAGCTCAGCCGGCTGCTGGCCGATGCGCCGGGCGCCCGGCGCTAGCGGCATCGGCTCGCAGTCGCGAAATCCGCTATCATTTCGCTCTATCTATTCAGTTCCGCGCCTCGCGCGTAGACACAAGGTCAGTCATGGATACGCAACAACGCATCAAGCAAATCGTCGACGAAAACGCCGTCGTCCTTTTTATGAAGGGCAACGCCCAATTTCCGATGTGCGGCTTTTCGGGCCGTGCCGTACAAATTCTGAAGGCGTGCGGCGTCGATCAGCTCAAGACGGTGAACGTGCTCGAAGACCAAGAAATCCGCCAGGGCATCAAGGAATTCTCGAATTGGCCCACCATTCCACAGCTTTACGTGAAGGGCGAATTCGTCGGCGGCTCTGACATCATGATGGAGATGTACGAGTCGGGCGAGCTGCAGCAATTGTTCGCCGCGGCTTGAGCGCCCGGGCCGGCCATCCGGCCTACGCATCGACCCTCCCGCTTATGCCCCGTGCCAGCGCGCCGCCGCGCCGCATCATCGTTGCGATCACCGGCGCCACGGGCGCGATCTATGGCGTACGCCTGCTGGAGGCGATGCGGCGCATCGACGCGCTCGAGTCGCATCTCGTCGTCTCCAGCGCCGGCTGGCTCAACGTCCAACACGAACTCGGATTGACGAAGGACCACGTTCATCGGCTTGCCGATGTGGTCCACCGAGTGCGCGACGTCGGCGCAAGCATCGCGTCGGGCTCGTTCTCGACGGACGGCATGATCGTCGCGCCGTGCTCGATGAAAACGCTTGCGAGCATCGCACACGGCCTATCGGACAATTTGATCGCGCGGGCCGCGGACGTCGCGCTCAAAGAGCGCCGGCGTCTCGTGCTGCTCGTACGAGAAACGCCGCTGAATCTCGCACACCTGCGCAACATGACTGCCGTCACCGAGATGGGCGGTATCGTCTTCCCTCCTCTGCCCGCTTTTTATAACCGGCCTGCGTCGATCGATGACATGGTGAACGACACGGTGGCGCGCGTGCTCGATATGTTCGCGCTCGGCCCCGCGCTCGCTGCCGCTTGGCCGGGACTGCACGGCGACGACGCATAACCCTGCGCTCGGCCCGCGCCGCCACCGCATTCGCTACTCCTGCGACACGGTTCGTTTCGCGAAAGCGGGTTTATCGCGCCGGCGCATCGGCTTATGCTTAGTCATGCTCTGACATCCCGCATGACACCGCACCACACGATAACCCCCTCACGCTTGCGCGTTTACCGCCATGTCACGTCTGCCTTCGCTTTTCTTATCGCACGGCGCTCCGACGCTGCCGATCGATCCTTCCATGCCTTCAGGCGAATTCGCCACGCTGGCGGCACGCTTGCCGCGCCCGCGCGCAATATTGATGCTGTCCGCCCATTGGGGCACCGACATGCCCATCGCCAGCACGGCAGACGCACCCGAGACGATTCACGATTTCTATGGTTTTCCGCGCGCGCTGTATGAGCTGCGCTATCCGGCGCCGGGCGCACCTCGGTTGGCGCGCGAGGCCGCCGCCTTGCTCGATGCCGCGCGGATCCCGACGCAGACCGAACCACATGGGCTCGATCACGGCGCCTGGATCCCCTTGCTGCTGATGTTTCCGCAAGCCGACGTGCCTGTCGCGCAGTTGTCGATTCAGCCGCATCGCGATCCTGCTCATCATTACGCGGTAGGCCGCGCATTGCGTCCGCTGGCCGACGAGGGCGTGCTGATCGTCGGGTCGGGCCAGATCACACATAACCTGCGTGCAGCCGATTTTGGCGCGCCGCCGGGCGATGCCGATCCGCGCGTGGCCGAATTTACCGATTGGTTCGAGGCGCGGCTGGCCGAACGCGATGTCGCCGCGTTGCTCGATTACCGGCGTCGCGCGCCGCATGCCGCGTTCATGCATCCGACGGACGAGCATTTGCTGCCGGTATTCGCGTCGCTCGGTGCAGCCGGCGACGATTACGCGCTCGAGATCCAATCGCTCGGGACCTATCAACGCTCGCTGGCAATGACCCATTACGTATTCCTAGGGTGACGGGCGCCTGCGCAGCAGCGGCTGGATAGCAATCGGACCGGACCACTGACCCAAAAAACGAAGGCCCTTCCAACTCACCGTCGGACGGGCCTTCGCCGTTCTTCTTGCATGTTGTGTTTTGCGTCTTGCCCGCGACCCTCACCGCGGGCGGTACGGCAGGTTAGACGCCCACCCCTTCGAGAATGTCCTCCTCCGGCTCACGCTCATCCAGATACTGCGTGCGATACCCGGTATTCACGCCCCAGAAGTAGAAGCCAAGCGCGAACAGCGCGACGACGAGCATGTCCCAGCCATACGGCAAGAGGTTAAGGCCGCCGAACTGCTTGCTGCCGATGACGGAGAGAACCGCCATGGTCGGCAGATAGGCGACGAGCCACCAGGCCGCCTTCAAATCGCCGCCCCAGCCGCCCCAACCCGACTTGCCTTGGTAATAGAAGTAAATGGGCAGCGCGACGATCATCAGAAGAATAATCTCGCCCGTGAGCGGCCACTTGGCCCAAAACAGAACGAGCGACGCGCAAACGAACGCGAACGGCGCGATAACGCCCATGAACGGCAGCTTCAGCGGACGCTCGACGTCGGTCGCGGTGCGGCGCAGCGCCATCAGGCTGACCGGGCCCGTCAGATACGAGATGACGGTCGCCACCGAGATAACGGCAGCAAGCGAGCTCCAGCCGCGGAAGAAAAACATGAAGACGAACGAGACGGCGAGGTTGAACCACATCGCATTGCGCGGCACGCCGTAGAACGGGTGCACATTACCGAACATCTTCGGCAATGTGTTGTTGCGCTCCATTGCGTAGATCATGCGGGTCGTGGTCGCCATGTACGTCGTGCCGGTGCCGCTCGGGCTCACGAATGCATCGACGTAGAGCATGATCGCGAGCCAGTTCAGGTTCAACGCGAGGGCCAGTTCGGCGAACGGCGACGCGAAGTTGAAGTGGCTCCAGCCCTTCGCGACATCGCTCGGGCTGACGGCGCCGATGTAAGCGACTTGCAGCAGGACGTAGATCACGAGCGCGATCAGGATCGAACCGATAACGGCGAACGGTACGCTCTTGGCGGGGTTGCGGGCTTCACCGGCCAAGTTCACCGGGCTTTGGAAGCCGTTGAAGCTGAATACGATGCCGCTCGTCGCAACGGCCGTAAACACGGAGGACCACCCATACGGCGCGAATTCGCTGGAGGTGCCGAAGTTCTCGCTGTGAAAGCCCGCGAACAGCAGACCGAGAATCGTCATGCCCGGGATGATGAACTTGAACACCGTGATCGCCGTGTTCGCCCGGGCGAACACCTTCACGCCCCAATAGTTGAGCATGAAGTAGACGATGACGAGCAAGGCCGACAAGATGAGCCCGGGTGGCGTCAGCGATCCGTTCACGAACAGATGATGTGTCCAATCGTAAGGCCAGGTACTCATGTACTGGATCGAGGCTTCGGCTTCGATGGGGATCACCGATACGATGGCAATCCAATTCGCCCATGCGCTGATGAAGCCTACGAGCGCGCCGTGCGAATAGCGGGCATAGCGCACCATACCGCCCGACTCGGGGAACATGGCGCCGAGTTCGGCATAGGTCAGCGCAATGGCGAGGATCACGACGGCACCGATGATCCATGCGCATACGGCCGCCGGCCCGGCGATCTTCGCTGCTTTCCACGCACCGAACAACCAGCCGGAACCGATGATGGAACCCAAGCCGGTGAGCATCAGCGCAAACGGCCCGATGTTCCGTTGAATAGAACTTTTCACAACCTCTCCTTGGGGGATATACGGAATGGCGCGCGGGTGGGGGCGCGCGCTGGTTCTGCAAGAAGCGTGCAACCGGTGCCGGCGCCGCGGCCGAGGAGCCGCAACTTGGCGCAACCGCACCGTGCGGCGCGTAGTTTACCGGCAGCGTTCACTTAAATGGTGCAAAAATAATCGGTCACCGATAAAAAAGTCCGCCAGCGAAGGTCGGTAATGACTCACTGTCGCGGGTAGGGGGCGCTGCTTTGCTTGGAGTCCACTCGGCGGCGCGAAATTATGTTGACCTTCTTGCCATTTCGCCGTATAAAGACCAAGCAGGATTTCAAGTGGCGAGTGTGGATTGGTCTTTCGTAGTTCGCCCCCATCAGGTACTCCGGTTGTCCTATTACCCTTCCTTGATTTTCGTGCGCTCCCAGGCTTCGGCCTTTTTTACCCAGTTTAGGAACATGTAATATGGAAACCGGTACCGTCAAGTGGTTCAACGACGCTAAGGGCTTTGGCTTCATCACTCCCGATGGCGGCGGCGAAGACCTCTTCGCGCACTTCTCGGAAATTCGTGTCGAAGGCTTCAAGACGCTCCAAGAAAACCAAAAAGTGTCGTTCGAAGTGAAGACTGGCCCGAAGGGCAAGCAGGCTGCGAATATCAAGCCGCTGTAAGCGTTTTCGCTTTACAACGCTCATTGCCGAAGCGCACTCCGCTCGGCCGATAAAAACCCCGCGTAATGCGGGGTTTTTGCTTTTTCGATCAGTTTTCTCTGACCCGGTGCCGCCGACACGAGCGGCGCGGCGTTATTCGAGTCAGCCTGCCTGCGGGGCCTACGGGGCCTGAGCGGCCCGCTAAGCGATCCCCCGGCACTGAAACGCAATACGCTGATCGCGTGCTAGGCGAACAGACGCTGCGCGTGAATGCCAAGCCCTGCCGCTACGCTCGCGAGCCGATCGCCGAATACCGGCCGCGCATCGGGGAATACGGCGCATAGCGCATTCGTCAGAAAATGCAGCCCCGTCGAGCCGCCCGTGAAATAAACCGCATCGATTTGCCCGGGCGCCACGCCCGCCGCTCTCGCTGTCTCGCGAGCCGCATCGGCGATGCGCCGCACCTCGTCCGCGCCGGCGTCGACCAATTGCGCCTCGTCGAACGCGATGCGCAGATCGGTTTCAACCTCATCGAGGTCGATCGATGTCTGGCCGCCGGCGGCCACGCCAATCTTCGCCTCTTCCGCGCGCCCCGCGAGCGCATGCCCAAGCCGACGCTCGACGACACGCATGAGCCGCTCGTGATGCCTCACGTTGAGAAAAAGGTGCCGCATCAAAGCGAGCTCGCCGACCCGTTTGCCTGTATAGACCGTATTGATCAGATGCCAGGTCGCTAGGTCGAAATAGATGCGATTGGGCAGCTCGCGGCCTTCCGGGTCGAGCGACCGGTATCCGAGTTCGACGAGGATGGTCTCCAGTTCGACGCGCCGGTCGAAGTCGGTCCCGGCCACGTGCACGCCATGGTGCGCGAGCACGTCGTCTTTGCGCTCGATGCGGCGCATGCGGTCCGGCCCGACCCGCACGAGCGAAAAGTCCGAGGTGCCGCCGCCGATGTCGGCGACCAGGACGAGCGCTTCGCCGCTTAAACGCGATTCATAGTCGAATGCCGCGGCGATCGGCTCGTACTGGAAGTGAATCTCTTTAAGGCCGGCCGCCTGGGCTGCCGCGGCCAACTGCCGCTCCGCGAGTTGGTCGGCGCGCGGATCGTCATCGACGAAGAACACCGGGCGCCCGAGCACGGCACGCTCGATCGACACGCCCGCACAGGCTTCGGCCTGCCGCTTCAGATAGGCTACGAAGATCCCGATGACCTCGGTGTACTTGATCGCGCTGCCGTCGCCGAGATCCGTGACGGTTTCCGCGAGCGGCGAGCCGAGAATACTCTTGAGCGAACGCATCAAGCGCCCGTCGAAACCGTCGATATATTCGGCGAGTGCGGCACGGCCGAAGGCGCGCGTATGCTCGTCGGTATTGAAAAACACTGCGGTGGGCAGGGTCGTGTGAGCGCCCTCGACGGGAGCCAGCATCATCGTCTCGCCGCGCGGCAGCGCCACGGCCGAGTTGGACGTACCGAAGTCGATCGCACAGTAGGGCATCGCTTGCATCGCAACTCGCTTTATGCGAACAGAAGGGAGCGCTTTTTATCACGAACTGCCAGGCTTGAGCAATCGTTGCGCCATGGGAGCCCATTCGAGCCTTGCGCCGCACGCCGGCCGGCCGGCACGGTTCATGCGCCGCGTGCGAACGGTACGCGGCTTGCGCCGGATAGTCAAAGCATGTCGCCCGTGAATCCTGTAGGAGAATGCCGCAGATGAAAGCGCCCTCACGCTCGCTGCGCTCGGCGCCGCCGCAGGCCGGGCATGATTCGTGTGGCGACGCGCGAGGGCCAGCGGCGGATCCGGCGGCAACGACGCCGCTCCCCGGCGCCCGCGACGACGTCATCGAAACCGACTTGCCGTCGCGGCTCGATCGCCTCCCGTGGGGGCGCTTCCATACGCTGATCGTCCTCGCGCTCGGCATTACTTGGCTGCTCGACGGGCTCGAAGTTACGCTCGCGGGGGCCGTCGCCGGCGCATTGAAGGCCAGCCCGATTCTGCACTTGTCGGATGCCGATATCGGTCTCGCCGGCAGCGCCTACATTGCGGGTGCCGTACTGGGCGCGCTCGGCTTTGGCTGGCTCACTGACCGGCTCGGGCGACGCAAGCTGTTTTTCATGACGCTCGGGCTTTATCTCGTCGCTACGGCCGCCACCGCGCTGTCGTGGAATTTTGCGAGCTTTGCCGCTTTGCGCTTCTTGACCGGTGCCGGCATCGGCGGCGAATACGCGGCGATCAACTCCACGATCCAGGAGTTCACGCCTGCCCGCGTGCGAGGCTGGACCGATCTTGGGATCAACGGGACCTTCTGGATCGGTGCGGCGCTCGGGGCGGGCGGCTCGCTCGTGCTGCTCGACCCGCGCGTGGTGCCCGGCGATCTCGGATGGCGAGCCTGCTTTTTCATCGGCGCGGCGCTCGCGTTCGTCATCGTCTTCATGCGCGTGTGGGTGCCCGAGAGCCCACGCTGGCTGATCACGCACAATGAACCGCAGCAAGCGAGCCGCATTGTCGAAACCATCGAAGCGCGGTTTCGCCGAGCCGGACGGCCGCCCTTATCGGGCGACCTGCAGACAATGCGCTTCAAGCGGCGCGACGCCACGCCGCTGGCGGAAGTCTTCACTGCGCTGTTCGTCACCTATCGCCGCCGCTCGCTCGTCGGACTGGCGCTAATGACGGCGCAAGCGTTCTTTTACAACGCCATCTTCTTCACCTATGCGCTGGTGTTGACCGACTTCTATCAGGTCCCCGGCGCGAAAGTCGGCTGGTACCTGCTGCCGTTCGCGCTGGGCAACTTTCTCGGCCCAATCGTACTCGGCCGCGCATTCGACACTATCGGGCGACGCAAGATGATCGCGCTCACCTACGCGCTTTCCGGCCTCTTGCTGACCGGCAGCGGCGCGCTCTTCGCACGCAATGCGCTCACGGTCGAAGAACAGACGCTCGCATGGATGGTCATTTTCTTTTTTGCGTCGGCCGCCGCGAGTTCGGCTTATCTCACCGTCAGCGAGTCATTCCCGCTCGAAATCCGCGCGCTGGCGATCGCAGTGTTTTACGCGTTCGGCACCGCGCTGGGCGGCATCGCGGGGCCGGCGCTCTTCGGCCGGCTCATCGATACGCAACAGCGCGGCGCCGTATTCGAGGGCTATCTCGTCGGCTCCGCACTCATGCTGGCGGCAGCGGCGATTGCCGCCGTGTGGGGCGTCGATGCCGAGCGCAAATCGCTCGAACACGTTGCGACGCCGCTTTCCGTACTGCGCGACGAACCGTGACCACCGCAGCCGCGCACGGCGGCGGGCGCAAAGTGCCTGCCGCGATTGCACCCTTCAACGCCTCACGCCGCCGATGCGGCCACCTCGCGCACGGCGCCGCGACGGTGAATCCTCAATACCATGATCGCGCCGACCAGGCATAGCCCGCCCGAGATCATGGATGCCACCGTATAGGTGCCAAGGCTCGCTCGCAGCAGCCCCGCACCGTATGCGGCGAACGCCGCGCCGAGCTGATGACCCGCCACGATCCAGCCGAACACCACGGGCGCCGACTCCTTGCCGAAGACATCGGTCGTCAAGCGCACCGTGGGCGGTACCGTCGCGATCCAATCGAGGCCGTAGAAAACGGCGAACAACGGCAAGCCGAAGAAGTCGATCCCGAACGCGTGCGGCAGGTAGATCAGCGACAAGCCGCGCAGCCCGTAGTACCAGAACAGCAGCACGCGGCTGTTGTAACGGTCGGAGAGCCAACCCGACAGCGTCGTGCCGAACAAATCGAAGATACCCATGGCAGCAAGCAGCGACGCGCCCTGCACTTCGCTCATGCCGTAATCGCCGCACATGGCGATCAAATGCGTGCCCACATAGCCGTTCGTGCTCGCACCGCAAATGAAAAAGCTAAAAAACAGCAGCCAAAAGTCGCGCTTCTTGCTGGCCGAGGCGAGCGTGCCGAATGCGATCGCGAGCGGATTTTGCTGCGCGGGGGCCGCCGTGCGCGGCGCATCGTGCGGCTCGCCGTAAGGCCGCAAACCGACGCTTGCGGGACGCTCGGGCAGCAGCATGGCGACGAGCGGCAGCACGAGCGCCGCGACGATCGCCACGATGAACACGACGGGCCGCCAGCCGTGATGCTCGGCCACCGCAGCCAGCATCGGCAGGAAGACGAGTTGGCCCGTAGCCGAGCTGGCGGTCAAGATGCCCATGACGAGCCCGCGTCGCTGCGTGAACCAGCGGTTCACCACCGTGGCGGAAAGCGTCAATGCAGCGACGCCAGTTGCGCCGCCCACCATCACGCCCCAGATCAGGATCATTTGCCACGGCGCTGTCATCATCGACGACAAAGCCACACCGCCGGCCATCACGGCTAACGCGACCATGAGCGTCGGCCGCACACCGAAGCGCTGCATCGATGCGGCCGCGAACGGACCGGTGAGCCCGTATAGCGCGATATTGACCGAAATCGCGAGCGAGATCGTCGCCCGGCTCCAGCCGAATTGATGCTCGAGCGGCAGCATCATTACGCTCGGCGTCGCGCGCGTGCCGGCGGCGGCCAATAAGACGAGAAATACGACGCCTGCGACGACCCACCCGTAATGCGTGCGCCCGCTTATTTTTCTTGCAACCCAGTTCATCGGCACTCCCGTTGGCGCGCGGCCCCGGCTCATTGCCCGGCTGCGCGTGGTTCGCGTTGTGTCGGCGCGCGCCCGGCCGGCTGGCCAGACGTCCGTCACGGCTCGTTGTGACAGATCAGTCACAAATCTGAGTTGCCATGCTAGTTACCGATCGGTAACATGTCAAGTCGAACTCCTTCGTAGGCAGGCAAGGTGGAGCCGGCAGGCTCGGCTATCGCCGTTGCCGAACCGGCACTCCAACCAGGCAGCTCGCATGACAGACAGACACGCCGACGTTTCTCGCACGCGCGCCTCGCCGGCCAAGGTGGCGACCGCGCGCGCGCGTCCGCGCACGCGCTCCAACACGGCCGGGGCCACGGCGCAGCAACTGCTGCTGCGTGCGGCCGGCGAACTGTTTTATCAGGAAGGGGTGCGCGCGGTGGGCGTTGACGCTGTCGTCGAACGCGCCGGCGTCAACAAGATGAGTCTGTATCGCCAGTTCTCGTCGAAGGACGAACTCGTCGCCGCCTACCTGGAACAGGCCAACGACTGCTTTTTCAGCTACTTCGACAAAAGCATCGACATGCACCCGGGCGAGCCCGTGCGCCAACTCGCGCAGTACTTCGACGATCTGACGCAGCGGGCATCGCGCGAGGGCTACCGCGGCTGTCCGTTCGTCAACGTGGCCGCTGAATTCCCGGATCCCTCGCACCCGGCGCGGCAGATCGTGGCGCGTAACAAGGCGCAGCTGATGGAGCGGCTAACCGCCCTGACGACGGCCGCTGGCGCCGACGATCCGGCCACGCTCGCCGATGCGCTGGCATTGCTGATCGAAGGCGTCTATGCGGCGAGTCAGACGTACGGGCCGGGATGCGGCCCGATCCGGTCGGCGCCGCGCGTTGCCGCGCAACTGATCGCCGCGGCATGCCGGAAGCCCACGGGCGCGTAAAATGCCGGTCGTCTCTTCCGTTTTGCCCCCGGAGCACCGAAACCGATATGCCTAGTGCGCCCGTCCGCGCTGCCGATCCGCGAGCAGCCAGCGATAGCCAAGCCGTTATCGCCGCCGTGCGGCACTGGCTGGTGCGTGCGGTCATAGGACTGAACCTTTGCCCGTTCGCCAAAGCCGTGCACACCAAAGCGCAGATACGCTACGTGGTCAGCGACGCGCCCGATCTCGAAGGCATGCTTGCGGCGCTGGAAGCGGAACTGCGCACGCTGATCGAGGCCGACCCGAACCGCATCGACACAACGCTGTTGATCTTCCCGCGGGCGTTCGCCGATTTCATGGAATTTAACGACGCGCTGTTTTTCGCGGACCGCCTGCTCGCTCAGGTGCGGCTCGAAGGCGAGTTGCAGATTGCGAGCTTTCATCCGAACTATCGTTTCGGCGGCAGCGAGCCCGAGGATATCGAGAACTACACGAACCGCGCGCCCTACCCGATCCTGCATCTGCTGCGCGAAGCGAGTGTGGAGCGCGCAACGCAGGCGTTCCCCGACGCGGCCGATATCTACGAACGCAATCAAGAGACGCTGCGCCGGCTTGGGCATGAAGGCTGGCGTAGATGGATGGACAAGCAGGCCCCGAGCGACGGCGGGGACGGCGCAGCCGCCGCGCCCCGCGATTAGGCCGGCGCCAAAAACCGCGCTTTTAGCTCGTCGAGGCCGAACGTATCGAGCACGTCGGCCAAGCGCTCGGCGGGGCGGCGGCGCGGCAAGTCCTTGTATTGCGCGACGATGAGTTCGTTCTTCATCGAATGCTCCCAGCCGACGAGTTCGGTGACCGTCACCTGATACCCATGCGCTTCCAACTGCAGGCAGCGCAGCACATTCGTGATTTGGCTGCCGAATTCGCGCGTATGAAGCGGATGGCGGTAGATCTCGGCCAGCGCGTTGCCGAGCGACTTGCCCTTGTTGCGCCTCAGGACGCCCGCCACTTCGGCTTGACAGCACGGAACGAGCACAATGTGGCGCGCGTGCTTTTCGAGCGCGAAGCGGATGGCGTCGTCGGTGGCGGTATCGCAAGCGTGCAGCGCCGTGACGACGTCGACCGTCTCCGGTAAGCGCCCCGATTCGATCGAATCGGCCACAGATACGTTCAAAAAGGACATTCCTTCAAAGCCGAGCCGCGCCGCCAGTAATGTCGCTCTGTCGACGAGTTCGGCGCGCGTCTCAATGCCGTAGATCCGCGAGCCTGTACCGGCAGGTAATGCCTTGAAAAAAAGATCGTAGAGGATAAAACCAAGATAGGACTTGCCCGCCCCGTGATCGACGAGTGTCACGCACCCGCGGTCGCGCATGACGTCCTGGAGAAGCGGCTCGATGAACTGGAACAGGTGATAAACCTGCTTGAGCTTGCGACGGCTGTCCTGGTTCATCTTGCCGTCGCGCGTGAGGATGTGCAATTCCTTGAGCAGCTCGATCGACTGATTGGGGCGAATTTCGTAAGTCTTGGTGGACATAGTGGGACGGCTCTCGGACAAGTCGCCTCCAACGTGCGACAGCCTACAGAAGCGCAAGTGCAATCGCGTCAGTTTACCGAAAAGCGCGATCGCGCCGGCATCGATGTGCAGGAACGGGTTATGCGTCGACGCGCGGGCGCATTTCGTTGCATCCGCGCGAGCGGTGAGGCGGGCAAAGTTGACGAAGGTCGAAGACGAGGACGAGAGCATGGCTACGATACCCAACGGAGACGCCGAGCAGAAGTTTCAGACCATGCTCGCCAACCTCCTCACGCCGCAGACGGGCTGGTCGGAAAAGCAGCAATTGGAACTCGAGATGGCGCGCGACATTTCCGTGGAGATGCTGCGGCTCGCCGAAACGATGCGCGACACGGACACCAGCCTCGAGGCGCTGCTCATGCTGCTCAAGTACGCGAAAGTCGTGGACTTCATTCTGACGACGCTCGCTTCGCAGCGCGACATCCGCCCGCAGACACTACGCGTTATCTTCAAACTGGCTGGATTGAAGGTCGACGAAGCCTATCCGGGCTGAGCCCCCGCGTTCTCCCCACCTGTCTTGCGCCCTCGCTCGTTCGTCGCGGCCTAGCATACCGGGACGCGCGAGCCGTACCGCCTAACATCACTTCACTGTAAGCCGCCAAAGGGAAGTCACCTCCGCCGCTCGGGCGCGATGCAGCGGATCGGACGGATCCGCCGCCTTCGGATGAACCGGTCGCGCGTCCTCCCGCCCTATCGCTGTCAACCCGGCCGCATCGATCATCTCCAATAGCGCCTCGCGCGTGCGCAGGCCGAGATGCTCGGCGAAATCCGACAAAATCAACCATCCTTCCCCACCGGGTTCGAGATGCGCCGCGAGGCCGCCGAGAAAGCCGCGCAGCATGCGGCTGTCGGGATCGTACACGGCGCGCTCGATCGGCGAACTCGGCCGCGCCGGCAGCCAAGGAGGATTGCAAACGATCAGCGGGGCACGGCCCGGCGGAAAAAGATCGGCTTCGATCACGTCGATCTGCTGGGTCAAGCCTAGCCGCGCGACGTTCGCGCGCGCGCATGCGAGCGCGCGCGGATCGAGGTCGGTCGCCACGACCCGCGCTACGCCGCGCTTCGCGAGTACGGCCGAGAGCACGCCGGTGCCCGCGCCGATGTCGAATGCGAGCGTACGCGCAGGCAGCGGGGCGCGCGCGACGAGTTCGACGTACTCGCCCCGCACAGGGGAAAACACGCCATAGTACGGATGGATACGCGCACCCAGCGCGGCGATTTCGACGCCCTTCTTGCGCCATTCGTGCCCGCCGATCAAGCCGAGCAGTTCGCGTAGCGAGACGACGGACGGCGCCGCGGCGCCGGCATCCGCTTCGCCGTACACCTGCCTGCAAGCCTCGGTCACGTCGGGCGCACGCCGCAACGCGATCGAATAATCGGCTTCGAGCGGAATCAACAGCATGCCGAGCGTACGCGCACGCTGCGCCTGGGCCTGCCGATGTGCATTGAATGCATCGAGCGGCGACGCGGCCCGCTTGCGCGGCTTGCGATCGATACGGCGCGCCATCGCCTGCAACAACTGGCGGGCGTTTTGAAAATCGCTCTGCCATAGGAGCGCCGTACCTTCGCATGCATGCCGATAGGCCGCATCTGCGCTGATGCGGTCGTCGGCCAACACGACGCGGTGCGGGGCCGGGACGCCGGCCTCCGAGCGCCAGCGCGCGCTGCGCTCGGCGGCGCCGTCATGCCAATGAATGAGCGGAAACGGTGAAGAAGGGGAAGATGTCACGAGGATGGAATCGGCGATAGATACGGCGCGCATGCCGGGCGGCAGTCAAGCGCGTGCGCAAACCGACACAATACCGCGCTTTGCACTCGATCAGGCCACGACGCTGCGCCGCGGCCCACTGCGCTCGGTCTTCGGGGGAATCGGCAGTGTGGCGCCTTGCAACAACAGCCGCGTCGTCGCATCGGCATCGAGCGGCTTGCTGAACAAAAAGCCCTGCGCCTCGTCGCAACCGAGTTCCAATAGAAAAACGCGCTGAGCATGCGTCTCGACACCTTCGGCAATGACCGCCAGTTCGAAGGCATTGGCCAGCGTGACCACGGCGGTGGCAATCGCACCCGAATCGCCGAAGCCGATTCCTTTTACGAAGGCCCGGTCGATCTTGATTCGATCGACGGGCAACGTGCGCAACTGGCCGAGGCTCGAGTACCCCATGCCGAAGTCGTCGATGGCCACGCGCATGCCGAGGCGACGAAACTCAGCGAGCCGGCGTGCCGACGCTTGCGGATTCTTCATCAGCGCCGTCTCCGTCACCTCGAGCTCGAGCAACGACGGGTCCATGCCCGTTTCGTTGATGATGCGCTGGAACGTCCTCACGATGTCCGCGCGCTGCAACTGCAGCGGAGAGATGTTCACGGAGATCGGAATGGGCTTGAGCTCCAACTCGCGCCATATCGCGAACTGCTCGCACGCAGCGCGCAGCACCCACTCGCCCAGTTGCGATACGAGCCCGGACGCCTCGGCCACGGCCACGAAATCGATCGGATTCACAAAGCCATAGTTTTCGTCGTGCCACCGCACGAGCGCTTCCAACCCGCGCACCTCCCCCGTGCGCATATCCACTTGCGGCTGGTAATTCAGATAGAGCCGTCCCCCCTCGATCGCCTTCCTCAGGCGCCCCGACAACTTCAAGCGCGCATCCGCATCGCTGCGCATGCGGTGTCGATAGAACTCGTAGCAGTTGCGGCCGCGGCTCTTGGCCGTATACATCGCCATGTCCGCGGCGCGGATCAGTGCCTCCGCATTGTCGCCATCTAAGGGAAAGACGCTGATGCCGATGCTCGCGCCGACGACGAGCTCATGCCCACCCGCGAGGATAGGCGCGGCGAGCGCCGCGAGCACGGCATCGGCAAGCCGATGGTGACCCGCTTCGCCCAAGTGCGTTTCGCTGACGATGACGAATTCGTCGCCGCCATATCGCGCGACAAGATCGCCGCGGCCTGCGCAAGCCGACAGGCGCGCGGCCACCTCGATCAGCAGTTGGTCGCCTACGTTATGCCCGAGCGCATCGTTGACGGTCTTGAACGCATCCAAGTCGATGAACAGCACATCGATGCCGTGCGCGTGCGCCATCACCGCCTGGAGTTTCGCTGCAATCGTCGTCCGATTCGAGAGCCCGGTGAGACTGTCGCGCTCGCTCAGATCGCGCAGCCGCCGTGAGCGCTCGGTCAGCTTCATGTAGACGTCGTGCGTGGTTTTGGCCAGCACGAGCGGATAGCAGATGATCACCGGTACCCAGGCGAGCGCGGTTCGCGCATCGATGACCCAAAGCGGGTGGGCGCCGAATACGAGCGTGCCCGCACCCAGCCCGAGCGCCGTGGCGATGAGGCCGTAACCGAACAGCCGCCAACCGCCGATCGCCATGTTGTCGATCGCGAACATGAGAAAGACGACGACGGTGGCGATCGGCGCGAAGTGTACGGCCGCGATGAACCAGCCGCCGAACATCGAATCCACCATGAAGTTCCAGCGTTCGCGCAGCAGCGGTTGCGGTGCATTGCGCAGCCGCAGATAGGCGATGTGGGGCCAGAGGAACGACACCGAGGCCACCCCCGCGATCGTCCACGCACTGGCATGCTGCATGTGCAGCAAAAGCAGCATCGGGAAAAAGCCGACCGCAAAGCCGAACAGCCGCACAAGGTAGATGCGGCGCACGAACCCTGCGCCTTTACGTGGCGTATTGGCGCGATTCGCGATCGATGCTGCGGTCAAGTGTTCCGGCTCATAAGGCATATCGAGGGAGGGCAGCACACCGACGCCAAGCCGGCGCCGCGGCATATGAGAGCGATGCGGTCCCTGTGCTAACGGCCGCTGGTCCTAAAAGTTTAGGCAAAACAACGACCGCGCGCACGCCGCGCGATCATCCGGAGCGCGCCATGCGCATCCGTCCTCCGCGTCATCGGGAGAAAGTTCCTCCTCGATTCCTCGACGATTCCCCAATCGGCACGATCAATCGACACGATTTAAGGAGTCCACCATGATTGCGTTCGCACAGCATCCGCTAACCGGTACGCCCGCGCTTGGAGAATATTGGCCCGGTCAAGGCGGAATCTATGCTGGCATCATGCCCGACTACGTGGGCACCCAGCCGCGATTTTTGATTTTTGCCACCGACGAAGCCGTGGATTTATCGTGGGGCGGTATCGGATCGACGGAAGCCGGTGCGCACGACACCGATAACGGCCTGCGGAACACACGGCACCTCACGGGCTGCACACGCGCCCTACACGCGCACGATGCGGCCAATTTCGCAGCGCATTACGAAAAAGACGGGCATCGCGACTTCTACTTGCCGTCCAAACGCGAACTCGATGTCGCCTACGAGACGATCGCGGACACGTTCGATCGCAAAGATTGGTACTGGTCGAGTACCGAGCAATCGCAAACAATGGCTTATGGCCGCAACTTCGGCGATGTCGAACTGCCGTCCTCGTTCAAACACACGAAGGGCCGCGTGCGGCTCGTGCGCAGCCTTGCGGTGGCGAGCGACAAGTCCGACGCGTAACACGTCGGTCCTGCCCGCACGCGGATAATCAACGCGTCGCAGCACGCAAACGGGCGGCGGTGACGCCGCCCTTTCTGTTTTATGCCTGCGGTTTTACGCTTGGCGCCTGCGTGGCAGGTTTTCGACGGCCCTACTGCGGCAAAGCGGGAATCATCCAACTCAGCACGTGCTGCTGCAGGAATACGAGTACGCCCAGCAGCAGCGTCAAGATAACGCTGTGCCAGAACGTGCGCGCAAACACGACTCCTTCTTGGCCCTTAAGGTCGGTCGTCGACACACCGGTTGCGATGTTCTGCGGGGAGATCATCTTGCCCATGACGCCGCCCGACGAGTTCGTCGCCGCCATCAGCACGGGATCGAGACCCAGCTGGCGTGCCGCAACCACCTGCAGATTGCCGAACAATGCATTGCCCGACGTATCGCTACCGGACAAGAACACGGCGATCCAGCCGAGCGACGCGGAAACAAGCGGGAACAGCGCGCCCGTGGAGGCTACGCCGATACCGAGCGTATAGCTCATGCCCGAGTAATTGAGCAGGTAGGCGAGCCCGACGATCATCATCACGGTGACGATCGCAATGCGCGATTGGCGCCAAGTGACCGCGACACAGCGAAAGAAATCGGCGAAGGACAGACGCGACCAGACGGCCGTGATGATCGCGGAGAGCAGGATGGCCGTGCCGGTGCCGAGCGGCTGGAAGTCCCAGATCGCCGCATACGGCTTGTGATACAGCGACACGTAAACCGCGTTGTGCAGGCCCGGCCATTTGACCTTGACGTCGCCGATCGACGCGATGCCCGCATGGACCCAGAAGATGACGATGACGGACACCACGAGCCAGGGTAACCAGCCGCCCCACCCTGCGCGCACGTGCGCAGCCCCGGCCCCGGCCAGGTTATCCCCGGTGCGAACGATCGCGAACTGCGGATCGAGCTCTACGCGCCAAACTTTCAGGAATCCGATCGTCACGATCAACGAGGTCAGTGACGACAGAACGTCCGTCAATTGATAGCCGAGGTAGTTCGACGTGACAAATTGCGCAAGCGCGAAGCTGCCGCCGGACACGAGCAACGCAGGCCAGAGCTTGCCGATCGAGCGCACGCCGCTATAGACGCCGACGACGTAAAACGGCAGCAACAGCGCGAAGAACGGCAACTGGCGGCCCACCATCGCGCCGAGCGTCGCAGGAGGCAGGGAGGTCACCGCGCCGAGGACGGTGATCGGCACGCCCAGTGCGCCGAACGCGACGGGCGCCGTATTGAAGATCAGCGTGAACGTCAGCGCTTGGAGTGCGGGAAAGCCGAGGGCGATGAGTAACGCGCTGGTGATGGCCACGGGTGTGCCGAAGCCCGCGATGCCTTCGAGCAGGCAGCCGAACGAGAACGCGACGACAAGCAGAACGAGGCGCCGATCGTCGGGCAGATTGTCGAGCATCCATTGCCGAAACTGATCGAAACGGCCCGTCTTCACGGCGATGTTATAGAGCAGCAGCGCGTTGAAGACGATCCACATGACGGGCACGAGCGCGAGCGCCATGCCGGCACCGACGGCGTCGAACGCGAGGCCCGCCGGCATGCCCCATGCCGCAATCGCGATGACGAGCCCGACGATCAAGCCGGCCAGCGACGCCTGCCAAGCAGGGCGACGCAGCACTCCGAGCATGACGAGCGCGGCCACAATCGGCAGGACCGCGACGAGAAAAGAAAGCAGGAGGGAATTGCCGACCGGCGTAAGCGGTTGCGCGAACACGGTCCCGGGCGGGAGCGCCACGGTTGGATTCATTGTTTGTCTCCTTGATAGTCGTTATCGGACGGACGTCGGCAGACGTTCCGTCGTAGGGGCAACACGAACACAACCTGTCGCGCCGCGCATGCCGATGCGACGCAGCCCAAGTGCCGCCGCCCCGGAGGCGGCGCTTCGGCCGATCCTGTCAGCTCCCCGCCGATTGGCGCTTGAACTCGAGCCGGAAACGATGGAGCAGCGGCTCGGTGTAGCCGCTTGGCTGCGCGCGCCCTTCGAACACGAGCGCACACGCGGCACGAAATGCGATTGAGCCGGCATAGTCGGGCGCCATCGGCCGGTAATTCGGGTCGCCTGCATTCTGCTTGTCGACCACGAGCGCCATGCGTTCGAACGCTTGCGTAACGAACTGCGGCGTGACCACGCCGTGGCGCAGCCAGTTGGCGATATGCTGGCTCGAGATACGCAGCGTCGCGCGATCCTCCATCAGACCGACATTGTGGATGTCGGGCACCTTCGAGCAGCCGACGCCCTGGTCGATCCATCGCACGACATAGCCGAGAATGCCTTGCGCGTTATTTTCGACTTCACGGCGAAGCTCTTCCTGCGACCATTGCGCCGCCTTGACGACGGGCACCGTCAACAACCCGTCGAGCAGCGCGTCGCGCTCGCTCGCATAGTCGATGCGCTCGAGCGATTGCTGCACGGCTTGCACGTCCACCTCGTGATAGTGCAGCGCATGCAGCGTCGCGGCCGTCGGCGACGGCACCCACGCGGTGTTGGCGCCCGCGCGCAGTTGCGCGCCTTTTTGCTCCAGCATCGCATGCATGAGATCGGGCATCGCCCACATGCCTTTGCCGATCTGCGCACGCCCGCGCAAGCCGCAAGCAAGGCCGACCAGCACGTTGTTACGCTCGTAAGCGGCGATCCACGCCGAACTCTTCATATCGCCCTTGCGCAACATCGGGCCCGCTTCCATCGCCGAGTGCATTTCGTCGCCCGTGCGGTCGAGGAAGCCGGTGTTGATGAAAGCAACCCGCCCGGATGCCGCGGCGATCGAACCGGCGAGATTCACGCTCGTGCGCCGCTCCTCGTCCATGATGCCCATCTTGATCGTCTGCGCCGGCAGGCCGTACAGGCTTTCGACGCGCGCGAACAGTTCGTCGGCGAACGCGGCTTCGGCCGGGCCATGCATCTTCGGCTTGACGATGTAGACAGCGCCCACGCGCGAATTGAGGCGGCTCTTACGATCATGGAGCGCGCACAAGGTCGTGACGACCGCATCGAGAATGCCTTCGGGGATTTCGTGGCCGTCGCGGTCGAGCACCGCGCTCGTCGTCATCAAATGGCCCACGTTGCGCACGAACAGCAGCGAGCGGCCGTGCAGCTTCAGCGTACCGCCGTCGCCCGTGCGGTATGCACGGTCCGCGTTCAGGCGCCGAGTGAATGTCTTGCCGTTCTTGTCGACTTGTTCGGTTAGCGTGCCCTGCATGAGGCCGAGCCAATTGCGATAAAGGGTTACCTTGTCGTCAGCGTCGACGGCGGCGACCGAATCCTCGCAATCGATGATCGTCGTGACGGCGGCCTCGAGCACTACGTCTTTCATATGTGCGGGATCCGTCTTGCCGATCGGCGATTGAGCGTCGATCTGAATTTCGATGTGCAAGCCATGGTGCTTGAGCAAAACCGCAGAGGGCGCGTCGGGCTCCCCTTGATAGCCGGCGAATTGCTCGGGCGCTACGAGGCGGGCTTCGCCGGCCTGGGTGCGCACAAGGAGGTGGCCATCGCGCACGATATAGGCCACGGCGTCGCGATGCGAGGCGCCGGCAAGCGGCGCTGCCCGATCGAGAAATGCGCGCGCGTAACCGATGACCCGCGCACCGCGCACCGGGTTGTAGGCACCGGTGCGGGTCGCGCCGTCGTCTTCCGGCAACGCGTCGGTGCCATAGAGCGCATCGTAGAGGCTGCCCCAGCGCGCGTTTGCGGCATTGAGCGCATAGCGAGCGTTCGAGAGCGGAACGACGAGCTGCGGGCCGGCTTGTTCCGCCACTTCCACGTCGACCTCGGCTGTGCCGACCTTCACGCTGGCCGGTGCCGGCGCAAGATAGCCGATGCCTTCAAGGAACGCGCGATAACCGCGCAAATCGCGAACGGGGCCCGGATGCGCGCGGTGCCAGTCGTCCAGCGCGGCTTGCAGCCGGTCGCGCTCGGCCAGCAGGGCGCGGTTTTTTGGCGCGAGTTCGTCGACGATAGCGGCGAATCCGCGCCAGAACGCGTCCTCGTCGATGCCGGTGCCCGGCAGTGCTTCGTGCACGATGAAGTGGCTGAGCGCCGTGTCGACACTCAGCCCGTGGTGGTCGGTCAGGTTCATGATGCGGTTATTTCCCCTCGTCGAAATCTCCCGCTCAAGTCGCGACGCTTTGCGCTCCCATCCTGGCGACTTGCGCGTCCTGCTCGGACTTTACGCCCGAGACGCCCACCGCGCCAACGACTTGTCCATCCACGACGACCGGCACCGCCCCTTCGAGCGTTCCTTGAAGCGGCACACTCAAAAATGCCGTACGCCCGCCGTTGATCATGTCCTCATAGGCCTTCGACTCACGCCGGCCGAGCGCCGAGGTGCGCGCCTTCTCGATCGCGATATAGGCGCTGGCCGGGGAGGCGCCGTCCAAACGCGTGAACGCAAGCAGATGTCCGCCGTCGTCGACCAGCGCGATCGCCACGTTCCAGCCGTGCTTTTGTGCTTCGGCTTGCGCCGCTTCCATGATTTGGTTGGCCTCGGCAAGACCAAGTAAGGGTTTCGTTTGCATCGTCAACTCTCTCTCAAAGTGCAGGTGAGGTATGACGCCGGCACTGCGCCGCGTCGAGTTCATTGTCGCAAGCTCGAGCGAGCGCGTCGCGCCCGTAACCGAATACTCGGCTGCTGGCCCACAGCATAGATGACAGACGAATCAGCCGCGAGGGTAGCGCACACACTCGGCCGCGACCCCGCGGCAACGCAGGCGCAGGCGCACCGTAAGCTTACTCGCGCGCCTGCGCCGGCAGGGTCTCCACAGCCGCCGTTTGCCATTGATGGGCCGAAACCAGCTTTCCCGCGCCCTGCGCGGCGTTCCACCAGACGACGCGCAGCAGCGGCGCCCGCTCGGCAATATGAAGCGCCTGCACTGGATCGCTTTCGATGAAGTGCGTGCACGATAGCGCGAGCGCTGCTTGCGCCTTGTGCGTCGCCACCTCGTACGGCCGGTCGCCATAACGCGACGGATCACGCATGACGAGCACAGGCCGATCGAAACCGTGCCGCGCGAGCCACGCGACCGTGCGCGCGCGATCCATTTCGGGGCGGCCGGTCACGATCGCCTTGGCGCACTCGACGCCGATGCCGGGCAAGACCTCGAACGGCAGCAGTGCATCGCGTTCGGCCAGGGCGGCGGCGACATCGGCCTCGTAGTGCGCCGGCGGCACGTCCGGCAGCAAGATACCGTCGAGATCGATCGCGTAGACCGCGAACTCATGGTCCTCCGGGATCGAGCCCCGCGTCCCGGCTTGCGTGCGCTGCCATGCGTCGCGATAGGCGTCGGTATGTGCATGGCGCTCCCATGGAAAAAGCACGAAGGAACCGCGCGCGTCGAGGCCGTAATCGGGCCGGATGCGGCTCAGATCGTCGAATGCGGCCACAAGCGTCTTTACCGTTAGCCCATGGCCCCGCAGGAAGGCGATGCAATCGTCGAGCGTGTTGCCCGCGCCGGCGATGTCCTCGCAGAGCAGCACTGTGCTGCCCGCCGGCGGAATGGCAATCGACGAATCCCACCTGACCGTGCGCGTCGCACGCTCGTAACGCAAGAATGCCGCCGGCATCCCCGCGGCGTGCGACACCATGAGCGCAAGGGGTCCGCCGCCGCGCAGAATGCCGATCGCACAGGCAAACTCCGCCCGGGCGAGATTGGGCTGCAGCGAGGCGATCCACTGATCGATCTGTTCGTACGTGAGGGGGCGTATGGGCTTGTGCATCAGGGGTCGGCGAATGCGGTAGAACGGGAGCGGAATAACGAGCCATTATTGCCAATCGCCGCCGCGCCGTCCATTGCTGCGGCGCGGTATCGGCCATGCATGCCGGGCCGCGTAGGAAAACGCTGACACAGCGGCCGGACCGGACGACACCAAGTTCCGCCGCCGCTGATTGGTGCCGACAACAATATGAACAATACTTCCGTCCAGCGCATGCACGACGCCACGCGACTCGCAAGGCGGCTGAAATCGACCCCGCATGCAACCGTCATTTCCGCTGCGGAGGCTAACGGTGAACGATCGCGAAGTGCTCGAGACGATTCGGGAAATCAACCTCTCGTATCTGCTGCTTGCGCAGCACATGCTCAACGACGACTACGCGGAAGGCTTGTTCAAGTTAGGCCTGTCGGGGCAGCTCGCCGACCTGCTTCACACGTTGACGCCCGCCCAAACGATCAGGCTCGCTCAAGCGGAAGAGATCGTCTGCGACTTCCGCTTCGACGACGCCGCCATGTTGACGGCGCTGACGTCGACCGAAAAAGGGCTCGCCGCCACCGCCACGCACGCGGCGATCTTGCTCGCCGCCCAGCCTGCCAAGCAATTCGCCTAAGAGGAAGCCAGCCATGCCCAAGACCAGCCTGATCGAAGAAGCTCACGAAGTGTCGCGCGCCGTCGCGCTGATCGAGCTGGGGGCCCGCATGCAGGTACTCGAGTCGGAGCTTTCGCTGTCGCGCGAGCGACTGATCCGCCTCTATCGCGAGGTGAAATCGGAATCGCCGCCGAAGGGCATGCTGCCCTCATCCGCAGACTGGTACATGACCTGGCAGGCTAACATCCATGCGTCGCTCTTCTATCACACGTACTCGTTCCTGAAGGGCGAAGCGCGCTGCTCGCACGTCGACGCACTGACCAAGGGCTATCGCCTCTATCGCGAGCACTGCGCAAATGCCGGCCTCGATGTGCATCTGGATCTGACGCGCGCCTGGACGCTGGTGCGCTTCTTCAACGGCGGCATCCTCGAGCTGCAGCAGTGCCGCCGCTGCAAGGGCAAATTCGTCTCATACAAGCACGAGCTACCGCGCACCAAAGCATGTGTCATGTGCCAGCCGCCTTCGCGCGCCGGCAAGAAAGCCAAGACACTCAACTGAATCCCGCGCTGTAGCGCTGCCGCGCCTGCGCGGCGGCCGCCCCTCCCCCTCTCCCCAGAATTTCCCGCATCGGCCCGCAATGGCGCGCGCCTACCGTCGCGTCTCCTGACCTGACAGGCAATCGATTGCGCCGGCCGCTCCTTTGTCGATGACCGCCCACGCATCCATGAAAGCACCGAGCCGACCCTGTAATAGGTCCCTCATCGACGCGCATTGGTCTGACTGAAAAGCACGAACTGTCGTCCGAATCGTACGTCTCCTCACCGGCAAATCCACTCAATAATTCGAGCGTGCCCGATTCACGCCGCCTAATGAAACGCATCCTAAAAGTTTCATAGCGAAAAAACACGGGTGCGCGTTCAAAATGCGCTAACCGCAGTGAAATGAAGCCATCATTACGATTCGAATTTCCAGAGACTCATCCGAGGAGGCTACATGGATAGCAGAATAGATTCGCGCGCTCCGGCCAAGCGAAAACCCATATCGCAGGCATGTGCCCTTATTACGGCATTATGTGGGGCGATACCGTTCGCGAATGCCGGAACACTTCCGCAAGGGGGGCAATTTATTTCGGGAGCGGGATCGATAGGAACGAGCGCAACATCGCTTACGATCACCCAAGGTTCACCGAGGGGCATTATCGATTGGAATAGCTTTTCGATCGGGCGTGGCAATAAGGTCTCGTTCAACAATGGCAGCGGCGTCACCCTGAACCGCGTGACCGGCAGCAGTGCGTCGTGGGTTCTCGGTTCGCTTTCGGCCACAGGCAGCCTTTATGTCATCAATCCGCACGGCATCGTCATAGGTCCTGCAGGCGTTGTCACGACCGGCGGCCGCTTCGTCGCGTCGACGCTCGACGTCGACAATACGTCGTTCATGAACGGCGGCCCGCTCACGCTGACGGGCACCTCGACGCGTGACGTCGTCAACCTGGGCAGAATCGGCTCGACACACGGTGACGTATTCCTCGTTGCCGCGGGAGAAGTCGGCAACGCGGGCAGCATCAGCGCCCCGGCCGGCACCGCCGAGCTCGCCGTGGGCCGCAAGGTGTTGCTGCAGGACTCATCGAGCGGACAGCAGGTGTTCGTTCAAACGGGTAGCCGAGGCACCGTGCTCGACAGCGGCACGATCGCGGCGGCGCAAGTGAGCCTGCAGGCGGCCGACGGCAACGTCTACGCATTCTCGGGCAATCACCATGCCATCCGCGCAACCGGCACCACGACGCGCGACGGCCATGTCTGGCTCGTGGCCAATACCGGCTCGGTCGAACTGCCGCAATCGATCGTTGCGACCAACGCGGATGGCTCCGGTGGCACGGTCGATACCATTGCAGGCAAGCTCTTCTTCTGCAATTACTGCGTACCGACCGTGATGGCGGGCGTTTGGAACATCACGACGCCGAGCTACCTGATCGGTAGCAGGGATGCATCGGTCTTCTCGCGCAGCCTCGGCGCGGGTACGTCGATCAATATGACGACGACGGGTATGGCGGGCACCAACGGCGATATCCATGTCGCCGCCAATCTCGCATGGAGCGGCAAGGCCTCGCTCGCGCTCAACGCATACCACGCAGTGACGATCGGCAGCGGAAAGACGATTGCCAACACCGGCACCGGGAACCTGACGCTGCGCGCCGACGCGACGTCAATCGACAACGGCGGGACAGTCTCGAGCGCCGGCACCGTCGATTGGTCCAAGAGTACGGGAGCCGTCAATCTCTACAGCGATATGAACGGGGCTTATGTTCCCGGCACGCTGCTCGGAAGCGCGGCTTGGACGCAATCGCTCGTCACCGGCGCGGTCACGCAGATCACGGGCTATCGACTCGTCAACTCGCTTGCCGACTTGCAGAACGTCACGAACGATCTCGCCGGGAACTATGCCCTCGGGCGCGATATTTCGGTTGGCGGAGACTTGACCTCGATCGGCATGAGCAGCGACGGCTCGAGCGCCGCGGCATTCACCGGCCAGTTCGACGGTCTCGGCCATGCGATCGACGGCGCGTCGATGAGTCCGACGGGCCTTTTCTATCAGATCGGCAGCAGCGCAGTGGTGCGCAACCTCGGGGTGACGAACGGCAGCATCGGCTTCGGTCACTGCTATACCAATGGCTGCTACACCGGTCTGCTCACCCAGGAAAACGACGGCCTGGTCGCGCGCGCTTACTCGACAGGCGTGGTCTCGTTCCAAGACTTCGGCCCCGGCGCGACCTACTCCGTCGGAGGGCTCGTCGGCCTGAACAACGGCAAGATCGAGCAGTCGTGGAGCAGCGCAAACATAGTCGGTATGCCCGACTTCACGGGCGGGCCCGGCTCGGGCGACCTGGGAGGCTTGGTGGGTGACAACAACGGCCTCATCGCACAATCGTATGCGACGGGTCCCGTCACGGGCGGAGGCTGGGCGTTCGTGGGCGGGCTCGTCGGCCGCAGCAGCGGGACGGTGACGCAATCGTTCTCCATCGGTTCGCTCTCGGGCGGCGGCGGATCGCCCTGGTTTGGC
>Ga0157370_10000442_pt1 | contig 51866 bp, 38 predicted proteins | sample C35metaG_FD_113463 | JGI IMG/M metagenome (GOLD analysis project Ga0157370, IMG submission 113463) | Corn rhizosphere microbial communities from Kellogg Biological Station, Michigan, USA - C3-5 metaG | ecosystem: Host-associated > Plants > Roots > Rhizosphere > Soil | place: USA: Michigan...
AATATAATATAATATAATATAATATAATATAATATAATACCATAGGCTGCTGTTCATGAATCAGTCCGTACGTGCTTTGGTACTCCGTGAGACGTTTTTAGTTTACTTAAATCCTCGGAAACATATTTATCCCTGACAACTTGAGATATACACATATTTCCGAGGGAAGCTGTAATACATTTTTAAAAGAAGCTTAATTGCGTTAACCTCGGATATACACAACAGATCAATAGACTAAAGTTATTTTTTTAATAAATCAATCTCTCTTTTTCTTGGTACATCCACTAACAGCAGATAAGGTCTTAAATTTAATATTTTTATTACGGAGTTACGTTCATTTTTTGTTGAAGCAGAACCTGAATACGACGCCTATTATCAATGGAATCTTCTTTTACCTGCGTACCGTTTCCTGTAATTTTTTGATATTCAATCGTTTCTTTTGACTCGATAATTTCAAAAGAAAGCAGCTTTCCGGGAATATAAGCTCCAAACCAATTCGGATCCGGCTGTTGACTCCAGGTAATCCACACAAATTTTTCACCTCTCTGCATATTTAGACTGTTTGTTTTTATCCTATCAACTGCTTTTTGATTTCCATACAGTAAAGAAGTTGTATGCCTTTTTGTGTTGATAGAAGAATTAATCACTTTTAAGCCCGAAACTTTATCCATTAGTGCCTCTGGAAGTGATGCGTCTTTATTAATACCTTTCTCACCTGAATCTTTTGAACAGGAAAAAACGGTAAATAAAAAAAGAAGTGTCGCAAAATAAATTATTGTTTTCATATTTATTGTCTAATTGGAAGTGTGAATACATGATCGTTTTTTTCCATTGGCTGATGGCAGCGCATGCATTCGATTGTAAAATCGGCACTTTTGCCATAAGGTACCAGCTGCGGAGTTTTAAACCGGGCGAATCCCCAGCCGTTTGTTTCCTTATATTTCTTATGATCTTTAATCATAAACTCAACTTGCTTAAAAGCCCCCTGAGAAATATTTCCCTCACTATCTTCGATTTCATCGTATGCGGCCTTAGCTAAAATAGAGCCATCAGGCCATGGACTTATCTGCTTATTTTTGATGGCTTTTACAGCAATATCATTTCCATAAATAATCCGCATCGTTCCATTATCAACACGCTGGGTTGTACTCACAACAGCCCAGTTTTTATAATCGGGTATATAGGAGATTCCGTTAAGTGCTTTTTGAACTGTAACTGCAGGTTCTGCTTTTTTTAGTTCCCCAGACTGATTCTTCAATGCTTTTATCTTTGAGGTATCCTCCGGCACATTGTTTACCCTAAGATTCCATATATAATCCTTTAACACTTTAATATCATGCCCGGAAAGCTTTGCTTTGGGATGCGCCAGAGTGTAACTGCTCAGGGGCATGGCACCAAGAGTGACCTGATTTACAGATTCCCATAATTTTGCCTTTTGATCTGCCGGCGATAATTGATCCCACGTAGAAAAATTCAATCCACTTCTACCGTCCTCAACATGCTGGGCAACCAGCCAGTAAGCCGGGGCTATTTTATCATACCAGCTTAGCTTGGTTTCATTAGAGTGACAATCATAGCAGGAGTTTTTTAAAATTACCTGTACTTCATGAGGCACTTTTAAATCTCCGGTAACCGGAGGATTTATAATAACCGGGCGCACAAACTGCATTCCGGCGAGAATGATCAACAAGATTGCTAAAGGAATTACAATTATTTTTCTTTTATACCATTTTTGCTTTTTCATAGGGTTGTTTTTTATAAATTTTTAATAACAGCTCTAAAGTCAAATTCAATCGAAACTCGTAAAAGATTCAAATCAGATAAAAAATTTGACTTTTAAAATTCATACAGCAAATAAAGGCCACAGCTCCTGTTGGATTCAAAAAAAATAACGCGAAAGGGAAAAAATGAACTTAAAAGGGAAAAATTAAAAGTCAATAGAACTATTAAATTTACACACAATTCTTTTTCTAAAATTAAAAATTTCTTCTAACAGACAATTATCAATTTAAAAGATATTATTAATTAAATTTGGCTTTTTAATTGAAAATCTTCATGAGAAAAGACAAACTTTATCTTTTTACCTTTTTATCATTACTCGTTGTTGTTTACATCTGCGGTTACTTCAGTATGAATTATTTAGTGGACTTAAGTTCTCAGCAGTTTTTAAAAATCCAGATTGAGTCCAGTAAAAGAGAAGCCAAAGAAATGGCAAATCTGATTTCTTATCAGGCGCAGCAAAACAGTGACAAGCAGGCCATTATTAATAATGTTCAGCGAAGCATCGAAAAAACCGATACACAGACAGGATTTATTTGTATGTTTGATCAGACGGGAAAAGAAATATGTCATCCAAACCCGGAAAAAATTGGACGGATGACTGGTCCTGATGAGTCTTTTATTTCCAATATTCATAGCGAAGTGAATTCTGAGGATTTTTATTCTTATTTAAAAAATAAAACAGAAGGCGGTGGCCTTCGAAACTTTAATGACCAAAAAAGAGAATCTGAAATTATCTATTTGTATCCTGTAAAAGGTACGGACTGGATTGTTGCCTCTCATGCTAATTTGAAAAATATTAATGAGCAGGTTCAAAATCTGAAATTTTACTTTATCCTGGTATATCTTACCACCGGAACTTTAATTGTACTGCTTTCTTTTTTTATGATACGCCTTTTCGGAAGCCGCTATGAAAGAAAACTCGAACTGAAAAATGAAACGCTTTTTAATGAAGTTTTAGGCTTATCAAAACTCAATTCTGATCTGACGAGCTATAAAATAAAATTGGATGTAAATGAAAATACAAATAATCAAAATGTTTCAATTTTACCCAATAAAAAAAGGATTTTAACCCATTTAAAAAACGAGATTGTTACCCTTGAAATTGAGCATATTGCCTATATCTATATGGAAAATACAATTACTTATGTCAAAGATGTATACGGAAAAATATCGACAAGTAACAATAGTCTTGAAGAAATTTATGCCGATCTGGATAATACTGTTTTTTTTAGGGCCAACAGACAATTTATTCTGTCTATAAAATCAATAGATAAAATACTTAAATACGGTAATAATCAGCTAAAAATTGAAGTAATCCCAAAATCAGCAATTGATGTTATTATAAGCAAAAATAAAGCAGCTGAGTTTAAATCCTGGCTCAATAGATAGCAAAAAAATATTTCACTTCTAATAAAATATCGCTCTAATTTGTTGCGGTTGCCGCACGGATTCAGTTTAACTTTAACGAAGTTACTATATGATTTTATTTATCATTTCTTCTTGATATTTATTTACATTTATTCTTTTCATTACTAATAGAAATTTACATTTAAAAAAAATATTTACTATGATTAAAGAACCTAGATATAAAATTTGCTCCGAGAGCGATATTCCACAAATTTTGAAAATATACAAACAATCATATATAGAACATTACCTCTATTTGTGGACTGATAATGGCGAAAGCTACATGAAAACTAATTTCACACAAGAAAAAATAGTATCAGAAATGAATGAAGATGATACCCAATTTTTTCTCATTTACGATGAGGAATTACCTGTCGGTGTATTAAAAATTAACAACAATAAAGATATAGACAAAACAAGCAATACAGACTATTTAGAAATTGAGAGAATCTATTTTCTAAAAGAGGCGGCTGGAAAAGGTTTAGGAAAATCTACCATTAAAATGATTGAGCATTTAGCCACAAATGAAAATAAAAAAGCTATATGGTTAAAAGCAATGGAAGATGCCGATGCTGCAAAATTTTACGAAAAACTAGGCTTTGTAGTTATTGAACAATTTGATTTTTCTTATCCAAATATTAAAGATGAGTTTAAGAGAATGGTTCTTATGCAATTGCTCTTAAAAAGAACTGGCATTGATGATTGACAATCTAATATTAATTCGTTCTAATCCAGTAAATTGATTTCTTCGTTTTTTTCATCATCCTTCTAATTGGTGACTATTTACTTCATATTCCTTCGAATCCTGCTTAGAGATTGTGGTGTTATTTCAAGATATGCTGCAATATCACTTAGCGATACACGAGATGCAATATCGGGCTGCTGCTCCATGAATTTTCGATATTTGGTTGTTGAATCCTGTCCCAGATAACTATTGCGGATCAGAATCTTGTCTAAAAGAGTTTGTTGAATAGTTTGTGCTATAATTGATTCAATGGCAGGAATCTTTACATATAGTACTTCCAATTGTTTTTTTGAAATTCTAAAAACCCGGGTATTACAAGCTGCCTGAATGCTTTCTGTAGCAACTGTCGCATTCTTAAAATTATTTAAAATGGTGCAAAATTGATTTTCTTTTAAAAAGAAGTGGGTAACATTATTACCTTTTTCATTTTGTACTAAAATTCTGAGCACACCCGAACTGATAAAGAATAATTCATCTGGTACATGCCCACAATAAAAAAGATAATCTCCTTCCTTATGGCTGCTTTCCATAAAATATTCTGAAATTAATTCTTTTTCTTTTTCGTTAAATATATGATATTGCTGTAAAAAAGAAATGAGGTTATTAGTGATGACAGGCATGTTGTTACCAATTAGTAAGTATTCAAAATTATAAATTAATTTTGAATAATACCTGACAAAAAACCAGCTTCATTTTTACCATTTGTTAAGTGTCACAAGTTTTATTTTCAGGAGCTTTGCAATCATAATTAAATAATGGGAATTGAGAAATATCGATAATGCCAATTTCTCTTTTTAATTATTACTAATCTCCATTTATCTAAATTTAGTTTTATGAATACAAATTTAAAAACCCTTTCGGGTAAGAAGATCATTTTATTGGGTGCCAGTTCCGGCATTGGATTAGCTACTGCTATCGCCGCTGCGCAAGAGGGAGCAAAAGTTATTATAGTGTCCAGTAATCTGGATCGCATCAATACTGCTCTAAGTCAGCTGCCTAAAAATTCAGAAGGCTTTGCGATAGATTTAAGTAAGGAGAGTAATATCGAGAGCTTCTTTACGAAAATTGGAAATTTTGACCATCTAATTTATACAGCTGGTGAGAATCTTCAATTAAACCTTATTAGTGAAACCGATATTAATACTACAAAATCATTTTTTGACCTGCGTTTCTGGAGTGCTGTTGCGGCGGTAAAATATGCTACCCCTTTTATAAATCAGGGTGGTTCTATTTCCATGACCAGCGGAACTGCCAATGCACGTCCGGGAGCGGGATGGTCAGTAGCTTCCGCTATATGCGGGGCTATGGAAGCTTTTGTAAGGGCTATGGCTGTTGAATTAGCTCCTATTCGCGTTAATTGTGTAGTACCAGGTGTTTTAAAAAGCAATTTGTGGGATACAATGCCCGAATCCGATCGCGAGGATATGTATAAGCATTATGCAAATACTCTCCTACTGAAAAGAGTGGGCGAAACTGAAGATGTTGCCGATGGATTCCTATATCTCATGAAACAGCAGCACGGGACAGGACAAAGCCTGGTTATCGATGGTGGGACATTGTTAACATGAACAAAAGTGAATTAAAAGCCGGTATCGTCTTTTTTTTTATAATAGGATAAAAAGAAGCCTTTAACTGAAAATTCTAGTTTCAAATAAGAAAAAGCTACCATTTTTTTAAACTTATAAAAACAAAAAAATACTAAGCCGTATAAGGATTAATTTTGATAATTTTCTATCAATCCCCGACAGGACATCCAAACCAAATACTTTAAGCCAACGAAAGACAGCCTTTACCAGTAGTAAGCTAATCTCTTCAAATCTGCTATAAATTTTGTAGAAATTTGTCCCGTTGAGGTCACTTCTTAAAAAAACGTTAATTCCGAGGAATTAGCGTTTTTTTTATGCTTTTAAATTGTATTTAACCAGACTTTTACCTATAAATATATATGGTTTGAATATTTTAAAAGGTGACTTGACAGAATACAAACCACTTTAATCCTTGTTATATAAGACTAGCACAATAATTTTATATTTATATTAACAAAAAAACAGAAAACTTAGCCGAAAGAAAAACAATTACATGAAATTACTAAGTAAAATATTTATAATTTTGACGCGTGAAAATATGGGTAACAATATTATCGTTCATTGTACTGTTTCTTTCGACAGTACCTTGCTCTGCGTTTGCTAAACACTCTGAGTGTAGAGTGGAAAAAAACTGCAAGGGTGAGTCTCATGACTGCGGTGATGAATGCAATGGAAAATGTTCGCCATTTTATTCCTGTGGAACCTGTATTGGTTTTACAATAAACTTTAATTCTTCAATTATTACCGAAAAATTAGAATTCACAATTGAAGAAGCTTCACAGACACTATCATACTATAAATTTGTCGATTCTTCTTTCATCTGCAAAATCTGGCAGCCTCCTAAAATTTCTTAATAAAATACCGCTTTTACCTGCTTAACTTCAATTAAGCGGGCTTATCACCTTTATTAACATTAAGAAATCACAAATGTTTAAATATATTTTATTGATTGTGGCAATAGCATCTATTGGCACTGTACAGGCACAGAATAAAATCACATTCCATATAAAAAATACATCAACCAATGAACCTGTAAAAGGTGCTTCAGCTAAAATTGAAGAAACCAATGAAGTTTTGTCATCAGATAATAATGGTAACATCATTATCGAAAACCTTAAAAATGGAGACTACACATTATCGATCTCAATAGAGGGTTATGCTCCCAATAAAACACTTTTTAAAGTGCCTGCAGCTGTCAATTTTATAGAAATTGCATTGCAAAGTGAAATGGAAGAAGAAGCCGAAGAAATGAAAGAAATAGTGGTAACTTCTACAAGAGGTACAAGAACAATCAGCAATATTCCAACCAGAGTTGAGTTTATAGCAGGAGAAGAACTTGAAGAAAAAGCAAATATGAAACCGGGGGATATCCGTATGATGCTTAATGAAAGTACCGGAATCCAGACCCAGCAGACTTCAGCTACTTCTGGAAATTCTTCAATCAGAATTCAGGGACTAGACGGACGATATACACAAATCTTAAAAGATGGTTTTCCTGTATACTCAGGTGCATCAAACGGACTGGGATTGCTGCAGACTCCTCCGTTAGATTTAAAACAGGTTGAGATAATTAAAGGTTCTGCCTCTACCCTTTACGGAGGTGGTGCAATTGCAGGTTTGGTTAATCTTGTATCTAAAACCCCTACCGAAGAAAGAGAATTGCGATTTCTAATTAATGGGACTTCCGCTCTTGGTTTGAATATTAATGGTTTTTATTCCCAGCAGTTTGATAAAATTGGATTGACTGTTTTTGCATCTCATGACCGAAACGCTCCTTATGACCCTGCTGATATACAGCTTACTGCGATTCCAAAATTCGAACGCTTTAATTTTAATCCAAAACTTTTTGTCAATTTTAATGAAAACACTAAACTAAATTTTGGCATTAATACAGTTTTTGAAAATCGTATCGGCGGGAATATTGACTATATAAAAGACGAAAATAAATACCCTGACAGTTATTTCGAAAAAAATAAAACGCAGAGAATAAGCACTCAGTTCACCCTTACTCATAAATTTAATGATCAGGAATCTATTACCATTAAAAACAGTTTTAATAATTTCAGCCGCATTATAACTATTCCTGACTATATTTTTGATGGCCTGCAGAACAGTACTTTCTCAGAAATCAGCTATTCTAAAAATGGAGAAATTGCAGAATGGGTTGCTGGTGGAAATTTATATACTGACAAGTTTACTGAAAACAGCCAGACAGCTTTTCCATTAAGAAACTATAATCAGATCACTTATGGTGCTTTTGTTCAGAATACCGTCAAAGCTAAAGAATGGCTGGATATCGAGACTGGTCTTCGAGGTGATTATGTTGTTGATTACGGATTCTCATTATTACCTAGAATCTCAGCTTTATTTAAAATTAATTCCAAACTTACTTCACGACTTGGTGGCGGTTTAGGCTACAAAACACCAACTATTTTTACCGAAGAAAGCGAGCGTATTCAATATCAAAATGTACTCCCTATTAATAGTGATTTCAATAAACTTGAAAAAAGTTACGGACTTAACTTTGATGTGAATTATAAAACTAAAATTACCGAAGATATTTCATTATCATTGAATCAATTATTCTTTTATACAAATGTTGATAATCCACTGATTTTAACTTCGCTTCCTAATGACCTTTACCAATTTGTAAATATTAATGGATATTTAGATACAAAAGGAACAGAAACAAATGTGAAATTAGGCTATAAAGATTTTAAACTATTTGTTGGGTACACTTTTACTGATGCTTCGATAGACAACAATGGCATAAAATCTCAAAATCCTTTAACTGCTAAACACAGATTAAATAATGTTTTGATGTATGAAGTCGAAGATAAATGGAAAGCTGGTTTAGAAGCTTATTATTACAGTCCTCAAAAGTTAAGTGATGGTACAACTGGAAGGGAATATTGGATTTTCGGCTTCATGGTAGAAAAGCTTTGGGAAAATTTTTCAATTTTTGCCAATTTTGAAAATTTTACTGATACCAGACAGACAAAATTTGGAAGTATCTACACAGGACCAATTTCAAATCCTGTTTTCAAAGATATTTATGCACCGTTAGACGGATTTGTTGTAAATGCAGGTATTAAGATTAAAATATAGTCTTATGAAAAAAAGTATATATAATATAAGAAAAATGGATTGTCCCAGTGAGGAACAATTAATACGAATGAAGCTCGCTGGTTTAGAACAAATCAAACAGCTTGATTTTGACATTGCAAACAGAAGATTAAAGATCTATCATACGGACGACGACACTCTTATAACAAATGCAATTGATACTCTTAATCTGGACAGCACTCTGCTGGCATCAGAACATACATCAGAACATGTAGAGACAAACAGTGACTCACAGCAAAGTAAGTTATTATGGCAGGTTCTCATTGTAAACTTTTCATTCTTTCTAATAGAGATAATTACAGGTTTTATATCCAATTCGATGGGATTGGTTGCCGACAGTTTGGATATGTTCGCCGATAGCATTGTATATGGTTTAGCTCTGTTTGCTGTCGGGAGCACAGCTTCAAGAAAAGGAAGTGTAGCAAAAATAAGTGGTTATTTTCAGATTGGTCTTGCAGTTTTGGGACTTATTGAAGTTTTAAGAAGATTTGTAGACTCAGACCATATTCCTGCATACGGAACTATGATAATAGTTTCATTATTTGCACTTGTAGGTAATTCGTTATGCCTTTACCTGCTTCAAAAATCTAAAAGTAAAGAGGCACATATGGAAGCTAGTATGATTTTTACTTCGAATGATATTGTAATTAATATGGGAGTCATAATTGCTGGTATATTAGTATACTTTACTAATTCAATGGTACCCGATCTTATTATTGGTGTTTGTGTGTTTTTCATAGTCGCTAGAGGAGCATTAAAAATATTACAGTTATGATATTTGGTAATTTAAAAGTATAGAATGTTCTTCAAAATTATTTTTTTTATCGCTGCACCAATAGAGAAACCAAAAAAAATCTGTTTCACACAAATTGTGAGACAGATTTTGATCTTCTTTAACAGCGACGGGCAGTATTTTCCAGCTTAACATTGCTGCATGCATGGAGTATTGGTAATAATCATCGTTCAGGCTTTTGCATTTGTCATAGATTCTTTGGTAGAAGTGCCGGCTCTAATCGCATTACTGATTTAACAGAACAAATTATAAATGCGGATTATCAAACGTAATTATAATATTGTAAATATGAATACTATTATTACTTTTATACACTAATTCTATAGGATATTAGAAGTATGATAGTCAAAATACTTGCGAGTAAAAAAATCTTATTACTTTTTATTAATTTATGTGTATTTCAATTATACGCACAGCAAAAAAATAGCTTATCCCAACAGTTTCTAATGAATATTGAAATCAGACCAAGAGTCGAATATACTTCAAATTATTTTCTTCCTCCCAACGATTCAATTGATCCTTATTTTATTATTACCCAGAGAAACAGAATTTCTATGCAGTATGCTAGAGAAAAATGGCTTATTAAATCCGATTTACAGGAAATTCATCTTTGGGATGAAAACAGCAAAGCTTCCAAAGTTGGAAGCATTAATTTTTATCAATTGTATTTTGAGACTAAGATTAAATCTCTAAATGTACGATTGGGAAGGCAAAGTGTTTTATTAGATAATGGCAGATTATTTTCTGATGCTCCTTGGGCACAGCAAGGGAGAGCCCATGAAGGAATACGGATAATGAAATACTCAAAATATTTCTCTAATGATTTTTTCTTTTTGTTTACCAGAAACTACAGCACTGAATTTGAGTCAGCCTACTCTCCTGTTGCATCAAATAGGTATAAATACCTGTTGGTAAATAGTCTCAATTACAATAACAATCATGGATTTTCATTTAATTCATTGAATGCTGTTGATTTTTTAGAAAACTCAAGTTCAGGGAAATTGTATACTCGTGCAACAGCAGGCGGAAGAATAGAATTTAAAACGAAACAATGGTATTATACTTTAAATTCATATTGGCAGTTTGGACGTAATTCAAAAGGTCAAAAATTATTTGCTTACTATTTTCAACCTGAAGTTAAATTATCTCTATTGAAATCTACTTGGCGTTTAGGTGCAGAAATAATTAGTGGCAGCAGTCCTAATCTATCAGATAATAGTTCGGGAGATTTTGATGTCTTATATGGCGTGACATGGAAGTTCAATGGAAATATGAATGTCTTTACCCGTTTTCCCTCCGACGTTAACGGAAAAGGTTTAGTAAATCCTTATCTATTTACCGTAATTCCCTTAAATAGTAAACTATCTCTTCGTTCTGATTTTCACCTTTTTTATACTCGATACCCGCTTTTAAATAATTTGGGTCAAAAAATGACAAAGTTTCTTGGATATGAAAATGATTTTTCTTTGAAGTACTTACCTGTCAAAGAACTGGAAATTAATTATGCCTTTTCTTTTTATAAATCAACAAACGCAATGCAATATCTGCCAAAAATACAAGATGAAAATAAACTTGCTATTTGGAGCTACTTAATGATTTCATATTCTTTTAACGCGATCAATTTAAAGCATTATAAAAATTAAATAAAATAATATCCTGTATTAAATCTTACACAATTAAAAAATCTAAAGTTTGTTTTATCTGAAAGGTTGAATTATATCATCAACAAATTTTGATATTCATTTTCTTAAATAAATATTTTATTTTTAATCACTATATTTTATCTGGATATGCAAGTATCTACCCAACAAATAATTATTACAGCTAAAAGATAAAAGCATAAAGTTATTTAACGTTTTTCAATACATACCCTAACGATACATGCAAACCGCTTCAAAACAAAAAATCAAAAAATTATCTTACAAATTCACTTGAAAATAAGCCAATTTCTTTAAATCGTTCATAAAATGGTTTGTAAATTGTTCAGTAAGGGTCACTACTCGGGACAAAAGAAAAATATCATCTTTTGTTCCGTTTTTTTTTTGCCCGTAATCTATTGTTTACCAAATAGATACAGTTAACCGATTGAAACGGATAGAGGGAAAAAGCTCCTAAAAAAAATTATATGCAATTGAGACGGGACTGAGCACAAAGCCTGCTTTGTCATTATACTGCCACTCAGATGCAACGCATATCGGGAAGAACTCCCAAAAAATAATATTAAACCTCAAAGAAAATTCCCAGAGATCAAAATCTGCTGATGCATGAATCCGGACCGCACAGAATTCTTCCTGCCTGCATCTCAAAAAAAAAAAAAAGGATTATTGCTCAAAATCAAAGCCTTAAAAATCACAAAAGCCAGGTAAGGCTTGAATAGACCCCATTTTGGTTTTTACCCCTTGCCTGCCATTTCCAGTCGCTTTCCAATATCTCCAAAAGCACCTCCTTGAGCCCCGAAAAGGAGCTGGGCTTCACGGCATACAGGTCGGCCCCCAGCTCAAAGGCCCGGGCGATATTCTCCGGCGAGCCGCTGGTGGATAGCACCACCACCTTCACAGCCCTTAAGGGCCCCTCTGTTCTTCTGATCTGCTCCAGGCATTCAAAGCCGCCTATTGCGGGCATATTGATATCCAGGAATATGATTTCAGGGAGCTGTACAGGCTTATGGAAAAGCAGATCCAGAAGCTTCTGCTCGTCTTCTGCCTGCTGCACACTGACTGGCAGATCAAGTTCATCCACGGCATCGGTAAAGAGCAGGCGGTCGTCCTCATCGTCATCTGCGTGGTAAATAGTCTTAATGGGGCTGCAGCGTTCTGTCATCGTTTTCAGATTTAGGGCAGTCCAAGGCAAGAGCCTAAGGATCTGCAGAGTGTTATACTAAAAAAAAATACAAGACTTTGTAAACAAGCAAACGATCGATTTATGTTTTGTGCAGGTGCGGCTGGTGAAAAGCAAAGATACGGCTAATTTTTAAGAAAAGTACTAAAAATCATGCAAATCATCCAGGACCGCCCAAAAAAAAGCAAAGCCATGACACCAAGCGATCCTTTTCTTGGCATAAAGCGTCCGCTGCAAAGCCGATCGCAGGAATGCATTTCCTGCAAAACCGCTTTTGCGTAAATTCTGAATAAAGCGTTTTAGACAATCAAAAACTGTTTTTCGAATGCCCTGAAAAATAAGGTTTTTTAAATTTTGTTATTATTTAAAACATTCAATTTTTAAAAATTGTTACTGACTGTACTAATTTTGACAAGCATAAAATGATCAAGATTATGAACCGGGCAATTGTACACATTGACATGAACACCTTTTTTGTCTCCTGCGAAAGGCTTGCCAATTCAGAGCTTAACGGCATTCCGCTGATCATCGGCGGCGGCGAAAGGGGCGTCGTGGCCTCCTGCTCCTATGAGGCGCGACGTTTCGGGGTGCGCTCGGCCATGCCCATCGGGATATTAAGTCAGACGGTTGACACAAGGCAAACGGACGATGGCGTATGAAGTATAATGATTAGGCCATCATTGATCAAGTCCGATGATGTTCTTAGACGGCGAATATGAACTCAATTGAATGAATTCCTGAACTCAAGCGGTGAAAAATTGGTTTTTGCTTTAAACAGTTTATTGAATGACTGCGGGTGCTCAAAACCCAATTCATAGGCGATCTCACTTATGGTAAGTTCAGTTGTGGAAAGTCTCTCTTTGGCTTTTTCGATTAATTTTTCATGGATGATCTGCTGCGTTGTTTGGCCTGTAAGCGATTTGAGCAGTCCCCGCATGTATTGTGGAGACATATTCAGCGTTTCGGAAAGCAGTTGTACCGTAGGCAGGCCATGCTCGATAATGTTTTTTCCTTCAAAATAATCCGAAAGGAAATTTTCGAGCTTCTCCAAAAACTGATGACTGCCTTTCTTACGTGTTATAAACTGGCGCTGGTAAAAACGCTCAGAATAATTAAACAGGGTCTCCAATTGGGAAATGATAATGTTTTGGCTGAACTGGTCTATATTGCTCTGATATTCCTGCTGGATGTTTTCGATGACCTGCTGCATTTTTTCTTCCTCTTCTTCTGATAGGAACAGCGCTTCATTAACCGAATAATCAAAAAACTCATATCTTTTGATCGAAGCGGAAAGCGCCGTATTCCAAAGAAAGTCCGGATGGATCATCAGCATCCATCCGGAAGGATTCTTTCCCTGTTCTTGACGTATTACACTTAAAACCTGATGCGGGGCCATGCAGAACATCACGCCTTGATCAAAATCATAGTCATTCTGTCCATACCTGTACTTGTGGTCCATGTCACGTTTTACCGAAATCATATAAAAATCAAACAGCAGGCTCTGTTTTCCGGCCTTTGCATGCTCGGCCATATCATCAAAATTGATCACACTGATCAGCGGATGCTTAGGCCCGGGCAAACCGCGCAGTTTGTGAAAATCGGAAATGGTCTTAATACGAACGGGCTTATTATCGGACATGGAATTATCTGCTTTTACAATTAAATAGATGAGAACAAAAATACAGATTATCGGATTTCCGAAAAATAATACGAACCTTTTAAATCTTCCAGTAAAGTTGGATGTACCGGGTTCCAGCCCAGCGTATTTCTTGTCCATTTGCTTGAACTCACGTTATCAAGCTTTGCAAAATGAGTAAACCACGAAAAATGCTGTTCAGCTTCCTGAGAATTCAGTGAGATCAAGGGAATATTTAAACGCTCCGCAATTTCAGAGGCCACAGTCTTAAGCTCAATTCCCTCTTCCGATACTGCATGATATCTGGTTCCACTATCAAATGGTTTTTCCAGCGCCAAACGATAAAGCCTTGCCGCATCCAGGTGGTGCACAGCTGGCCAACGGTTAAATCCATCGGCAATGATTGCTGAAACGCCTTTTTCCCTTGCAATTTTAATAAATAGCGGAACAAAACCGATTTTATCTCCTTGGCCATGCACAGATGGCGGTAACCTAATAACGGCGGCACGCACGCCTTTCGCGGCCTGATCGTCTGCTGCATTTTCAGTTGCAATCCTCGGATGCGTGTTATTGACACTGCGATCCTGCTCTGTTGTAATGCCATCTTTTGAAAAAAGCGCGGTGCCTGAAGTGATCAGAAAGGGCTTGTCCGTACCGGTCAGAGCATCTCCTATGGCGCCGATTACTTGCTTATCCAATTCACACATTTCCTGAAAGCGGCCAAAATCATGAACAAATCCTAAGTGTATAACAGCATCAGCGACATTAGCTCCCGATTTTAGACCTTCAAAATCAGTAAGCTCACCATGGTGAACCTCTGCTCCTGCTTTAATTAACTTCTTTGCAGATTCTTCCGATCTTGCAAGTCCGAGAACCTCGTGACCAGCTTCTAATAATTCCTACACTACAGCTGTTCCAACGAATCCTGTAGCGCCTGTAACAAATACTTTCATCTCTAATATTATTTATGAAGCAAAGTTCAGGATTCTTATACCGCTAAATGTATCCAAAAATAGTTTTATTGTAGCCAAAACTACCAATGTAGTTAAAAGTGATAAGGTCTAATATATGCATTTGTCTTTTGAGATAATTCGCATTTAATCAGTTAAAGCAATCGTCTGTTTTGCTACAAGATCCAAAATGAATTGTGTATTGCAGCATTTTGCATATCAGTTATTTAGAAATAACAATATCAATCCTTTCGATGCGAAAAACCTGATTTGAAGCAATAGAAACATCACTCCGTCATGAAGCCGTAATGGCTTTGACCATATTTGAATGCAGCATCAATGCTGCAGTTTATAGAAATATAATATAGGGCAAAGACAAAAATTTTTGTTGTTTATTTCTTTGGGACATGCAGCTTTACATGTTTATTGAAAAAAAAATATTTTCAAATTGCGCACTGTATAATTATACTCTAAATGTGCAAAGATTCTCTATGAATTCGGCTTATATAAAATATTCTCGAACATCCTCTTGATATAAGTAAGCTGGTTTTAACTTGTCATTTATTTTAAAGTTAATGTTTTTGTTTTAAAATAAAAACTGGACTGAGCCAGAAAACAGTTTTCTTCTGTAAATGGCATAATTGATTCTGGATTGCTGTCTGCAACACAAATCATGCTGTTTAAATAATTGCCTTTTTGATTGCTAAAAAGCATAATATCTTCGCCGACTATTCTAACTTTAAAAAAAATATTATGAAGAATACCTCTTTTATTTTAATGTTGCTATGCTGCTTTTCTTTAGCAATTAATGCTAAAAATACAGAAGTTTATCCAACAAATTGGTGGGTAGGAATGAAGACCAATTCCATTCAATTATTAATTCGAAGTACTGATGACTCTTTTACTACAGATAAAATCAACATCAATTATCCGGGAATAGCGATAAACAAAACTTATTCCTTTCCAAATTCAAAATACATTGCGGTAGATATTACTATTTCACCCGAAACTGCTGCTGGTGATGTAATTATTGAATTGAATCAAAAATCTGGGAAACAGAAAATAAAATGGCCTATATACAACCGAAGAGCTGGTAACGGAATACAATATGCTCAGGGAGTGACTTCCAGCGACTTTATCGAATTGATTATGGTTGATCGCTTTAGTAATGGAGATACTGCCAATGATAAAATCAAAGGAATGCGTGACCAGTCCCTTAATCGAAAAGAAATGTATGATCGTCATGGAGGAGATTTGCAAGGTGTGATTAATAATCTGGACTATATTCAGGGGCTTGGAGTTACAGCATTGTGGTTTACTCCGGTTATGGAAAATGATATGGAGAAAAGAACTGAGCATGGTTACGCAATTACAAATCATTACAAAATTGATCGAAGATATGGAGGAGATGCGATGTATGAAAAATTGAGCAATCAGCTTCACTCAAGAGGAATGAAGCTTATTTTTGATGCAGTTTATAATCACATCGGATCGTTTCATTTTCTAGAATTAGATCCTCCTGCAAATGACTGGGTTCACCGCTGGCCAGAATATACTCAAACCAATTATAGAGAAATCCCGCTTTTTGATCCTTACGGAACAAAATCTGACAAAAAGAATATGAGCGATGGCTGGTTTGATAAAATAATGCCAGACATTAATCAAGATAATCCGTTTATGGCCAATTTCATTATCCAAAATTGCATTTGGCATATTGAAAAGTTTGGTATTGATGGAGTTCGCCTTGATACTTATACCTATAATGACCTGAATTTTGCCAACCGCTGCAACAAAGCTATAATGGATGAGTTTCCTAAGATTTCCATTTTTGGCGAAATCATGGTGCACGGGGTAGCAAATCAGGCTTATTTTGAGCAGAATAATATAGATACACCGTTCAAAAGCAATTTGCCTTCAGTTGTAGATTTTCAGAGTCTGTATTACGGAATCATTCCAGCTTTGACAGAACCTTTTGGGTGGAAAGGCGGAGTCAATCAATTGTATTATACTTTGAGCAGTGATTTTTTGAGTAAAAATCCAATGCAGAAAGTATTGCTTTTGGACAATCATGACGAGGCTCGATTTTTTTCATTAATGGGAGAAAATGCAGAAAAGCAAAAAATTGGGTTTCAGTGGCTGCTGACCTGCAGAGGAATTCCACAGCTATATTATGGTTCTGAAGTTTTGATGAAGGGATTTAAAAATCCAGATGGCTTACTAAGAGCTGATTTTCCAGGAGGATGGAAAGAAGATGAGAAAAATGCTTTTACAGGAAAAGGAATGACTGATGACGAAAAATCGACACAGGAATTGGTTCGCAAGCTGGCTAATTTTAGAAAAAATGCATCAGCAATCAAAACGGGAAAAATGATGCACTATACGCCTGTAGATGGCTTATATGTTTATTTTAGATATGATGACAGCCAAACAATAATGTGTGTGATGAATACAAGCAATTCTGAAAAAGAAATTGATTTTCAAAAATATAATGAAAGGACAGCCGGTTTTGCTTCTGCTAAAAATGTTATTACAGAAGAAAAAATTTCGACTTCTCAAAAAACAGTTATTCCAGCAACAAAAATGTGGGTTCTGGAATTAAGTAAATAAAAAAATCGGCAAAAATAACCAATATGGCTTTACAGCGAATAAAGATTTTGCTGACAGTCTTCTTTTCAATTCAATATTGTTTAGCACAGGAACAGTCTAAAATTGAAAAAAGAAGTTATACCACAAAATCATTAGAAAATAATAAAGCTCCAATAATTGATGGAATTTTAACCGATTCAAGCTGGGATATCGTAGATTGGCAAACCGATTTTATAGAGAATCTTCCCGATGAAAATACAGCTCCAACAGAGCAGACTAAGTTTAAAATTCTTTACGATGCTAAATTTTTATATGTTGCTTTCAAGTGTTATGATAAAGAGCCCGAAAAAATTGTAAAACGTTTGTCAAGACGAGATGGTTTTGACGGCGATTTTGTCGAAGTGAATATTGATAGTTATCACGACAAGCGTACTGGATTTTCGTTTACTATTTCGGCATCGGGAGTTAAAAGCGATGAATTTATTGCAGATAATGGGAATAACTGGGATGCAAGCTGGAATCCGATTTGGTATGTAAAAACAAATATTGACTCAGAAGGCTGGACTGCTGAAATGAAAATTCCGCTCAGTCAGTTAAAATTCAGTGCGGGCAAAGATCAAATTTGGGGTTTTCAAGCTACGCGCAGGTATTTTCGAAAACAGGAGCGATCGGTTTGGCAACGTATCCCGGCTGATGCGCCGGGCTGGGTAAGTGAATTTGGAAATTTAGAGGGTTTAGCCAATCTTAAACCCCAAAAACAATTGGAAATTCAGCCTTACTTTTTAACGCAGCTTGATACATATGAACAAGAAAACGGAAATCCATTTAGAGACGGGGAAGATCTCACATTAAATGCGGGACTTGATGCTAAAATTGGAGTTACAAATGATTTGACGCTGGATTTGACTATAAACCCTGATTTTGGTCAGGTTGAGGCCGATCCTGCTGTAATTGCTTTGGATGGATTTCAGATATTTCTTCAAGAGAGACGTCCTTTTTTTATCGAAAACAAAAACATTTTCGATTGCAATTTTGGAAACAATGAAGACAATCTTTTTTATTCCAGACGTATCGGTCGAAGTCCGCAAGGGATAATTACAACTCAAAAAGAAGATTTTATCAAACGTCCTCAAAATACAACCATTTTGGGTGCCGCAAAATTTAGCGGGAAAACAAAAAATGGTTGGTCATTAGGAATTATGGAAAGCGTTACGGCAGACGAATATGTCAAAATCGATAACGGTCAAGAACGACAAGAAGTTCATGTAGAACCGCTTACCAATTATTTTGTAGGCCGTGTTCAAAAAGATTTTAATGACCGAAATAGTTTTCTGGGAGCAATCTTAACGGCAACCAACAGAAATACAGATGAACCGCAATTTCTACTTTTGCGAAAAGCAGCATATACCGGCGGATTGGATTTCAAGCACAATTGGAAAAATCGGAAATATTTTATAGGTGGAAATGTAATTTTAAGTCATGTCTTAGGTTCAAGAGAATCGATTACGAACACGCAGAAAGAAATTTCACATTTGTTTCAAAGAGCAGATGCTGATTATGTTTCTGTTGATGAAAGCAGAACGTCACTTACGGGGACGGGAGGAAAGATTGAAGCAGGAAAAGCAGCTGAGGGACACTGGCGATATAATGCGACACTAACCTGGCGTTCGCCGGAATTGGAGCTCAATGACATTGGCTTTCTGCGTCAGGCGGATGAAATCAAGCAGACTTTCTATGTAAGCTATCAATCTTTAAAACCTTTTGGGATTTTCAGAAGCGGAATGGTGCGTTTAGAACCTTTTGTAACCTACGATTTTGGAGGTTTTCACAATCGGACTTATTATGATCTTTTGGGGAAATCAGAATTTAAGAACTATTGGTGGGCGAATATCGGTTTTTCTTATAAACCTAGAATCTATAATAATGCCTATTTGCAGGGCGGGCCAAAATTTAGATTTTCAGAAGAATTTGTAAGCTATAATACTTTTGGTTCGGATCCGCGAAAAAAGCTTCGTTTTCAAGCTGGAGTGTTTTTCGCCCAAGGAAAAAACAATTCTTTCTCGTATAAGGCAATAGATCCTAGTGTGACGTATCAGCCAACAAATGCGTTGTCGATTACTTTGAATCCAAATTTCAATGTTAATCAGAGTAAAACACAATATGTAACGCAATCAAATTATGAAAACGGAATTCGATATATAACTTCGCATTTGGAACAGCAGACATTAAGCGCTTCATTGCGGCTCAATTATAGCATAAATCCCAATTTTACTATTCAGTATTATGGACAGCCATTTGTGTCAACTGGAAAATATTCAGATTTTAATTACGTTACCAACCCCCGTGCAGCCTATTTTGCAGATAGAGTTGTAACATACAATCAAAAGCAGATTTCATTTGATAGTGCAACAAATATTTATAATGTTGACGAAAATCAAAATGGGACCAAAGACTATTCCTTTCGTAATCCTGACTTTTCATTTGTTCAGTTCCGCTCCAATTTGGTTTTAAGATGGGAATATATACCAGGCTCAGAAATTTATTTGGTTTGGTCGCAAGGAACAAATGGTTCGGGAAATCCTATGGACGATTTATTTGTTAATCTGGACACACAAATTTTAGGCAAACAACCGCAGAATACATTTATTTTCAAAATGACCTATCGCTTTTTGCTATGAAGAAAAAACTAATCTCTAAAAAATAAAAAATGTTTAAAAAAAATATACTCTTACTTCTGATTCTTTTTCCTCTTTGTATCTTTTCGCAATCGGATGAGATTGAAAAATCAGTCCAATATTTATCCAATAACAAAAATACGCCAGAGGAATATATTGCTTCAAAATTTGCTCAAAAGGATATAATCCTTCTGTCAGAAGAGCATCGGGTTAAGGAAAATCTTCAATTTGTAAAGAGTTTGATTCCTGTTTTATATCAAAATAAAGTATATAATTTAGGAATGGAATTTGGCGCAAGTGAAAATCAAGCGCAATTAGATTCTTTAATTTCTGCTCCTGAATATAACAAGGATTTAGCTCGAAAATTAATGTTTAACTACAATTCAGGGTGGGCTTTTAAGGGGTATACCGATTTGTATGAGGCTGCATGGTCATTTAATAGATCCCTTCCTAAATCTTCGAAAAAATTTCGTATTTTAAATTTAAGCTATCGTTACGATTGGTCTTCCTTTTCTGGACAACGAACTTCTGAAAAAATGAAGAAAGTTTTTTACAAAGGAAACACTGAAACATATCGATTCTCTATTGTAGAGAAAGAAATTGTTACTAAGAGAGAGAAAATTTTGATTCTCACCGGAGATGTCCATGCATTTACAAAGTATAAATTTCCAGTTTATGATTTTTTGGGTACTGATTTTATAAGATTTGAAGATGGCTATTTTGGGAATCAGCTTTATGCTAAATATCCACGATTAGTTTATTCTGTTTTATTGCATAAACCTTTCAGTAATCGTCCTGATACAAAACCGAATTTGATTTCTCCGGCAGATGGAAAAATCGAAATTATAATGGAGAAAATCAATAATACACCAGTTGGTTTCGATTTGGCTGATACTCCACTTGGAAAGCTTAAGGATAATAGTTATTATTCAATGGGATATCAGGACTTTACTTTGGAAAATTTTTATGATGGCTATATATTTCTGGCACCAATAAATAAACTTTCTGGTTGCGATATTGATCCGAAATTTTTAACTGCGAGCAATTGGAATGAAGCCCAGGAAAATGTAGCAGATCCTGATTGGAGGCCAAGGCCAAAAAACATGGAGGAATATTGGAAACAGATTCGGGAATATGGAGATATTGCAAAGAAATATGGTGAGGTAGACAAGTATTGAGGTTAAACGCATTCAAATTAAAAATCCCTATTTCATAGCAGGCCACCGCTTTGCAAGAAACCATACATTATCTAACCGAAGTCATACTACATAAATGCGGCCTTTACAAATAGCGGTACATGAGAATGCACCGCTAATTGACGCAAAACCATCTATGCCACCAGCTATTCCTCGATTGCTTCGCCAGTTCGTTTTGCTAATGTGCAGTGGAAATCCCTTTGTGAACGCACAGTTGGAAAAGCTCATGAAAAACAATATTAAACCTAAAAAAACATTAAATACAATGACGATACTGATCACCCAAATTAGATTCCGCTGACCATTGCTGATACTAATTAATTTACCGGCCAGATTATCTGATAGCTATTTTAAGCGTTACCCGCATAACTGGTCCAAACCTTCCTCCAAAAAACAATAGTAGAAATAATTAAAAAAATAAAATGACAACACAGATCTACCGGAAAATGTCGGCCATGATGGCAAGAATTTTAAAAATAAAAACAAGAGGTTCTTACAAATCCATCTTGATTTTTTTGTATATATAATAAATCGAGTTATTGACCATCCATGCATAAGCACATAAACCTTGCCATAGTTTTTGAAAGCCCACCCTTGGGTACGGAAAACCAATAGTCCAAATACGTCAGTAGCTCATCCATATAACTATTGCAGCTCACGGGTATAGCACCCCAGAAGATTACAAGTACATTTAACCCTGCAGATAATCATTCTGTTTTCAATAAATTTAGTAAAAATCAACATCAGTTATATAATATAACCTTTTCGGTCAAGTAAAGATGCAGCCATGCCAGAAAAAACACAAACCAATACCGACAGATGGTGTATTCTAATACCGATTTTTGCTCCAATAGAGATTCCTGCCAGAACCATACTGCTGGAAGAAGGCAGTGTTTCAAAAACAATGTTTTTCATTGAAAAAGGATGTCTTAGGACCTGTACCTAAATCATACAAGTCATCCCACAACATTACATTGCTTCCTATTTTAGGCATCACATCTATATCGCTCATCAGGGTTCTCAACAGGCGATAAAAACTTTTTTTTAAAACAATTGTTATCGATAGTCTGTCTAGTGATTTGCTAATTTTGCGGTTTATCCTTACAGAAGAAAATTACAGAACCATGATACACGCTTTTAGAACATTAGTCAAAAAAAGACACCGATCAATAAAATAAAATCTGTTCTTAATTCAAACTTACAGGACATACAGTCAAATTTTGACCTCGAAGATTTCGATAAAATTCTGCGGATTGAAAGCAGAAAAAAAATAACTTATAATAGATGACTATTTAGCGGAAACATATTACTATTTAGCATTAGCATACAAAAAAGAGAGCAATATAAGTTTGTTCAAAGATTTTTTTAAAAGGCAAAGATTTTTATAAGAAAGGATATGCAATTAAAGAATAATTACACTTATCCCTTGATAAAATTTACTATCAAGAAATAGAAAAATTGTTAAAATAATTTCTTGCCTGATTCTGAAAATAACATGACAAAAAGAATCAGCGAAGCCGATCGAGAAGTGAGCATTATGATTCAAAATATTGTAGCTACAGCAGTGAGGACTATCAAAAAAAAAAAAAAGAATATAACCTAACTACGAACAAACTATTGATTGGCAGTAATTTCGATTTGTCCCGATAGCATTATTAAAAAAAGGCCATCCTAAGATAGCCTTTTATCACAATGGAAAATTAATAATTTTTTGTAACAGTGTAAGTTTTTGCAGTGAAGTCAACTACAATAGTATAGTTTCCTGTTGTTACAATTGGAATATTCGTGCCGCCTGCATCTAAAGTTCCATCACTTCCATTATCGCCGTAATTTGTTGCCCAGTCATCATCTAATCTAAATTTGATTTCCCCCGCGGCTAAATCCATCGTGATGGAATATTTTTTAGAAGCTGAATTATAATTTAAGTCAGCATCGGCTGTCCAACCGTCACCACCTGTTGTTGCTGCCGTCGCGCTACCAATTATGCCCCAGTTTGGCCATGCAGGGTATGGAGTTACGGTGATAGTGTAAAAATTAGATGTTTGCGGCAGTGCGTTAACTGCACCGACTGTAGATCTAATTCGTACATCCAGCTTTCCTTCGACAAAAGATGTAAGCCCAGCATTTAAAGCGACGGCATTTAATTCTTCAACTGTAAAGCTTTTAAATGTAGCGGTGGTTACACTCGCTATAGTAGGATTTTTAAAATCGGTACCAGCTTTTGCCACTTCAATTGTATAATTAATAACTGTTTCAGTTCCCTCATAATGTGCTTCATTCCAAACAAAAGTAGTCGCTAAGCTTGTAGCATTGGCATTTTCGAGCACAATATTAAAATTAGATTGCGGAGTGAGCAGTACTGGCGCAATCCCCTCAGTGATTACCGGTCTGTTTTCAACATCATCAGCATTACATGACACTATTAATATGGCAATTAATGCAGCCAGAATTTTATATATATTTTTCATTTTATTATCTTTTATATGTTAGTTATATCCAGGGTTTTGTTTTAAAGTCGGGTTAGCTTGAATGGTTGTGCTGGGAATTGGCATAATATCTCTGTAGGATTGTGTAGAAGTCCCATTTTGAATGCCTCCCTTCCATTGCCATAGTTTACTTGAACCGGTAAATTTGTCAAATCGAATTAAATCAGTTCGCCTGTGGCATTCCCAAAACAATTCTCTTGCCCTTTCCGCAAGAATAAAATCTAATGTTAAATCGGAAGTTGAAATACTAGTTGCATTAGCTCTTTTTCTGATTTTATTCACGTAACCTAAAGCTGTTTCGATATTGCCGTTTGATGCACCTCTTAAAGTTGCTTCAGCATACATTAAATATGCATCTGATAATCTAAACATCGGAAAATCTGTATCTGGAATATCATTTCTTTGCGCTGCGCTTCCATCAGAATTTACATTAGTGTACTTGGTAACTGCGTAACCGTTTGAAAAAGCACCTACGTTAGCAATATCTAAGGTTTGTCCATTGGTATAGAAAGTGCCTCTGACATCTCCAGTAGCATTTTCATCGGGAAACAATTGAACAAATTCTTTTCTTGTTCTGATGCCTGACCAGCCCCCATCCATCCCTTGGGTCGCGGCATCCATTGTTCCTCCTATAGAAGCGTGCAAAATGAAGCTCATACCTCCGCCTGTAGCTCTAATAGCATTACCGTCATTGATCACCGGGAAAATAAATTCATTTTGCGCTCCATTGACATTATTGTCAGCTGCAAATAAATATCGGTATGGCACATCTGCAAAACTGTAAGCTGAATTAATAACATCATTGCAGGCCGCTATTGCCTCATCATTCTTTGCCGTTCCGCTATATACTTTTGCATTAAGATAAATTTGCGCCAATAAAAATTTAGCAGCTGTTTTATCTATTCTTCCGTATTCATTTGCTCTTGAAGCGGCAAGGCTTTTGTCTAAATCTTTCAATTCGGATTCAATGAATGCAAAAACTTCTGCTCTTGCTTTTTGTTCGGGATAGAAAAAACCAACTGGGTCCTTCTCCGTGATAATAGGCACATTACCAAAGAGATCCATCAAATTATAGTATGAAAATGCTCTTAAGAAGCGGGCCTCTGCCCTAAAGGTGGTAATTTCACTTTTCAGGCTGGCATCAACACCTCTTTCTGCTAATTTTTCATCTGTGGTTTGCCTTAAAAATTCATTAGCAATACTAATATGGTAAAAAGCTCTGGAATACAATCCATATAAGAATTGATTATTGGTGCTCCACGTCTGAAAATTTAATGCTGGCAGACCATCATCTCCCCACGATACAATAGCTTCGTCCGTTGTAAACTCTTGCATTGCAAACAATAACCTCAAATAGCTGCTAAAATCTCCTCCAATTCCAGCAATATCAGCAATTCCATCACCATCATTTCCTCCGACATATAAACCTGCATACAGCTTAGCCAATCCTTGTTTATAGGATGAGGGGTCTTTAAAAAAGGAATCTGATAAAAATTCATCATCGTCTTTTGGGGTCACTTCTAGGTCGCTTGTACACGAAGTAAGCACCATATTTAATCCAAAAATGAATAGAAGAAAATAAGCTATATATTTAAATGATATTTTCATTTTTATTTTTTTAAAATTTGTTCATGAATGTACTATTACAAATTGGCATTAACTCCAAAGAAGTAAGTTCTGGCTCTTGGATAAACATTACCATCAATGCCATTAAACTGTTCAGGATCCAAACCGTCGTATTTTGTGAAAGTCAAAACATTTTGAACTCCTGCAGAAAATCTCAATGCGGCAGACTTTAATATCTTTTTCCCTAATGCATAGCCTATTGTCAGGTTATCTAATTTTATGAAAGATGCATCTTTTATGAAATAATCAGAATAGTTGCGTTGGGTTCCATTTGAATTAGTTTCAGCATCAAAACCCGTGTTATAATAATCTATAGTAACATTGGCCAAATCAGTTTCTCTTCTTAAGCCTGCCTGCAGGTATCCTTTATCAGAGCTTATATTGTCAAAAACATAATTTCCTAAACTAGCTCTCCAATTCATTGTAAAATCAAAATTTTTGTAATTCAATGTGCTGACAAAGCCAAACGTATAATCCGGTGCCGCTTTGTGAAGCCTGTAACGGTCCTCGGTGTTAATTTGCCCGTCTTTATTTCTATCTGCGTAAGCTCCTTGGATCGGTCTTTTATTTGCATCATATAGCTGCTCATAAACATAAAAGGTATTGGGAGCAAATCCTACAGAGTTAATTTGTATCTGATTACCATTACCACCTGCAATACCTCCAGTGGTATATCCTTGAAAACCCGGAACAGTAAAGCCTAAATTGGTTATTTCCTGTTTAATATAAGTTGCATTAAAAGCTAAATTCCAGTTTAAATTATCATTTTTTATAATGTCTGATTCGATGCTAAATTCAACACCATCTGTCTTTACGCTGCCTACGTTAGAAAAACCCTGATTTCTCATATTCGCGCCATCAGGATAAGCAATAAAAGCTAAAAGATCATTTGACTTTTTATTAAAATAGTTGATGGATCCTGTTATTCTATTATTGAATAATCCATAATCTAAACCTATATTGGCTTCAGCTAATTCTTCCCATTTAATGTCTGGATTATAACCTTCAGTTCTTGCTACCCTGTAGATAGTGTTTCCAAAAATATACTGAGAGTTCACCGTGCCCAAAGTCACTCTTTTTAGATAATCGTACGAAGCACTAATATCCTGCTGTCCAGTCTCACCATACCCTAATCGTAATTTAAGATTTGATAAAGCACTATTATCTTTCAAAAACGACTCACTTGAAATGTTCCATGCGAAAGCAGCGCCTGAAAAATTACCCCATCTGTTTTTTTCAGAAAAACGCGAAGTACCGTCTCTTCTATAATTCAATGTTAATAAATACCTGCCATCATATCCTAGATTTACACGACCAAAGTAAGACTGCAAATTAATATCTGGATCCGTTTGAACATCAGGCTCAGTACCGGGAACTCTTATATTATTAGTTGTAAATCCTTCTCTTTGAAACATTTGATAGTTATAGCCTGCCGTAACATCAGTTTTAAACTTTCCTAAATCTTTGCTATAATTAAAATAGGCATTTAAGTTTTTATTTTGGCGCGAGTCCGTATAATGCGTATTTCCTCCTTTATTCACCCAATTTCCTGAGCTAAAAACATTAGGCTGATATCCAGTGGCACTTTCAGTGCTTATATCTATAAATCCGTTGCTATCAAATTTATCAATGCCCAATTCAAGCACAGCCCTTAAATCTTCAAAGAAATGCAAATTATAATCTAACCTTACATTTCCCCATTTTCTAGTAGAGGTTGAACTGTTGTTCGTCTGATCTAATAAAGCCACAGGGTTCCTTCCTGGCAATAAGGGTAAATTGCCATTTGCTTCTAACCATTCGAAATATCCGCCATAACGAGATCCCGTCTGGTATACTGGCTGCGTAGGATCAAATCCTATTGCATTGCCAATCACAGCGCCTTGATTTTGAAATCTATTTTTACCAAAAGACAAATTACCGTTAATATCAACTTTTAAATGGTTATCAAATAAAACAGGATTCATAGTCAATGAAGCAGTAGTCCTCTCAAAGCTTGTATTTTTTAATATTCCAGGGTTGTTTGTGTTGCCTAAAGAAAGCCTAACAGGAAGCTTGCCAAATAGTGCACCGCTTGCGGATACATTATTGTTGGTTGTCAGTACAGTATGAAAAATTTCATCTTGCCAATTTGTATTGGCAGTGCCTAACAATGCCTTCTGAGCTGCTGAACCTTTTTCATTTACTAAATTCCGAAATTGATCAGCACTCAATACATCGACTGTATCAGCAACAGTATCCACGCCGGTTTGAGAATTGAATGAAACCTTCATTCCAGCCTTAGAGCCTTTCTTTGTTGTAATTACAATTACACCATTTGCAGCCCTAGATCCATAAATTGCAGCCGCAGATGCATCTTTTAAAACTGTAAACGACTCAATATCATTAGGATCTATTGTAGCCAAAATACTTGTAGCTCCGTTAGGTACCGCATTACTAGTGGGAAGTCCGTCTATTACAATTAAAGGTTCGTTTGAAGCATTTAACGATGAGCCTCCTCTAATTCTAATGTCCGCTTTTGCTCCAGGCGCTCCTCCGCCTGTTATATTCACGCCTGAAATACGGCCCTTAATTAAACTCTCAGAAGTAACGTTAATCCCTTTATTAAAGTCTTTTGCTGCAATTTGTGAAACAGAACCTGTTGCATCTTTTTTCTTAACAGTTCCGTAACCTACCTGAACTAGAACTTCTTTGAGCTGGTTTGCATCTTCTTCTAAAAAAACATTTAATGTTTTTTGTCCTGTGTAATCAATGGTCTGGGTTTTGTATCCAATGAAAGAAACAACAATTTTGTTTCCGCTTCTAACATTTGACAGTTGGAAATTACCGTCAAATCCCGTAGATGCACCGTTTGGAGCACCTTGTACATTTAAATTTACTCCCGGTATTGGCTGACCCGTCCTTTTGTCAGCAACAGTACCGCTTAACGTGTTCTGGGCTAATACTGTAAAAGGCACCAATAGGAATAAAAATAACAACTTTCTGTAAATTGTTTTCATAAGTTTGGTTTAAATAAGTTTGGTTGTTAGTAATACTGTTTTTGCAAAATCGCTATGATCTAAGGAGAGATTATTTCGATTTCGCTGACACAAAATTATGAAGCGTTTAAAGTCTTAATTTTGACAATAAAAAAAATGTAGCTAAACGAGTTGTTACATACACACAAACACCTTAAAAACAAACAATTAACACCATTTAACACCTGTAAAAAGTAGTGCCTATGTAGTAAAAAATCAGATTTGAGCTAGGCAAATCGCATTTGCAAAAAAGTTAGTTTAACATTAGATTTATTACGCTAGTAAAAATTGTTAATTCTTTAATGCTCTGCGCTTCAATCGAAATATTTTAAATTAAAATGCCTTAAAAAAACTAATTGGTTTGATCTCTCTCAATAATCCTGAAGGCACAAAATCTAATATATTTTGTAGAAGATTTTCTGATTTGATCCTTAAGTGTTGATAATGCAGAATATGCAGGAAGATTTTTAATTCTGCCCACCGCCAAAGGTTTGTTTCAATAGTTTTTTCTTGCTAGGAATCTCCAAAAAAAAAGTCACAAAACAGGAAGGAGAAACTTTAAGTTATCAGCCTAAATACGCAATTACAGATCAGAAATTGAATTTTCAGAGTAGCATCCTTGCCGAAATGGCGGGATCTTTTGAGGCTGATATACCGAATATATCTTTTAATTGTGAATATGATCCGCTTTTGAATGCTGATGGCTAAAAAGCCATCTATCATTAAAAACTTGAAGGAGACTAAACTTATAGGAATATTCAGCACCATAATCGTTGGAGGCTCAACTGAAAGAAAGCACTCTAGGAAGTACTTATGGGGATGCATCTTGGAATTGAAATTTTCCGAGTTGAAGTAAAAAGAATATGAATAGGACTGTTTGCACAATGAAGATAAAAACCCCTCAAATTGCTTTGAGGGGTTTAGGGATAATAAAACAGCTTTGATTTTATTTAAACAATTAAATAGGTAAAATTAATTTCCAAAGTCATTAGTCTCTATTTCAATTCAATAATACTTATAGCATAACCGCCTCCCGGAGCAGTATATTGCGCTAATTTAGATTTACTATCAACTTTTATCTTTCGAATAATATAAGCCTGCGGATTGGTTTTGTAATGCGCTTCTTTTGCATCTGCATAAATGGTTGCTTGGTAATTTTTACCTTTTTTTAGGAAATCCAAAGTAATAGATGAAGTTCTTGATTTTTCACCATTTACGTTACCTATAAACCAATCCTCCGTTCCTTTCGCTTTTCTTGCAACTGTGATGAATTCTCCAGGGTCAGCTTCTAAATATTTACTCTCACTCCAGTCTACAGCAACATCTCTAATAAATTGGAAAGCATCTGGAAAACGCTCGTAATTTTCCGGCAAGTCAGCAGCCATTTGCAATGGGCTGTACATTGTTACGTACAATCCTAATTGATTTGCCAAGGTGCTGTTTAAATGCGAATTGTTTTCTGGATTAATTTTGCTGATATTCATTTCAAAAATTCCAGGAGTATAATCCATTGGGCCGCCAATTAATCTGGTAAATGGCAAAATTGTAACGTGATTAGGCTTGGATCCCCCAAAAGCCTGGTATTCTGTTCCTCTAGCCGATTCATTTCCAATTAAATTTGGATAAGTTCTGCAAATCCCTGTTGGACGAATCGCTTCATGTGCGTTGACCATGATTTTATAGTCTGCCGCTTTTTCAATTGCAAACTGATAATGATTGACAAGCCATTGATTATAATGATTTTCACCGCGCGGAAGGATTGGCCCCACATAGCCGCTCTTTACAGCATCATAACCATTGTCTTTCATAAAACGATAAGCTTTGTCCATGTGACGTTCATAATTGCGTGTAGAGCCGGAAGTTTCGTGATGCATGATTATTTTAATCCCTTTCGATTTGGCATACTCCTGAATTCCTTTTACATCAAAATCAGGATAAGGGGTTACAAAATCAAAAACATAATCTTTAGACTGGCCAAACCAATCTTCCCAGCCTTCGTTCCAACCCTCTACCAATACCGCACTAAACCCATTTGCAGCTGCGAAATCAATGTATTTTTTTACATTAGCCGTATTGGCGCCATGTTTTCCGTTGGGTTTAGCTTTTGCATAATCGGTAAGCCCTAATTGCACTGTTGGATATTCATCGGTATAGGCCCAAGTGCTTTTCCCTGTAATCATTTCCCACCAAACCCCAACGTATTTCATTGGTTTAATCCAAGAAGTATCCTCGATTTTACAAGGATCATTTAAGTTCAAAATCATTTTTGAAGCCAAAATTTCCGTGGCATCATCACTTGCCATAATAGTTCTCCAAGGCGATTGGCAAGGTGCCTGCATATAGCCTTTATCACCTTTGGCGTCTGGCGTTAACCACGATTCAAAAACCATATTCTTGTCATCCAAATTCAAATGCATACATGAATAATTAATTAAGGCGGCTTCATGCAGATTGATAAAAAGCCCATCTGCTGTTTTCATCATCAGGGCCGTCTGGACTCCTGTCGGCGAAAAAGATTGCTGCGAAACATTTTCGGTAGTGGCTTTTTTAGTCAAACCTCTTATTTCAGACAATTTAGAAGTCGTATAATCGTATTCCTGAGTATCATAATCTCCTGGAATCCAGAAAGCGGTATGGTCTCCATTCATTGCAAACTGGCTTTTTTCTTCTTTAATAATAAAATAAGTTAGATTTTTTTGCAAAGGAAATTCATAGCGAAAGCCTAAACCTTCGTCAAACAATCGGAAACGGATAACCAGCTGTCTATCGGTTCCTTTTTGGTTTAGGGTTACCGCCAATTCATTATAATGGTTACGAATGCTGGCTACTTCTCCCCAAACTGGCTTCCAGTTTTCGTCAAAAGTACTCTTGGCAGAATCAATAACTGTGAAATCATTCAGTAATGATTTTGAATCATTTTTCAGCTCCAATCCCAGTTTGCTCGGCTTAATAACTACCTTGTCCTTATAATTCAAGCTATAAATGGGTGTGCCATCACTTTGTAAAGAAAACTTCATTTGAAATTTTTGATTGGGAGATTTTAATTGCTGCGCCAACAAGCTATTAGATGCCAGGCACAGCAAGGTCAATAGTAAGAAATGTTTCATTTGAATTGAGTTAATAAAATTAATGGTTTGTTTTAGCTTTTTTAGTTCCATCAAATTTAAAGCGTTTTTTCGGCCACAATTCTTGCTATGATGGTTTGGTAGCAAAAAGTCAGCCCTAAAAAGCATAATGAATTTATTTTAAATAACTTAACGATACTTAATCCTACGAAAAAGTAGTAATTTGGTAGAATAATAAAAGCCTTTTTACTATAAGAAGAGTAAAAAGGCGGCAAATTTTAAAAAAAACTATATATTAGTCTCTATTCGCATCACATTTGCTTCAAATTTATCCCGAGGACCTAAAGCTTTATTTCTTAGTTTGGTTCTGTAATTATAAATCGTAGATAAAGAATAGCGCAAAAAATCCGCAATTTTTACACTATCTGAAATTCCTAGTCGGATTAAGGCATATATTCGCAATTCAGTATTCATCAACTCTCCGGGTTTTAATTTAATACACTCATTATCAATAAGCAATTCATTAAATTCTTCAATGAAATTTGGAAAAAGAGACAAAAAAGTCTTGTCAAAATTTTTGTAAAATTCTTTTAATTCCACTTCAATGAATTCTTTAGATTTCACGGCTTTGACTAATTCGGCTGTTTTTCCACTGGAAAGAATAACATTCAATCTACGCTGATATTCCTCTAACTTGCTAATATATAGCGAGCACTGATCCATATAACGCCCAATGTAAATTTCCTTAACCAAATTAGCCTCTATAAGCGTTGAGTTGGCATAATTTAATCTTTCATTAAAACTGTTCAACTCTTTATTTAATTCAACGAGCTTACTGTTGGCCAAACTAATTTCCCTTTTGGCTACGGATTTTTTTTTCATCTCTTTAAATAGCAAAACCAAAGCAACCATTAACAATAGAGATAAAATACTCACACTTATTAAAAACATTATCAATTGCCAACGGTTGGTTTCATTCTGTTTTTGATAAGCTAGATCGATGATAGACAGCATTCTAGAAATTTCGTAGGTCCTCAAACGGGCATTGCAAAAAAGCGCATCTTCCAAAGAGCGTTGGATATATTTATAGGCCCGGTCTACATCATCTTCTTTATACATGATAAAAGCCAAAGATCGAAGTGAAATGTATTCCCTTTTATCTAATTTCAAATCTGAAATTGCCGATTTGATTAACCACTTTTTCTCCTGATGGAAATTTTTCTTCTTTTGGTAGGTTCTAGATATAATATAGGCTACGATTGCTCTATCAGGATCATTTTTATCCATTTTATAAAAATAATCGTGTAACATTTGAAGGGTCTTGTCATATTGCCTTTTTTCAAACAAAATATTCGCTTGAGTAATAACATTCGATTTTGACTCGTACTTAAAAACGGAATCCCGAAACTGTTCGCTCAATTGTTCGTAGCTTTTTTTTTCCTGTTTGGAGGCGGCATATATGGACATATACAGATACAGCGAACTATGTACGCCGTAGTAGAAGCTTTTAATTTCAGGCGTAGAATGTATATCGATCCCTTGCAAAATATCGGTTTCTTCTTTATACATCCCCAAAGTTCCCATAATAGATGCTAAATTCAATTTTGCAGTATTAATTTTGGTTAAATCCTTTAAGATGTTAGCCGCTATTAAACTTCTACGGGCATAATTTAAAGCTGAATCTGACTGATAAGCCCTGTATTCATTATATAACTTTTCAAATATCTCATATTTCTGAACATTCGTAGAAGTTAATTTCTTCAAACTGATAAGTTTACTTATTTCACTTTCCTTTTTATTATGATAGATTTCTCTTTTATCGAGAGTAGCATCTAATTCATCTAACAATGAATTCATTTCATCTTGAGAATATAGTTGTGCAGGAAGGCAGATAATAAGGAATAAAGTCCAAAATTTATTCATTCTGTGTTTATTTTGTTTAGATTAAGTTTATAGTTTAATATTATTATCTTGCATTATGAAATCCACCAAAATCAAAAGTCGTGGCTCAAAACGCATCATCATGAAAAGATTTTAAGGATTGATCACTACATAAAAAATCTGCTTGATTTCATCCCCCTGACACAGAAGCCAATATCGTTGAGCTCCAATTCCGGCGAAGGCCAGGTTAGTGTCGCATTATATCGCCAGTGTCCTTCAGCGGCCTTTCCTGCTTCAATCTTTCCTCCCATCCCCGTAAGTGACGTTCTGCTTTTATCAACAGAAATATAATCAGCATCTACTCTTTGAAACAAATGTGAAATTTCTCTCTGCGTGTTCGTAATCGATTCTCTTGAACCTAAGACATGGCTGGAGATTGCATTTCCACCAATAAAATATTTCCTGTTTTTCCAATTGTGCTTGAAATCCAATCCGCCGGAATACGCTGCTTTTCGCAAAAGCAGAAATTGCGGTTCATCCGTATTTCTGCTGGTTGCCGTTACAATTGCTCCCAAAAAACTATTTCGGCCGTTAAAATCCTTTTAACATAACCAACAAGATTATTGGTAAGCGGTTCTATATGCACTTCTTGTCGTTCTTGACCACTATCGATTTTGACATACTAGTCTGTCATTACACTTTCCAGAATACCGAGAGACCAACCGTTCTTTAAATTAATCACTCTTTACTCTCGATATTTATGGCAAATGAGAACCCCGGTCTTTTATCATGGTAGCTGTCAGTATTAACGTCAACCGACCGCCATCAAAGCCATCACTTCTCGACAAACGTTTTATGATTATCCGGTTCATTACCATATTATCTAAAAGCAAAGTACAGGAATTTGGAATCACAGAGTATTTTAGATTTCGTCTGCTCTGTTGGCGGTGTATTCTCATCAGAAAGATTTCCTATAAAATCTGTTTGCCCCCTCAATATCCAAACAGGCATCGTGTTCCTAATGATTTTATGGCATTAACTTTCTTTTCGATTTTGGAAATATCCTATCCTAAACAAATAAAAAGAGAATAGGAATGCCAGAAAAAAAACCGCATTTCATTGTATAGCCGTACAATTTTATTTGGGTTTAAATTATTTGAATTTTGGGTATGAATTATTTCTTGATTTTAGCCCAATTGCGTAACAATTCCCGTCAGCGCTTCCAAAATAAACAGTGTTATTGGAAATAAAAGGAGAAGAAACAATGGAGCCCAATTTATAAAATTGATCCATCACGGTTTTATTGACATCGTAAAAAGAAAAATCAGCCCCTTTGGCAGCATAAGAAAAGTCAAGGAAGCCATTATTTAATATTTCAGAGGCATATAACATTCTGCTATCTGTGCTAAAACAGTTCCATTGCTTGCCCGAAGATTGAACGTTTACTGCAAAGAAATTACCGGTAAAATCCCCAAAGTAAGCCGTATCACCAGCAATCGCCGGAGAAGAATATACATAACCGTTTGCTTTAAACTTATATAATTCTTTTCCACTTTTTGCATCCAGGGCCAACAGTGCAAAAGTGTCGGATGTGCCGACATACAGAACGTCATTCGCTACAACTGGCGAACTGATAATCCAGGAATAAGCCGCGTCATACTTCCAAACCAATTTTCCGGTTTTGGCATTGAGCGCAAATAAAAAAGGATCACGAGCGCCAAAATAAACCATATCATTAGCAACTGCTACGCTAGATTCAATTCCTTTAAAGCCCAATTGCATTCCTGTTGCAAATTTCCATTGCATTTTTCCAGTCTCTGTATCTACGGCATACAGATTAGCATCCCAACTACCAATATAGAGTGTGTTCTTATACAGGACAGGACTGCAGTGAATCGATCCTTTTGCCGCAAATTTCCATTCCAACTCTCCTGTATTTGCATTGAGTGCATATACATTCCCATCACTGCTGCCAAAGAAAATTCTTGGATTTTTATCGTCGGGTTTTATAACAGGAGAGGACAAAAAGAAATCCCACAAATCATCCATGCATTTGTCTACAGGCTTAAAACTCAGAAAACCTATTTCGTCAAACCACTTTTCTCCACCTGTTTTGAATTTCCATTTCATATGACCTGTGTGGATATCAAGAGCATAGTAGTAGCCATCAAAACTTCCAATATAGACAGTGTTTTTAAAAACTGCCGGAGAGCTGTGTACCGCACCTCCCGTTTTAAATTTCCAATGTGTTTTGCCCGTTTTCTGATTGATAGCATAAAGATTGCCATCCTCACTACCTATATAAACAATACCATTATAAACAATAGGTGAAGAAAATATTTTTCCACTTGTTTTAAAAGCCCATTTTAAATCGCCTAATAGCATGTGTTTATCTCCGTTAAAAACGCGATTTTGAAATACACTTACAGTTGTGTTTTTTTTCTGCTGTCCAAAAACTGGTAAACTGCTTATTCCAAAAAGAATTCCTATTACTGCAATTAAATACATTGGCTTCATGCTCGGTTTGGTTAGTTTTTTTTTATGACTTGTAGAATTTCTAGCATTTGCAATAAATGCTAAAGACATTAAAATCAAGAAAAAAAAGATTTTTTTTTTCATCTTTGGTTATTTTTTAAGTTAGTTTTTGAACGAAAGTTATTTTTCTTTTTCATTCCAAAAAAAGAATTTATTTAAACAACATGATTTGCATTGCAGACAACAATTTTGATTTGAAATAAAGCCTTATTTTTGCATTAATATAAAACTTGACCAATTGGGGCAAATCAGCTACAATCCCGAAAACAAATCTCAAAAGATAAAACTCTATACCTTGTACTGGTTGGGTTATATTTTACTGTTTAGTATGATCCAGGGACTTCCGGAACACGATTTCATTATGGCTTGGCGAAACGAATGGTACAGCGTTTTGCCTAAGATACTGTTCGTGACTATTATTGTTGAGTTTTTAATGCCTAATTTGTTATTTAAGAAAAAAACTGCCATTTTTATCGGTTGCTATGTTCTTCTGATTCTAGTTTTTGCATTCTTGCAGCGGCTAATTGACAATTATATAATATTACGTTATTATATGACTTTCTGGAAGAGAGAACCTCTTTTGTCGGCACCAGTCTTTTTGTACAATGTGAGTAAATTACAATTTGTAGTTACAACGCCAATTGCATTTAAACTTTTATATTATTTAGCAGAAGAAAAAAATAAGGTCCAGACGATTTTATCCGAAAAGCTTCAAGCAGAATTATCCTCGCTCCGAAACCAGTTCCATCCACATTTTCTATTCAATGTCCTGAATAGCTTATACTCTAAAATTTTGAACAAATCAGATGATTCTGCTGAAATTGTGATTAAAATATCGGATCTGCTTCGGTTTTCGATTTACGATTTGAACAATAAAAGTATCTCTCTGCAAAACGAAATAGATTATCTCAAAAATTATATTTCGTTACAACAGCTGCGTTTTGAAAATCAGCTTCAATTGAGTTTTAGCCTTTATGGAAATGTTGAGAATCATTTTATTGAGCCTTTTTTGATACTTCCATTTATCGAAAACAGCTATAAGCATTGTTTAGATGAGAACAATCAGGGCTGGATTACAATTGCTATTAATGCAAGCGATGAATGGCTTGTGGTTAAAATTGAAAATAGCCTGCCTGAGCATTATAATACTATAGGAGATAATGTGCGCAGCGGAATTGGAATTGCAAATGTAAAAAGGAGATTAGAGCTGCTATATCCTGCAAAACATACTTTGACCATAAAAAATGAGATGTTAAGTTTTTTTGTTTCCTTAAAAATAAAGATAAAAGATGTCAGCAATTAATTGTATTATAATTGAAGATGAATTACCGGCCTCTATTTTACTGGAACTTCATATTGCGAAGTTTGATTTTCTGGATTTGAAAGGAAAATTTACCAGTGTTTCCAATGCGCAGAATATTTTAAAATCGCACAAAATTGATCTTATTTTTTTAGATATAAATTTACCGGGAAAATCAGGAATAGAATTTGCCAAAAGTCTGCATGCAGAAACCGCTGTAATTTTCACAACTGCTTATACAGAATATGCTGTCCAAGGATTTGAGATTGATGCTCTCGATTATATTTTAAAACCAATTTCTCTAGAACGTTTTACGAAAGCTATAAATAAATACAGTAAAGCCAGAGAGTTCAATGAAACGATATTACATTCTAAAAAACAAGAGAAAGAAAATCCGTTTATTTTTGTGAAATGTGAAAGAAAGATGGTGAAACTTTTTCTGGAAGAAATAAGCTATTTTGAATCTCAAGGCAATTATTTGTTGATTTTTACCACTACAGAATGTTATAAGACCTACCAATCCATTACTGAAATGCAAGAGAAACTGCCTGAAGGTTTGTTCTGTAGAATTCATCGTTCATTTTTAGTAGCAACAAATAAAATAACAGGCTTCAGCACTAGTATTGTCAATATCAAAAATAAGCAATTGCCTATCGGAAGATTTTATCATGCATACGTATCTCGTATCTTAAATTCTTTACATAATTACCACTGATTTCTGTCGATTCCACTCCACTTCTTATGGATGTAATATCCATTACTATTACAGGGGTATGTTATAAAAGTGCGATATTGGTTATTTTAATTTGCCAGATTGGTAAAGCGCAGAGTTTAAATCAGAAAGTTATTGTTTTACCTGAAAACACTTCGGTAGAAGATTTCTCTTTTTTAAAGGAAGAAATAAAAGAAGCTCAAGTGGTAATGCTTGGCGAAAAAACACATTTTGACGGAAATGTTTTTGAAATGAAAACCAAGATTGTTGAGTCCTTGCATCAAGAAATGGGTTTTAATACCATCTCATTTGAGTCTGGTATTTATGATGTTTGGAAAGCGCAAAAAAACATTAATAAAGGAGTTATTACTAAAGAAGCCCTAAAAAAGTCATTGTTTACAATTTGGGCTAAACGAAAAGAATTTCAAAATTTCATCAATTATTTTGATCGCAACAAAAAAGATTTAAGCTTTATAACCTCATTTACCGCCCACCTATTTCCACACATTTATTGCAGCCCAGCTGCAGTCAAAAATTGTTTTGTCCATCCTTCTCAATCATGATAATCGGGAGATATCAAATAAAATTTTCTAATAAATAAAGTCAAACCATTGCTTTTATGGCATCGTTTGTTTAAATTTGTGACTCTTATGAAAAATTGGTGCACTAAATTTTTACTTTCAATAGTCATTCTCTTAAATGGATATGGGAATGTTTATGCACACAATAACATTGTTTTATATAAAAAGTTTTCGTTCTGTACTCTTGCAGATCATACTCAAAGTGAATCCAAATTAAATCGAGGACGTTCATTTGAATCTTTTAAAAGAAAAATATGCCTTTTCGATAATGAAGAAAACGAGGATAATTTTTCGGCTACCCAAAAACAGCTTGTAAAAAACAACTACTTTTTAATTTTTCATACAAGTAATCATTTTGTCGTTTCTGCGACTGCTTTTACCCAAAAAGTAAATAACTGCAAAATTTTCAGTTTACTTGACAATAAAGTATATCTGTTATTTCAGGTTTTTAGAATTTGATTTTTAACGCTATTGCTTGCCAATAGCCAATCACTTTATAGTTTTATCCTCTGTGTTCTTTAGTTAGATAATAGACGGATATGAACTTCTATAGTCTATTCCCAAAGACCTTTTTATCTAAAATCAAAAATAAATTACGTTTTAATGCTGAAATAATTATGAAGAGAATTTTCATGATCATGACTTTATGCGCCTTAGTTTTTGCGGGCTGCAATTCTAAAAAAGAAGAAGAAAAAGAAGAAAAAACCAAATTTCTGGTTACAAATCCAATCGAAAAAGATACTACCATTACAAAAGATTACGTATCACAAATACATTCTATTCAACATATTGAGATAAGAGCTCAAGAGCGCGGTTATCTTGAAAAAATATATGTAGACGAAGGACAAATGGTAAAAAAAGGTCAGCTCCTATTTAAAATCATGCCTGCTCTTTATGAAGCCGAATTAAAAAAATCAAAAGCTGAAGTAAGTTTCAGTTCAATTGAATATCAAAACGCTAAAAAGTTAGCTGATGAAAAGGTGGTTTCTCTAAATGAACTGGCAATGGCAAAAGCTAAATTAGAAAAAGCAAATGCTGAAATGGCTTTAAGCAAAGTTCATCTTCAGTTTACAGAAATCAGAGCGCCTTTTGATGGAATCATTGACAAGTTTCACGTACGTCAGGGAAGTTTAGTTGATGAAGGAGAATTGCTTACAGAATTGGCAGATAACAGCTCAATGTGGGTATATTATAACGTTCCAGAATCTGAATATTTAGATTATCAGGAAAAGACCGGAAAAAGCGGTAAAATGAAAGTTAATCTTTTGATGGCTAACAACAAAAAATTCCAATATCCTGGAGTTGTAGAAACCATTGAAGCCGACTTTGATAATGAAACCGGAAATATTCCTTTTAGAGCCACTTTTCCTAATCCAAAAAGATTATTAAGACACGGAGAAACAGGAAGCATTCAAATGCCTATCGAACTTAAAAATGCTATGCTAATACCTCAAAAAGCGACATTTGAAGTTTTAGACAAAAAATATGTGTATGTAATTGATAAAAATAATGCTGTAAAATCTAGAGAGGTTGTTATTGCTGCCGAAATGCCTCACCTATTTGTAATAAAGGAAGGTTTGTCTCTTCATGATAAAATACTTTTAGAAGGGCTTCGTCTTGTAAAAGAAAATCAAAAAATAGACTACGAAGTGGTAAAACCGCAATCGGTTATGTCCAATTTAGAATTGTATGCAGAATAACCGAATCTAAAAAAAGAACACATGTTTAATAAATTTATACATAGACCCGTTTTTGCAATTATAATTTCGATTATAATTGTCTTTATAGGTACGCTGTCCATCAAACAGCTTCCTATATCGCAATTTCCACAAATTGCGCCCACAACCGTAAATATCTTTATCGCTTATCCAGGTGCAAGTGCCGATGTACTGGTAAAATCTACCTTAATTACCTTAGAGAATTCGCTTAATGGTACACAAGGTGTTCGTTACATGGCTACAGATGCAACGAGTGCCGGAGAAGCAACACTTAGAATAATTTTTGAACCAGGAACCGATCCTAATGAAGCTGTAATTAGAGTTAAAACAAGGGTAGATCAGGTAATGCCATTATTACCTGAACTGGTTCAGCGTGAAGGAGTCGTTATTACTCCTATTCAACCGAGTATGTTAATGTATATCAACCTTTACTCGAAGAGCAGAAGCATGGATGAGAAGTTTCTCTACAACTATGCCGATGTAAAAATGATTCCAGAAATTAGCCGTGTTAAAGGTGTTGCGAGAACTCAGATTCTTGGAAGCCGTAAATACGCCATGCGCGTTTGGTTGAATCCTGATAGAATGAGAGCTTATAAAATTTCTGTTGAAGAAGTTATGCAAGCACTTCAAGAACAAAGCATTATTGGTCGTCCTGGGCGATTAGGACAAAGTTCTGGTATTGCTGCACAATCTTTAGAATATGTGCTGACGTATAAAGGAAGATATGATGAACCTAAACAATATGAAAATGTAATTGTACGTGCCAATTCTGAAGGTGAAAGCATTCGATTAAAAGACATTGCAAAAGTTGAATTAGGAAGCGAATTCTTTGATATTTATTCGAATCTAGACGGTCATCCTTCTGCAGCAATTGTATTAAAACAAAACTACGGAAGTAACGCGAGTGACGTAATTAATGATGTTAAAGCAAAGCTCGAAGAAATGAAAGCGAGTTTTCCTCCAGGAATGGATTATAAAATTAGTTATGACGTTTCTCAATTCTTAGATGCTTCTATCGACCAAGTTGTTCATACTTTGAGAGATGCTTTCATTTTGGTTGCTTTGGTTGTATTTATATTTTTAGGAGATTGGCGTTCTACTTTAATTCCAATTATTGCCGTTCCAGTATCTTTAATTGGCGCTTTCTTTGTGATTCAGCTGTTTGGAATGTCAATCAACTTGGTTACTCTCTTTTCATTGGTATTAGCAATCGGAATTGTAGTCGATAACGCTATTGTCGTCGTCGAGGCCGTCCATGCCAAATTTGAAGAATTTCCGCATATTACACCTTATCATGCCGTTAAATTAGTATTGGGCGAAATTGGAGGTGCCATTATTGCTATTACAGCCGTTATGGTTTCTGTATTTATTCCTGTTTCGTTTATGTCTGGTCCCGTGGGAACTTTCTACAGACAATTTTCGGTTACGATGTCGAGCTCAATTATTATTTCTGCCATTGTAGCTTTGACCCTTACTCCTGTTCTCTGTGCCATTCTTTTGAAAAACAATCATGGAAAACAGAAAAAAGGAAATATCCTGACAAAATCTCTAGATGCTTTTAACAGATGGTTTGAAAGACTTACAGGCCGCTATGTTGTGGTTTTAAAAACAATTGTAAGCAGAAGAGTTTTAACTTTCGGAATTCTAATTGCCTTCTGTGCTTTTATTTTTATAGAAAATAAAGTACTTCCTTCTGGATTTATTCCGAGTGAAGATCAGGGAACCATTTACGGAATCATTCAAACGCCTCCTGGCGCTACTTTAGAAAGAACCAATCAGGTTGCTCAAAAATTGCAGAAAATCTGTGAAAAAGTCGAAGGCGTTGAATCTGTTTCTTCTTTGGCAGGTTATGAAATCATGACAGAAGGTCGTGGTTCTAATGCTGGAACCTGTTTGATTAACTTAAAATCATGGTCTGACAGAAAACATTCTGTAACAGAAATCATGGAAGAATTAGAAAAGAAATCTAAAGATCTAGGTGCTGTCGTAGAGTTTTTTGAACCGCCTGCAATTCCAGGATTTGGTTCTTCTGGCGGTTTTTCTATGCGTTTACTAGACAAAACTACCAGCACCAATTATCAGGAATTTGATAAAATCAACAAGCAGTTTATGGCAGAACTAGGCAAACGTAAAGAGCTTTCTGGTTTGTTTACTTTCTTTGCCGCCAATTATCCGCAGTATGAATTGGAGATCAATAATGATTTAGCAATGCAAAAAGGCGTTTCTATTGGTAAGGCAATGGAAAACTTAAATATTTTAATTGGAAGTACCTACGAACAAGGTTTTATCAAATTTGGACGTTTCTTTAAATTATATGTGCAATCTGACCCGAAATTTAGAAGACTCCCATCAGATGTATTGAATCTCTTTGTAAAAAATGATCATGGAGAAATGGTGCCTTATTCTGCTTTTATGACTCTTAAAAAAACACAGGGACCTAATGAGATCACGCGTTACAACATGTATAATTCTGCTGCTATTCAGGGTCAGCCTGCAAAAGGATACACTACTGCAGATGCCATTAAAGCGGTACAGGAAACCGCTCTTAAAACACTTCCTAAAGGGTATGATATTGCATGGGAAGGTCTTTCTTATGATGAAGCTGGAAGAGGCAACGAATCGCTTTATATCTTTTTAGTGGTATTGGCTTTCGTTTACTTCGTTTTGGCTGCACAATATGAGAGTTTTATTATTCCGTTGTCTGTAATTTTATCTATTCCTGTTGGAATTTTAGGTTCGTTTGTCATTCTACAAATAATGGGCTTGCAAAACGATATTTACGCTCAAATCGGATTGATTATGCTGGTCGGATTGCTTGGTAAAAATGCCGTACTGATCGTCGAATTTGCTGTATTAAAACATTCGCAAGGCGCGACAATTCTCGAAGCTGCAATTGAAGGCGCCAAAGTTCGTTTTAGACCCATCTTAATGACATCATTTGCCTTTATTGCTGGTTTGATACCGTTAATTTTTGCTTCTGGAGCGGGCGCAATTGGAAACAGAACTATTGGAGGATCTGCGCTTGGCGGAATGCTTTTCGGAACCATTTTCGGAGTAATCATAGTTCCTGGACTATATTACATTTTTGGTTCATTGGCACAAGGCCGAAAACTAATTAAAGGAGAAGAAGAAAGCTCTTTATCTGATGATTTCATACATCATGTAGATGATTTTTCAAAAAACAATCAAACGGAGGAAAATGAAGAATAACAGAAATATAAAATACGCAGGTCTTATCTGCGTATTACTCTCTATAGCGGGTTGTAAAACAACTTCTATTGTAGAAAAAACAGAAAATAAAACGGTACCCGAAAACTATGCTGATAATGGTTTAGACACTCTAAATACCGGAAAAGTTAAATGGAGAAGCTATTTTACAGATGAAAATTTGGAGAATCTGATTGATATTGCATTGAAAAACAATCAGGAATTGAATATTACGCTTCAAGAAATTGAAATTGCTAAAAGCGAAGTAAAAGCACGAAAAGGAGAATATTTGCCTTTTGTTGGTTTTAGCGCTGGTGCCGATTTAACCAAATCTGGAAGATACACCAGCACAGGTTCTGGCGAAGCAACAACAGATATTATGCCTGGCAAAGAAACACCTGATCCGCTTCCTAATTATCGTTTTGCACTGACTTCAAGTTGGGAAATAGATATTTGGAACAAACTTCATAATGCAAAAAAAGCCGCTTTAAACCGTTATTTAGGTTCTATTGAAGGAAAGAATTTTATGATTACCAATTTGATTGCAGAAATAGCCGATTCGTATTATGAACTTTTAGCATTAGATAATCAACTAGAAATCACCAAACAAAACATTGACATTCAAACCAATGCTTTAAAAGTGGTTAAAATACAGAAAGAAGCTGCAAGAGTGAACGAACTGGCTGTACGTAGATTTGAAGCGCAGATTTTGAGTACGCAAAGTCTTCAGTTTGATATTCAGCAGCAAATTACCGAAACGGAGAATAAAATCAATTTCTTATTAGGGCGTTTTCCTCAAAAAATTGCTAGAAGCAGCAATACTTTCAGCACTATTACTCCGGCAGATATTCACGCAGGAGTACCTTCCCAGCTTTTAGAAAATCGTCCAGATATTAAAAAAGCAGAAATGGAACTAATTGCCGCAAAACTGGATATTAAAGCTGCTAAAGCGAAATTTTACCCTTCGCTAGGCATTTCAGCAGGGATTGGATATGAAGCTTTTAATACCAAATATTTACTGACTTCTCCAGAATCTTTGTTGTATTCTATAGCAGGCGATTTGGTTGCTCCTCTAATTAATAGAAATGCAATAAAAGCAGAATATCTTACCGCTGGAGCTAAGCAAATTCAGGCTGTATACAATTATGAAAGAACATTGGTAAATGCTTATGTTGAAGTTGCCAACCAATTGTCTAAAATTCAAAATACGGCAAAAAGCTATGACTTGAAGTCACAGCAAGTTGATGCTTTAAACGAATCTGTTCAGATATCTAACAATTTGTTTAGTTCTGCCAGAGCAGATTATATGGAAGTTTTATTGACTCAAAAAGATGCTTTAGAATCTAAATTTGAACTTATCGAAACCAAAAAACAGCAGATGAACGCCTTTGTTAATGTTTACAGAGCATTAGGAGGTGGCTGGAATTAGTAGTTTTCATAAATATTTCCATCAGAAAATAGGCCTTCTTTTGTGAAGGTCTATTTTAATTCGGAATGGAAATTGCTGCATTATATTAGAGATATTAAACCCTTTAATTAAATTGATAAAAAAATGAGTTTTAAAGAAGTTATAATTAATGCAGGTGCCCCAAGAGATTTACGGCATCTGCTTAGTTCTTTGCATATAGACCACCAGCAGTCGTTAGAATTATGCTGGGCAATCCGTGGCAGAAAATTGCCCCTTAAAGAATTAAAAATTACGCCGACTGGCATTAAAGCAATGAATTGGCCCAGCATTTTGAGATAGAGAAAGAATTTATTTTTCCTATATTAGGAATGGAAAATGAACTCATAAAAAAAGCATTATCTCTGCCAGAAGAATAAAAAAACATTTTAAAAAAAATCTTGAAATTGAAAAATCATTAAGCCGCATTGAGGAAGATCTTGAAATATTGATACGTTTCGAAGAGAAAAATATATTTGTTTTAATCAGAAACAATATGGCATCTAATCAAATTACAGTAAACACGAAAGGTTTTTTTACAAATAAAATAATAAAGAATGTGAAGACCTCTTTTGGCTTTAAAAAAATCTTTTAACAATCTACTACTAAATTTCTACGTAAAAAATAGAAATTATAAATAACATATTTTAATACATAACCTTGTTTTTTTTAAACAAAAAATATTTATCCGCTCAATGGAAAGACACAAGATAATTCATCGAAATTACTTTAAACTTATGCTTATATCTATTTTTGTTGGGCTCTGTGGGGCATTGCTCGCATTTTCACTAAAAAAGCTGACAGAATTTTTTGAACGCTTCCTGTTTAATATTGCCAGCAATTATTCAATAGGAATAATTTTATTTCCTACCATTGGAATTACCGCGATTTATTTTTTGAGAAAATATGCATTCAAGAATAGGAAAAACAAAGGAATAACCGAAATATATAAAACACTTGATCAGCGCAAAGACCATTTGCCGCTATTTAAAATCCCCTCGCATTACATCAATGGATTTCTAACAGTAATATTTGGAGGGTCAACAGGTATAGAAGTATCCACTGTAGTGGCTGCGGCCACTATTGGGAACTTTGCCTACAAAAAGGATCTGTCTGCAAAAATATATAAAACGGAATTAATCTGCGCGGGAGTGACCGCGGGAGTTGCTGTTTTATTTTGCAGCCCTCTAGCCGGCTGGCTATTCGCAATGGAGGTTATTGCAAGGAAAATAAACAGAACACTGGTTATCGCCTGTACCTGTTCAGCATTGGCAAGTTGGCTGTTTATTTCTTTGTTTGATAATAAGCCTTTGCTCTTATATACCATTGCAGATTGGAATTGGACGGCTTTTCCGTTTTTTATTATTTTAAGCCTTCTTTCAGGGTTATTGGCAGTTTATTTCACACTTTTAGTTACCCGGATTAAAGGCCTTTTCGGGACTATTTCGAACAATTTCATACGCGTTAATTTAGGGGCTTTAACTGTTGGTGCATTAATTTACTTGTACCCAGGCTTATACGGCGATAGTTATGATGCCCTTCATGAGGTGCTGCATGAATCCATAAAGGCACCAGGCGTTTCATTTTTTTTCTTATTAATCATTACAATGCTAAAACCCCTGGCGGCATCCCTTACACTTGGAGCAGGCGGAGACGGAGGCGTATTTGCGCCCAGCATTGTTTCAGGAGCATTTCTAGGGCTGCTTGTCGCCTCTATTGGCAATGCTTATTTTTCAGCAGATTTAATCCCTTTAAACTTTGCCTTGGTAGGGGCGGCGGCTGCTTTATCGGCTTCTCTTTCCGCTCCCTTAACTTCTTTGGTTCTGATCTGTAATCTGCTTCCAAACGGATATTTATTGTTTGTCCCTATTGCGCTTGGAACTGTAATTTCGTATTTTTTTTCAAAAAAACTGCTTCCTTATAATGTATATTCATATGACTTTTATCTAACAGCAAAGCAATAGCCGATTAAGTACAGGGAATGAAATTTAGCCTGAACCGCTTTATTTAAAATTAGTTTTTTTATGCCAGCTCAAAAAAAACATCAGTTTTTTGCCGCGAAGCAATCAGAATCGGAGGGATTTTTATGGCTGGCACATTAGGTATTAATCCCTCCTTCTAATTATGGTTTGTCGCTTCGCTTTAATAATATTCGAATACATTGGCAAAACTTGTAGCTATACTGTAAATAGTGCTGTCCGGGAACATCATATTATACATGATGGGTAATTGAAAGTTCAAATCTATCGGAAAAAACAATAAATTTAAAAAACATTGCACTTTAAGCTCCAAATAAATAAAAACTAAATACTGTTTTGCCATGCATTCTTTTTGTTGGCACACTTAAGAAGGAGAAATAATCTGTCTGCATTATTTTACACCTGTTGGCTATCAAATAAAAATAGAATTGAGGAACTACTAAAATAACCTTCGAAGTATTTTATTGAAAACATGCTGTTTCATTTTTCGATTCAATTACAGCTCTCAGTAAAAAATTTGGATTGGCTATATAAAAAAGCCTTTAATCGAATTAAAGGCTTTTAATCAACCAAAGTTAGGTTTTAGTATTTACTAGAAGTATTTCAACTATGCTCTATTTTTTTTACACGTACATAGGTTTATAAAACCACGAATTTTAAGAGTATCATTGGTGCCAAACTTTTTTTGGACTTGATACTATGAAAGGGATTACTTTTGTACCACAAAACTTAAATCGCATAAAGTAATTCATAAAGCTAAAGAAAGACAATCCTACCTTAACGATAACAATATTTTCAAATCCTCCATAAATATTTGTAGAATTGTATGCCATAAACCAATTGAGTTTTTATATTTTTTTACATCAATCCCCAACAGGACATCTAAACCAAATTTACAAAGCCAATGAAAGACAGACATTACATATAGAAAGCCAATCTCTTCAAATCATCCAAAAATGATGTTGTAATTTGTCCCGTCCCCGTCACTACTCGGGACAAAAGAAAAATATCATCTTTTGTCCCGTTTTTTTTTTGCCCGTAATCTATTGTTTACCAGATAGATACAATTAACCATTTCATTGACTCGGGCGGTGCGGATTTTGTTTTCTGAAAATGTAAAATTTTCCGGAAAAATTAAACCAATTATCTCCCTGGAATCAGCTAAAGTACCACCATCAAAGGCTTCACCAAGCTTTAAAAGGTTTTCCAATCCAGTCGTGGTTAGCTGCTCTATACTGACCCTGTCGTCTTCTACATTTCCAATATCTTTTTCCAGCTTACTGATAACTGCATTGTACTCAATTTTCATAAGATTGTAATCTTCAGCATCGATTTTCTCGGCAACTAATAAATTTCTGGCTACTGATAATTTCTTTTCATAAACTGCAATCTGCTCAAGGGACTTCTTTTTTTCGCCAGCTATTACTCCAGTATGTTCCCTGTAACCTTCAAGCAGAACTGCGGTATATAATTTCTTAACTTCTTCTAAAGGTTTGAATTTATTTAAATGGTCTTTAAAAACCTTGTTAGCTATTTCGGAATTCACTCTCCATTTACAAACTTTATCACAGTGATAATAATAGTAATATTTATTTCTTCCTTTACATTTACTTCCTGTTAACTTCTGACCGCACTTTGGACAAAGAAAAAAACCTCTCAAAGGAAAATTCTCAATAGTCTTAATTTTAGGCCTATATGTCCGTGCTTTACTGTCAAGAACATCCTGTACCCGATAAAACAATCCCTCACTGATAATTGGCTCATGCTGTCCATTGACCCATTTCTCTTCTTCATCTTTGTACTTAGGTATAAATCTTTTCTCAAAAGCAATACTTGAAATCGCTTAAAAAAAACAATTAAGAGCTTATCTTGCCACAACGAAAAAGAAACTTGTTAAATGTCTATTTAGATTTTGAGATTTTTTCTCATCATACTGCAGGTCTGCAGATCATCTGCTGCTTTGAAGATATGTTGATCGATTGTAAAAAATCATTTTTGAGTTAAACTAAAAGCTCAAGGATTGTTCTCCCAGACTTTAAGTCAAAGGAAGTCCTATATTATATATTTGCGTTATTTGTATGGAGTAGTCATATGACAGCTGTCCTGCACTAGCTGCTTTTTTTATTTGAAGATTTTCCTCTATTTTTATTTATTGCTTATTTTTTAATCTCATAGACAAAATTCAATTTCGATTTTTCACCAAAATATGCCACTTCCTCTTCTGCGATTTTCTCAGCTCCTAATCTTGATATTGCTATTTGTGAACGAATATTCTCTGCCCCGATATGGAATTTTACTTTTGAAACATATTGAAAAAGGTAATCCAGCATTGTCATTTTCACGCTATGATTAAAGCCTTTTCCCCAGGACGATACAGTATAGAAAGTATATCCAATAAAAATACTATGGTCTTCTTTATTGAAGTCATAAAATCTTGTACTGCCAATAATTTTTCCATTTTGCTTCTCAGTAATTTTAAAAGCTCCTTTACTTTTGATGGCGCCTTCAAAAAAAATTTCGAAGACTTCTTTTTTCCATCTGTCTTTATTGGGATGCTGCAGCCAGATTTCAGGATCTGAAGCCGCTTGATATAAAGCATCAAAATCATTTTGCTCTAAAGGATATAAAATACAGAGATTATTTTCTAAAATGGGCTGCAAGTTTAAAGTCATTACCTGATCTTTTTATTTTAAATTAATATATATACTGAATTAAAGTATCCATTCATAGTTTAGCCATTCTTTATTTTCATTTGCTCCGAGCCTTTCATAAAACTTTTTGCCTGCTTCATTCCAAGGTGCTACTGTCCACTTAATTTGACAGCAGTTGTGCACCTTAGCTTCTGTATGCAAAGCATTCATTAATTTTTCGCCAACCTTTTTTCCTCTATGCTTTTGATCAACATACAGTTCTTTTAAAAAAACAGCTGGTTTATTCATAGCCGTATATGGCAAGAAATAATACACTAGGATTCCCGCAATTTCTCCAGCGTTATCTGCTAAAATACAATAAAAATCAGGCGGCTCTTTTCTGAAGCCGCTTTCTCGTACAATTTCCGGAGTAACAGCAAAAACATCTATATATTGTTCGAATACAGCCAGATCTCTCATTAAAACCCAAATTTTTTCACTGTCTGCTTCAACTGCTTTTCTAATAACCACAGCATTTTCATTCATAAGTATTTGTTTTATAAATCAAAACTAAGAAGATATTGGACTATATTTGTAGTCCAATATAATAAAAATGAATAGTCCTATTTTTGAAATAATATTTAGAAATGAGCAGCCTGATAATACAATAGATAAACCAGTTTATATTCAACTGGCAGAAATTATATTATTTTCAATTAAAAATGGAAATCTAAAAAAAGGCCAAAAACTACCTTCTTCCAGAGATTTTGCAGTTTTTCTGGGCATTAACCGAATTACCGTTTCTAAATCTTTTGAAGAATTACAAAATCAAGGCTGGCTTGAAAGTTTTACCGGAAAAGGTACATTTGTTTCTTCTCATATACCAGAATTTAATCCTGAAAAACTTAAAAATGTATCTGTCAAAATTCATAAAAATGCGGGTTTTACAATCAATAAACCAAAATATTTAGAAAATTCATATTTTGTTCCTAATGCAAATTTTCATTTAGATGATGGTTTTCCAGATCCAAAACTGGCACCATTAAAAGAGCTTTACAGAGCATACCGAAATCAATTAACCCGCAGCGGGCTCTACGAAAAATTTGGAAGTTACGGTAATCCAGACGGACCAGAATATTATAGAAATGCTATATCACAATATTTAAATGAAACTCGAGGCTTAAAAACGACCTTAAAAAACATATTATCTGTAAGAGGAACAGTTATGGGGCTTAATTTGGTTTGCAACTCACTTATACAACCCGGCGATATTATTGTTTCTGGAGTTCCCGGATGGCGTCGTGCCGAAAATAACTTTCTGCATGCAAAAGCCAGACATATTGAAATTCCAATTGATGAGCATGGTTTGGTTGTAGAAAACTTGAAAAAAATCTGCCAGCATAATAAGGTAAGAATGGTCTATATTACGCCTCATCATCATTACCCTACAACGGTTTCTCTTCGAATTGACCGCAGATTGGAATTATTACAACTCGCCAGCGAATATGGTTTTATAATTTTCGAGGATGATTACGACTTTGATTTCCATTACAACAATCGTCCTTTGCTCCCACTAGCAAGTGCTGATGAAAACGGAATGGTTATTTATTGCGGATCGTTCAGTAAAAGTTTTTCGCCTGCTTTCCGGATGGGCTATCTGGCAGCTTCTGAAAATGTAATCGAGCATCTTACAAATGTCCGGGTACTTTTAGACCGTCAGGGCGATCATATTTTAGACAATGCAATGGGTGAAATTATAAATGACGGCACAGTACAGCGCTATTTGCGAAAATCGTTAAGTATATATAAGGATAAGAGAAATTTTTTCTGTAATTTGTTAGAAAATAAACTAGGTAATACTGTTGACTTTTCTATTCCCAATGGCGGGATGACGGTTTGGACTAAGTTTGATAAATGCATTAATCTTCAAAAATTGGCTCAAGAGGCTTATAAAAAAGGGTTATATTTCTCTGATGGAAAAGCACATCAATATGCAGGTTATAACGAAAACAGCACCAGACTTGGCTTTGCTTCTTCTTCTATAGAGGATTTGTCTAAAGGAATTGAAATATTAAAATCTGTCATAGATAATAAACATATCAAGTAAAGAAAAATCAATTAGGCAAATTAAGGTTCTATCGCATCTGTCAGAATCAAATATAAGACTTTAAATAATTTAAAGTTAGTCTACCAATTTAAGTTTTGTGGCAGAATCATGGTGGAGTGGATACCTTTTTTGCCACAGAAACTTAAGGCGGTTTTGTAAAAAAGAAGCTCACATAAAAAACTATTAAATTGAATAATTCCGCTTTAATCAAAAATTATGGTTGAATCTCCTTTTCCCATGATAACTTTACTTGTCAGACCG
>Ga0157370_10000446_pt1 | contig 51488 bp, 32 predicted proteins | sample C35metaG_FD_113463 | JGI IMG/M metagenome (GOLD analysis project Ga0157370, IMG submission 113463) | Corn rhizosphere microbial communities from Kellogg Biological Station, Michigan, USA - C3-5 metaG | ecosystem: Host-associated > Plants > Roots > Rhizosphere > Soil | place: USA: Michigan...
GAGTTGGTGTGTCTGATTAATAGATAGTTGCTTAAAATAAAAAACGAGACAAACAGCCTAAAAACTGATTTGCCTCGTGAAGTGCTCCCGACGAGATTCGAACTCATATCGATGGTACCGGAATTTTGGGTCTTTAATGTGAAAAAGATTGTATAAATTTATAATAATAGGCCTTAAATATGTCTAGAAGCCAATTTTTTCTCTTGAACTCGAAAATTTAAATTTTGAATTTATTGACTTCAACAGGCTTTTTTGATGAATTAAACGACCCTGTTTTACAAATAATTTACAGTATTTTTTATTACATTATTATGGCAACAATAAGTGCAGTGGTACTCAAACATCAGATGAAAAAAGATGGAACCTTTAATGTTAAGATTCGTCTTACTCACAAAAGACAGACACGCTATCTTGATACTAAGCAATTTGTAATTAAAAAGCAATTAGATCGAAATTACAATATTAAAGACATGTTTGCTGCGAAGCCAATCTACGATACAATTTTTAAATATCGTGAATCTTTAACAAATTTAAATGATAGAGTAGATTATTATACCTGCGAACAGTTGTTAAAATATATTCAGTCGGACGGAGAGAAGGTCGAGTTCATCTCTTTCGGTAAAAAACACATTGAAAAGTTAAACGCTGAGGGGCGTAAAGGAACTGTAACAAATTTCAGAAGCGCGGTAAATCACCTGATTGATTATTTTGAACGGGAGGAAGTTTTTATCGATGAGATCACCTCGAAGATGTTAAAGGATTATGAGGCTTACCTAAGAAAGCCTCGGACCTTGAATCGTGTCCATCGTAATGGTACGAAATTTCAAATCAAAACTTCTGGCCTTTCTGATGCGGGAATAGCTGGGGCTATGCGCGATCTTCGTGGGCTTTTTAATGTAGCGAGAGACGCCTTTAATGATGAGGATTTAGGGATAATCAGGATTTCGCATTACCCTTTTAAAAAGTATAAAATTAAACCCGCTCCCGAAACTAGAAAAAGGAATATTGATATTGAAACAATAAAGAAAATTAGAGATTACAAGCCGAGAATTGAAGATGGTATTGAAGCAACAACAAGAGATCTATTTATGCTTTCTTTTTACGCATGTGGCACAAATGCCGTTGATATTTTCCATTTTAGAAAAGAAAATATATATAATGGAAGACTCGAGTATAATAGGATGAAGACTAAGGCGAAAAGAAGGGACAGAGCTTTCATAAGTATTAAAATAACAGATGAAATGAAACCTATTATTGAAAAATATATTGGAAAACTTCATGAACGCTTTTCTTCTGCCACGGGAATGAATTCTGCACTCAGTCAAGGCTTTAATAAGATTTGTCAGGAACTTGAGATTCCGAGGATATCGTTTTATTGGGGAAGACATAGTTTTGCAACAATAGCCAGAAATAAATGCCGAAAAAGTAAAGATGATGTGGCACTTGCATTAAACCATGTGGATGAGACAAGAAAGACTACCGATATTTATATAGAGAAGGACTGGAGCATTTTAGATGAGGTTCAAAACGCAGTTATCGGTCTTTTGAGAGATAAGCCCCCGCATGAATATAGACCAGTTTCGTCAGATTTTATTTCTGGATTGAATCTTTCGGCTTGTCGTTAAATATTTATCAATTCGAATAACATAGAAAAAGATATCATCTGAATTATAATTCAATAAAATAAGTGGGAGACTCCCAGGAATTGAAACTTTAAGATCTGATATTTCCTAATTTTCTTTGAAAGAACCACTTTCACTGCAATATCTAATGGAACATGCTACTCCCGAGAACTGTAGAACTGTGAAAAAGTATCTATCGTGCTCTTTGGGGCTGGCTGAAATAAATCTGATTATCACAGTCGAGCTCGTATTCTATTTATTTATCCGTTTTATCGGTGAGGTGAAGTTCAAAATTGCTTTGATGATAATCCTTCCTTTGATTAGCTCAGAAATCATTTGGTGAAATTAGCTCTTTGTAATTATGACAATAGGAGCAGAGATAAGAAGCAAAATGTCGGCACTGTAGCTGGCAGAATGCTTTATAATTGATAATATAATTCAAAATATAAAAATTCCAATTATGTAAGTTTAGATGGAAATCGTTAATTAGGGTCATTGGGGATTTCGAAAAAAGACTATTCATTAAAGGGTAACAATGGAAATTAATAATTATCCTAGCTTTAAATTACAGTATTATAGAAAAGTGCAATGTATTGCTCGGTAATCTGAGGGATTATACCCTGAAAATTGTTTAATGAACCTCCCGAAATGAGAACTGGTGTCAAAATTCAATTTGTCTGCGATTTCCTTAATGGACATTTCTGTTCTGCATAATAAAAATTTTGCCTCAGAAAATAGCCTGTTGTGGATCAGACCTAATGCAGTTTCACCTGCCTCTTTTTTAATTACTTCACTTAGATGTTTCGCAGTGACGAATAAAAGATCTGCATAGTCCTGCACAAGTCTTAGTTTCAGATAGTGAATTTCAATAAGTTTGGTGAATTGATTGAGCAACTGCTCTGAGCGATTATAATAGACAGTTCCGTAGACAATGCTTGAACAACGTTCATCTGCTCGTACAAGTTCTAGCATTATTTCAACGAAACGTAATTTTATCATCTGCTTATGCAAGGGTTGCCTGCGAACCATCTCTTTGTACAATTTGATTACTAACTGCTGAATATATGCAAACTGTTGTCCATCAGGATAGCAAACCGCAAAACCCTGATCGCAAATTTGTAGTACCTTATCTAGCATAGCCTCCCTGAGAACAGTTTTGGAAATAAAATTTTCCTTAAAGGCCACCTGATAGTATCTTGCCATACCTGAGTTGACTACAGTATGGGGCGTACTCCCCGGTCTTGAAAAATAAACACCACCTTCCAGAAGTGTAAAGTTTTCTTTATTAGATGAACAAGATAAACTGCCTTCAAGGCAAATTATCAAATTATAATATGTATTGTCGAGGAATTGATGATGAGATTCTTCGTCGGCAAGCTTGATAGTAAAATCCGGCTCGGATAAACCTATTGAGACAATCGATTCGTTACGGTGATTTACAGAACTATTGCTAACTTTTTCTAAAGCTTGATCTGAATATTCCTGTTTAGTAGATGAAAAAAAATCCATTGGGTTTTATTTTCTACAAAAAAAAGCAAGATTACTATTTGAAGCGTTGAATAAAAATCATAATACGGTTAAATATTTGTAAATAGTTTAATCTAGCTAATAATATCATTTATCAGAAAAGCTATATTCTTAAAAAGAAAAGGATTCCAAAGTATATCGGAATCCTTTTCTTTTTAGGATTATAATCCGAAGGAATACGCTACCCTGAGGCCAAAGAAGTTATTTGAGCTTCCGTTGTCAGTGAATTTCGAATTTCCCTGGAATCTTACTCCTAGGTCTAGTGAATTGCTATCGCCTAGGTTAAACTGATAACCGATTTGAGGAGCATACGCAAAAGTTGCTGATTTTGTGGCGCCCACATCCTCCTTGTTGGTTAAGAATGAAACACCAGCTTCTCCCTGCACAAAAAAGTTTTTAACTGGAAAGTATTTCAAACCTGCTTTAACGGGAATTAATTGAAGGTTTGACTGATAGAGGCCGTTATAATCGTCGTTTTTGATAAAACTCAAATATCCTGCATTCAAAGTGATGAAAAGCTTATCTTTAACTACAGGTAGTTCCCCTTGAACCGATCCACCAATTGCCCAGTTGTAGCGATCGCTGAAATCTCCGATTGGTAATGCCACCTCAGGTCCAATACTTAATTTGAATTTATTGTTTACACTACTAGATACTGGTCTTCCTTCTTGAGCATTTGCTGAAACTGCAAAGATTGAAACGATTGCTAGTGCAATAACACTAATTTTAATTGATTTTTTCATTTTACTTATTTTAATTACTTACTTTTTAGTATAAAATATAGCCAGAGAGCAATTCACTTATACTTAGAAAATTTTGCCTTTCTTCCAGCTGATAATATTTATACCTCTATTTATTGACCAAAGGTATCCTCAAAGAAAATGGTTATCAATTCCAATACTTCGGCAGTTGCAACCAATTTTTCTGTAATGTGAAACATATTGCCTGGTATAATGACTGTCTTCTGTTGGTTCCCAAATCTGCTGACGCTTTAAACTAAGGGACAGGGATTTGACTGCGTTATGTTGGTAATAAAAATAACATAACAATTAAAGATACGGCGGGCCCAAGGATTAATGGAGACTAGCTCAATGGATAGTTTAAAGTAGGGATATTTAAAGTTGGTCATGTTGACTATACGCGTTTTACCTAAGGAATGAGTCCACCTATATTATAGCCATCGATGGTAACGACTATCAGCTTTCAGCTATCGTTAGAGGAAATTGTTAGATCTGTTTCACACGATGATTTCTCTTGGATTGATAGGCAATTTCTGGCGAACTTCAATTTTGTGAAGGACGTAGAACACTATTTTGGAAGAAAGCTATTAGTTAGACTCAAGGTTTCTTATGCGGAAAAACTATTGGTAGGGATGGAAGAGGCTATGGTATTTTTATCATGGATGGAACAGCGTTAACAGGGTTTGTCCAGACAGGTTACCTACATCCATTACAAGATGGAAGTTAGGTTTTTAGAGCTTTTATTTATTGGATAAAGGATTAATTCAGGATCCATCCATTAAACTAATTTTAAGGAATGAATTACACTATTTAAATTCAGCCATGACTGCTATCCTGTTTTATTGAAATTTTATTTCAATCTTAGTTTTTTAAAATTCTACCTTTTGTGGAGTTTCTTGTATTGGGATGGTGAAGTTCCCGTAACCTGTCTAAAAAGACGTGAAAAATAATACTGATCAGAAAAACCGAGTTCCGCGCAGATTTCCTTAATGTTCATGTCACTGAAGTATAGATGTTGGCAGGACTCCTGGATCTTAAGCTGATTGAAATAATTTATGGGTGAGCTGCCTGTTTTCTGCTTAAAAGACCTTAGGTAATGGGAGGCAGACATATTCTGTTGTTCTGCGAGTTCTTCCAGGGAGAATTTCTTTTTCAAATTTTTCTTCATGTATCCTATAGATTTACTGACAAAATCAGTATTATAAATATCAGGATTGACCTCCTTGTAATAAATGAATGAAGAGATAAAGTTCAGTAGTTTAATATTAATGATCTCCATGTCTCTATCATCGACGCTCCTTTCGAGTAAAGTATAAATAAAGTTGAATTGTTTGATCCTGCTCTCGACAAACGGTACTTCCTGTACCCTTGTTAAATTTCCATCGGCAAAACGTTCGAATATGGTCTCGGCTATTTCCCCACTAAAATGTGCCCAGAAGATCGTCCATGGATTGGTTTCATGACTCTGATAATGGTGACTTACGTTTTTTGGGATTATATAATAGGTATTTGGGCTCAACAGTAGTTTTTTTCCTAATATATTAATATACCCGAAACCTTCCGTACAGTATAGAAAAATATAATCCCTACTGCCTGATTTTCGCTCAATATCATGGTTGCCCGCACGGGGATAATGACCAAAAGCTGTCAGGTAAAAAGTTTTGGTAACTGGATTGAGAAGGATTTTTTTTCTGATATTCGGAGCGATTACAATCCGTTTCTGTCCAATAAAGCCTTCCTTGATTTTTTTTTTCGACTCGATGATTTTTTGCTCCATTAGAATTAGTAATAATGGGATGATGATATCTGGTTAATTTTTGCTGTTAAAATACTTTTGACATTCAGGAAAATAAAATAATCCTAATGCTTAAAGTTTAGCACTAGCGATAAAAATAATGAATGTTTTTTTTGCATGTAGGGATTTTATCGTTAATGATCAAATTATCCATCATTTTTCAGATTTTATCCATTTATAAATGCCTTTTCCTGTCCTAAGTTTACCTCACCAAATATAACTTATTATGACTGTCATTTCCAGAGATCCCTAAAATGTCTATTAATTTGTTCCAAAAGACATTATTTCATTACGTATCCTTTTTATCAGTCTTATGAAAATTTACGTTTTGAAAAAAAACAAACAATAAATTGAAACAACTAACCAAATAATTTATGAAGTTATTTTTTACTAATTCGGACATCGGACGGCTCTACCGAAAACATGTTTTTTTTAATATGTTAAAGATTGTTCCACTTTTGATCTTGATCTTTATTTGCTCAGATTTAAGGGCGCAGAATAAAAAAACTATCACCGGAACTGTCAGGGATACTACTGGTGTTGCATTGCCGGGAGTGACTATCTCTATTGAAAATACTAAAATTGGGACTCAGACAGACAACAATGGGAAATTTGTCCTTGATGTATCAAATGGTAACACTATTCGTGTGGCCTTGGTAGGTTACCTCGAAAGGAAAATTTCCATAACAGATAACAGTGTTTACAATGTTACACTCAAAGAGTCGGTGGTTGTCGCCGATGAAGTTGTAATTACCGCATTGGGTCAGAAGCAAAGAAGTGAAGCCATTGTGGGTGCGGTAACAACTGTAAAGCCCGGTAACTTAAAAATTCCATCCAGTAATTTGACGAATGCCCTAGCGGGCAAGGTTGCTGGAATTATTGGGTTTCAGCCAAGTGGCCAGCCAGGACAAGACAATTCCAATTTTTTTATACGTGGGGTTACCACATTCGGATACAGGCAAAATCCATTGATTCTTATTGATAACGTAGAACTGACTGCATCTGACCTTGCCAGGCTTCAGGTTGATGATATTGAAAGTTTCTCTGTGCTAAAAGATGCAAGTGCTACAGCACTTTATGGCGCGAGGGGTGGTAATGGCGTAATCTTGGTTAAAACCAAGGAAGGAAAAAATGGAAAGGTTCAGATTAATCTCCGCATGGAAAGTGCGACATCTCAATCTGCAAAAACATTGGAGTTTGCAGATCCTATAACTTATATGAGGCTTTTTAATGAGGCAACAGTAACACGAGATCCTTTAGCTAAAAGACCATTTACGGAAAACCAGATTTTGAATACACAGGCGACATTGAACAATGCGACGGGAAGTAACAAATTCGTCTATCCTGCAGTCGATTGGCTGGATATGTTGTTCAAAAAAAATACCAATACTAAAAGAGCCAATCTTAACATAAGCGGCGGTGGAGGAGTTGCTCGTTATTTCATCGCTGGATCCTTTGCTGATGATAATGGGCTATTGCGTACTGATATCAGAAATAATAATGATAATAATGTTAGTTTCAAGAATTATCAACTTCGTTCAAATATCAATATCGATCTGACCAAAACAACTGAACTGGTGGTAAGGCTTTCAGGAACCTTTAATGATTATACCGGACCGTTAGTGCCATCTACCAATAATGGATCTTATCAGATTGATCTTTACAACATGGCAACCCATACAAGTCCGGTTTTATTCCCCGCTTATTACGAACCTGACAGGGCCAATGCCAATATTACACATATTCTTTTCGGTAACACTACTGTTGATGGTCAGGATCCGAATTCACCCACTCAGATAAATCCCTATGCAGAACTATTAAGGGGGCACAGGAATTATTCTGAATCAAGAATGCTGGCCCAACTGGAAATCAACCAAAATCTTGAAATGGTGACCAAAGGATTAAATGTGCATGGGATATTCAGTACCAACCGTTATGCTATCTTTCAGTCAAACTTATCATATGATCCTTACTATTATAATGTTAAGTCATATGACAAGCAGAGTAACACTTATAATTTAAACTGGATAAACAGCCTTCAGAATCAGGCCAGAGAATATTTAAGTTATTCTCCAGGCACAAGAGATCAGAACACCTTCATGTATCTACAGGGATCTGTGGATTATAACAGGGACTTTGGTAATCACAATATCAGTGGGGTTGTAATCGGTACCATGCAGCAGACCCTTAGTGGAAATGCTACAAATCTGGAAACATCCCTGCCATATCGTAATATGACAATCGCCGGTCGGGCTACCTATTCTTATATGAGGAAATATTTCCTTGAGGCCAATTTTGGATACAATGGTTCAGAGCGGTTTTCAGAAAACCATAGATTCGGTTTCTTTCCGACTGTTGGCGCTTCATGGATCGTATCGAGTGAAAAGTTTTTTAACGGACTTACCAATGTGATTAATAGGCTAAAGGTCAGGGCTAGCTACGGCCTAGTGGGCAATGATGCGATCAGCGATAGGAGATTCTTTTATTTATCAGATGTGAACCTGAATGGAGGAAATTCAGCAACTTTCGGTTCACTCAACGGCAGAACCCTTAACGGAGTGAGAATCAATAATTACGAAAATAATGATATTACATGGGAAGTTTCAAGACAGTTGAACCTGGGGATGGAACTGACCTTCCTTAAAGATTTTAAGATTATTGCAGAAGTCTATAAAAACGATAAGTCTGATATTCTTCAGTCCAGACCGGACATTCCTTCCTCAATGGGCTTAGAGGCAGCTATATCTTCCAACATTGGTAAGGTTACTTCACGAGGCTTTGAAGTTTCTTTGGATGGAAGAAAGGATCTTGGAAAAAGTCTGTGGGTTTCTGCACTTGCTAACTTTACATTTTCTGAAAATAAGTATACACAATATGAGGAACTTAATTATCCGGAAGCTTACCGTTCATTCCTTGGCCAGCCGATCAACCGTGCTAGGGGCTTTATAGCGGAGAGGCTATTTGTTGATGATGAAGAGGTTAAGAATTCACCGAAACAGGTTTTTAGCAATAACGGTGTACTTCCTAAGGGTGGTGATATTAAATACCGCGATTTAAATAACGATGGTATTATAGATGGCGCTGACCAGGCATTTATCGGAAATCCAACTGTTCCCCAGATTGTTTATGGTTTTGGGTTTTCTTCAGGGTACAAGAATTTTGATATCTCGGCCTTTTTTCAGGGACAGGCGAAGGTATCGTTTTTCCTAGATCAGAACAGGACTAGCCCGTTCATCAAAAGTATAGATAGCTACTATACAGGAAACACACAGTTAATCAAACAATATGCAGAAAATTATTGGTCGGAGGATAATCAAAATCTTTATGCATTATATCCCAGACTGGGTCCGAATGGTAACGTTATCGAAAATAACAGACAGAATAGTACATGGTGGATGAGGGATGGAAGTTTTATGAGGCTAAAGTCTTTAGAGGTCGGGTATACATTACCTAGCAAACTGGCCAACAGGTTAAAAATAAGAAGTCTAAGGATATACTTTAATGGTCTAAACCTGTTTACATGGGCCCCTTTCAAAATGTGGGATCCCGAACTGGGAGGTAATGGTTTTGCTTATCCTATCCAAAAAGTATACAACATAGGATTGAATGTTAATTTATAACTAAGAACTTATATATGAAATCATATTTGAAATATCTGAATATAATCGCGATAGCCGTTTTGTGTGTCTCCTGTAAAAAATATCTTGATGTTACACCAGACAATTCAGGAACAATAGACTACGCCTTCAGAAACCGTAATGAGGCAGAAAATTATCTGTTTAGCTGCTATTCTACATTACAGCAGTTAAATAATATCAAAGAAAATGTTGGCTTTGTTACCTCAGGAGAGGTATTTCTTCCAAATAATCTTCCTGATGCGCAAGGAATGAAAAGTTCAGGTTTTGGTATTATCTATGGAGCCCAACTGGCGAGTGAACCAAAACTTAACTTTTGGGATGGTACGGAGGATGGAAAACTGATCTTTCAGGCAATACGCAGATGTAATACCCTTCTGGAAAATATTGATAAACCCATAGACTTAACAGCAACTGAAAAGGAAAGATGGATAGCTGAAGTGAAATTCCTGAAAGCCTATTATCATTATTATCTTTTCAGGTTGTATGGTCCGATCCCTATTCTGGATAAGAATGTTGCTATTTCCGGCTCCATTGATGATGTAAGGGTAAAACGAGCTCCTGTTGATTCGGTTGTGAACTATATCGTGAAACTTCTCGATGAATCAGCACCACAGCTGCCGTCTATCATTCAGAATCAGATACAGGAACTAGGGCGCATTACAAAGCCAATCGCGCTCTCTGTTAAAGCAGAGGTATTGATGACTGCTGCGAGCCCACTTTTCAACGGAAACTCGGACTACACCGGTTTAAAAAATGCCGATGGACAGAATCTTTTTTCTGTCCAGGCTGACAAATCAAAATGGGACATGGCATCCCAGGCCTGCCTTGAGGCAATTAAGGCCTGCGAAGCTGTTGGGATGACTACACTGCACACTTTTATTACCCAGGGTAATATTCCAGCGGATCTTGCACCCCAGCTCAAAAAAATCCTGGATCTGCAGACTGCAGTAACAGAGGAATGGCGTGTCAATAAAGACTTGATCTGGGCACTGAATGCCGAGAGTGGTATCGGTATGCAGGAATATGCAATGCCACGGTTAACCTCTGGAGCGGTTGCAACAAATTATGCTCATGGAACCCTGGCAGTACCGATCAGTGAACAGGAACTATTTTATACCAAGAACGGCCTTCCTATTCAGGAGGACAAAGACTGGCAGTTTAACGACAGGTTTCAGTTTAGAACTGGTGACAGTGAAAACAAGTTTTATATCCATGAGGGCTACCAGACCATTAAAGCACATTTTGACCGGGAACCAAGGTTCTATGCCTATGTAGCTTTCGATGGTGGGGTCTGGTATGGCAATGGTAATACGGCTACTAAACTTGCCCAGCAGGCAAACGCTCCATACGTTCAGGATCGAGGCCCAGATGCATTTGCAGGCCCTAAACAACAAAACAATACCAATGTTACCGGTTACTGGCCAAAGAAACTGGTTAATTATCTGACCACTTTGGATGATCCGTCCAACGGATGGGTAAACTACCGGCTTCCAATGATGCGCTTATCCGGATTATACCTGCTTTATGCGGAGGCCCTGAATGAGCAGACCACCCGTAATGAAGCTGAGGCGATTAAATATATCAATAAAGTAAGATCCAGGGCTGGAGTGGCTGATTTAGATGTGTCATGGTCTCAGCATGCGAAGAATCCAGCAGGTTATCAAGGCTATCAGGGACTTAAGAAAGTCATTCATCAGGAGAGAAGGATAGAACTGTGTTTTGAGGGGCAGGCCGGATGGGACTTGAGGAGATGGAAAGAGCTTCAGGGAGAAATGGCCAAGCCTTTACAGGGCTGGAATGTTTATGAACCGGATCCTGTAAATTATTACAGGGCCAGGACATTGGTAACTCCGGTATTTGGCCTGAGGAATTATTTGTGGCCGATCAAACAACGTGAGCTGTTGGCCAACCCAAATCTTGTACAGAATCCAGGATGGTAAATGGTATTCAAAATTTAGATAAATATAAATTATGAAAAATATAAAATATTATTCGTTAAGACTGTTTTTTTGTCTTATGGTGGTATCCATAGCAGTGGTTTCCTGCAAAAAAAAGGACGGTTACAATTTACCTGCCTCTAGTGATATGACTAAACCCGCGGTAGTTTCCAACATTAAGGTGCAAAATTTCAATGGAGGTGCCAATATTACCTATAACCTGCCTAATTCAGAAAATATACTCTATGTACTGGCACGTTATAACATCAATGGAAAAACGGTCAGGGAAACAAAATCATCGTTTTACAAAGACACAGTAACTGTGGAGGGTTTTGCCAAGGCAAAAGAATATGATGTAACACTTTACACTGTAAGCAGGGCAAATGTAATGTCTGACCCGGTGACGGTAAAAGTTCAGCCCCTTGTTCCGGTTTATGAGCTGGTAAGGAAAACAGTTAGCCTTTCAGCAGATTTTAGTGGCGTAAATATTCAGGCGCTGAATGCCCTAAAAAAAGACGTCGGTCTTATTTTGCTGGCTCTGGATCCAAATACAGGTAAAATGGAGGTTCAGGATCAGAATTTTACAAAACTGGAGGCCATTAACTATGCGATAAGAGGATATAGGAATGTTGATAGGGATTTTGGTGTTTATGTAACCGATAGATGGGGGAATATTTCTGATACCCTTAAAGTAAAACTCACTCCATTGTTTGAAGAAATGGTAGATAAGAGCAAATTTACCGTATTGAACCTTCCTTCAGATTCACAGATCGGCTATGGTTGGGTACTTACCAATTTGTGGAACGGTAAGATTGATGGTGACGGTTGGCATACTTCAAATGGTACACCTGCGCCTTACAACGGTATACCGTATGTTGGTTCATTCGGTATTGGAAAGACGTATAAATTGAGCCGTTTTACGTTATGGCAGCGTACTGGTAGTGCCTACACTTACACAAATGGAAATGTAAAAGATTTCACCATCTGGGGGAGTAATGTAAACGCGCCAAAGGGAACCACTAAATTACCAGCAAATTCAGCCGTCGGAACGGTTGTGGATGATTGGATCAACCTTGGTAATTTTCATTTTCCAGATCCACCATCAGGTCTTCCGCCTGGGAGCACCAATTCTGCAGATGAGGCTTACGTTAAGGCCGGCGTCGATTTCATAGTTCCCTTCAACTCACCTTCCGTGAAATACATCAGGGTGGGAATGAATAGTCTATGGGGCAACAATACGGAGGCATATATTATGGAAATGTCTATTTATGGTACACCACAGTAAACATTCAAAAAAATGAAAAATTACTTATATATATCAGCATTCTTGGTGCTAAGCATCATCGTTTACAGCTGCAAAAAAAATGATACTGACTTTAGAGATTTTCTGGCAGGAAAGGAAATTAAATATACCGGTTCGGTGGGTGATGTTACTGTTTTGCCCGGAAATCTGAGGGCATCATTGAAATGGAAAGCAAGTTCTGATCCCAGCATTACAAAATATGTAATATATTTCACTAATAAGGCCGATTCGCAAGTTGTTAATGTTGGGGTAAAGACAGATACGATCAGAACATTTATTACAGGATTACAACAGGATCTGGATTATAGTTTTACTATTTATTCGTTTGATAAAAACGGAAACAAATCTGTTCCAAAAGAGATCAATAATGTGCGTGTTTATGGATCTAATTACAAGTCTGAACTACGAAACCGACCTTATAACCAGGACCGGCCTTATCAGGAATACAGCGCCGGATCTGTAATTCTGAATTTTGCAAATCCTGATACTGTTAACGTCAAAACGGTCATCCGTTATTCCAATAATGCAGGAAACACGGTAACAGTAGAACTTCTGCCTATCAATAATACTATTGCGCTACCAGACTATAAACTAAATACACCTATAGAATATAAATCATCGTATCTGCCTTCAAAGAGAGCGGTAGATGTCGTTGAGGTAGCAGACTTTAGTATTTTTCCTGCATATGTTGCTACGGACGTTCTTTGCGACCGAACGCTTTTTAAGGAAGCAAAACAACCTGGAGACGTTGGCGTATACGATCCCAACAGCACTACGGTCAGTAAACTTTGGGATGGAAGTGTTGGACCTCAGGGTTATCCGAATATTTTCCATGCAGACGGAAGCAGTGGAATGCCACATGTACTCACCTTTGATTTAGGGAAAGTATATAACGACCTATCGCGTATCGAAGAAACAGGTAGGGATTGCTGTAATAATCCAGATCAATTTGAGGTTTGGGGAAGGGCTGACCTAACTAATTCTACCGTTACTTTACCTGCGAGTAACAGTGGCTGGCCAGCAGAAGCAACGGCCAAAGGCTGGATACTTTTGAAAAACTTTGTCAGAACTGATGATGGCAGAGAGGCAATGTCCATGACCATTGACGGTGCCGGAAAACCGATCCGATATATCCGCATAAGGATTAAACACGTAACAACTGGAGATGGAAATTACAGTAATATGAGTGAAATAAGGCTTTGGAATAAGCAATAACAATCAATGGACGGTTAAATCAAGATGTCTTCTTCTTGGTTTGACCGTCCTAATGCAATCAATAGGGAATACACACACACAATAATAAATGAAACAGATAAGATTTTACATTTTGATGATGCTGCTTTTTAATGTTACCAGGAGTTATTCACAACAAAAAAAACTGGATCTATGGTACAACCGTCCAGCAAAAGTATGGGAAGAGACTTTGCCCTTAGGCAATGGCCGCTTAGGCATGATGCCGGATGGAGGCATAAAAAGCGAAAAAATTGTGCTCAATGATATTACCCTTTGGTCGGGCTCTACGCAGGATGCAAATAATTACGAAGCATATAAAAAACTTCCCGAGATTAATTCATTATTACTGGCAGGTAAAAATGTGGAGGCTCAAAATTTGATCGATAAGGATTTTGTATGCAAAGGGGGTGGTTCAGGCGGCGGGCAATGGGGATGTTTCCAGACTCTTGGAGAAATGAATCTCAATTTTGACTATGGAAACATGGATGTTTCCAAATTCGCCGATTATCATCGTGAGCTGTCACTTGACAATGCGGTAGCCAGCAGTGCTTACCGGCTTAACGGTGTCAGCTATAAACGCGAATATTTTACAAGTTTTAGTGATGATGTTGATGTGGTTAGGCTTACTGCCGACCAGCCAGGCAAATTAAATTTTACAATCAGCCTGACGCGACCCGAGCGTTCCCTGACCACAACAAACGGTAAGGTACTGCAAATGGAAGGTCGTCTGGATAACGGCACAGATGGAAAGGGTATGCAATATATTGTAAATCTTTCCGCCAAATTAACTGGGGGCTCCCTGACCAGTACAAATAACAGCCTGGTGATAAAAAATGCCACAGAAGTAATTATATACTTATCGGCGACTACTGATTTTAAAAGTGTTGATTTTAAGGCCATCATGCAGCGAAATCTGAATGCCGCTATGCAAAAGCCTTACGCAAAACTAAAGCAGGAACACACCGCAAAATTTAAAAAGCTGTTTGACCGGGTCAAAATAGATTTGGGCGGGGAGAATATAAATGCGCAGCAGTCTACCGATCAGCGGTTGATTAGTTTCAACAAAGATCCTAAAAATGAAAAAGGCCTTCCTGTGTTATTTTATCAGTTTGGACGTTATCTGAGCATCTGCAGCACAAGAGTGGGTTTGTTGCCACCTAATTTGCAGGGTTTGTGGGCCAATCAGGTCCGAACACCATGGAATGGCGATTATCATTTAGATGTGAATGTACAGATGAACCATTTCCCGCTAGAGGTGTCCAACTTGTCAGAATTGAACCTGCCACTGGTTGAGCTCGTGCGGGGTTTAGTAAAAAACGGGGAGCGTACTGCTAAAGCGTATTATAATGCTGAGGGTTGGGTAGCGCATGTGATCACTAATGTATGGGGATTTACAGAACCTGGGGAAAGTGCCTCATGGGGCATTACCAAGGCGGGATCTGGCTGGCTTTGCAGTAACCTGTGGGATCATTATGCTTTCAGCAATGATAAGGCTTACCTGAAAAGCATCTATCCAATTTTAAAGGGCTCTGCCCAATTTTACAATAGCATACTCATTAAAGACCCAAAAAGCGGATATATGGTCACCTCGCCATCTTCATCGCCTGAAAACAGTTTTATGATTCCGGATGCCAGCGGCCGTCATGCGAGCATTTGTGTCGGCGCAACCATTGACAATCAGATAATGCATGAACTTTTTTCCAACGTGATTACAGCATGTGAAACCTTAAATATAGATGCAGGTTTCCGCGATCAATTAAAAAAACGATTAACCGAAATTCCGCCAGCAGGTATTATTAGCAAGGATGGTCGGATACAGGAATGGTTGGAAGACTATGCTGAAACTGAACCAACGCACCGGCATGTTTCACATTTGTATGGCCTTTACCCTGCAGCTGAAATCACTGCCCAGGGTACGCCGGAATTGGCGGAGGCTGCTAGAAAAACCCTCAATGTACGTGGCGATGACGGGCCAAGTTGGTCTATTGCGTATAAGCTGTTATTTTGGGCGAGGCTGCAGGATGGCAACAGAGCATTTAAACTGTTCCACGAAATGATGAAGCCTGTCACATCTACGGGAATCAATTATTCCGCAGGTGGTGGCATTTACCCCAATCTTTTATCCGCCGGCCCACCATTTCAGATCGATGGTAACTTTGGAGCAGCCGCAGGGATTGCAGAAATGCTGATCCAAAGCCATGAGGGATACATTAGCTTATTGCCTGCCATACCCGATGGCTGGAAAAAATACGGCAGTATTAAAGGCTTAAAGGCGAGGGGGAATTTTACAGTCGACTTTAACTGGCGTAATGGTGAAGTTACTGATTACCATATCTTTTCTCCAATTTCAAGCTCGGTAAAAGTTAAAGTTAACGGGAAAGTCGTTAATGTAATATCAAAAAAGAGAAGCTAAATAATACCATACAACTTACATCTGCCTTAATTACTTAATGAACATTATCAAATTAAAAGACGAGCTTCTGATTGGTACAGAAACTGAAGTTAAATACATAAAGGTAACCAACAAATCTGGAGCATCTATGTCCCTTACCAACTATGGTGCTACGCTGGTATCGGTTGTCGTACCAAGCAGAGATGGACTGTTAGCAGATGTGGTTTTAGGTTTCCCCAGGCCTGAAGATTACTTTGAGGATGAGAACTATCTGGGTGCAACTATCGGCCGTTTTGCAAACCGTATCGCCAATGGAACTTTTGTGCTGGATGGGAAGACCTTTCATGTGCATACCAATGACGGTGCACATTCAAACCACAGTGGAGAATATGGTTTTAGTAATAAAATATTTCGTTGTTATGTAGAAGGAAATAAAGCCATTTTTATATTATATAGCCGAGTGGGTGAAGGAGGGTTTCCTGGAGATCTGCAATGTTCTATAACATACGAATTGACCGATAATAATGAGATTTTGATAAACTATCAGGCAAGATCAAGCGAAAAGACCATTGTGAGTTTTACCAATCATGCCTATTTCAATTTAAGCGGTAAACATACAGATATTCTTGATCACCATTTGGTTATTCCATCAGATAAAATGCTCGAAATGGACAATGAGTATCTTCCTACTGGAAACATCATCCCAACAAAACAAAATACTTTTAGCGGGCAGCGGATCGCAGAAGTCATTGCCGATAATAATAATAAAGGTTTAAACAACTATTACGTTTTGGAAAAGCAATATCCTAAAGCACTTGTGCTGGCTGCTGAACTTTGGCATGCCCCTTCGTGTAGACGGTTAAAAGTTTTCACCGATAGTTATGGTGTGCTGCTTTATACCGGCGATTTTTTGAATACTACAATGCTTGGTCACCATGGTAAACCTTATAACGCATTTAATGGCTTATGCCTCGAATGCCAGCATTATCCTGATGCGCCTAACCAGCACATTGCTCCGCCTATAGTGCTGGAAAAAGGAGAGATATATCAACAGAAAATTATTTACCAGTTCGATACGATATGATGAAAAGACATTTTTTATCTGTTTTTTTTATGCTCTTTTTAATTGCCCAGATCGCTTTTGCCCAGAAAAATTATACCCTAATCTCGCCAGATGGAAATATTAGGGTAAACATTGCCACCGGCAAAGCTTTGGGTTATTCCGTTACACTAAAACAAAAGGAAATCATTGCCTTTTCGCCCATTGGTATGGAAATCGACAATGGGAATCTGGGCAGTGGTGATATTTCCGATAAAAAATCCAACCAGAAAACAGCACGCTACAATGTCTTAACGCTAAGTTTCGGTAAACGTTACGATGTGGTTTTCAGGTTATATAATGAGGGTTTTGCATACCGTTTTATTACCCATTTAAAAGATTCGGTAAAGGTGATCAATGAAACGGCCACCTTTAACGTTAACCCAAAAGCAGGGGCAATACTGCAGGAAACCGACACCTATACTTCCTGGGAAGGCGTTTATACCAAATCGGATGCAGTAGAAGCTATTATAAACGGAAAGAGGGCCACAACGCCTGCACTTTTTGTTTATCCTGAAGGAACGAAGGTAATTGTTGCCGAATCTGATCTTTTTGATTATCCCGGTATGTATGTTAAAAAAGAAAAAGCAGGCATTGTTGGAGAATGGGCTCAATTGCCTTCCTATGCACAGTTAGGCAGCTGGGGCAATTTCGTTTCCGTAGTGAAACAGCGTTTCCCTTTTATTGCCAAAACAACTGGTGAGCGGAGCTATCCTTGGCGAATTGCCATTATCGCTACTGATGATAAACAATTGTTGACCAATCACCTCGTTACAGAACTGGCTACACCATCAAAAATTAAAGATACCCAATGGATAAAACCTGGAAAAGCGGCCTGGGAATGGTGGCATGATGCCTTATTGCCCGGCGCTCCGATCCCATCCGGAATGGATAACCGCAATACCGAACTTTATAACTATTACGTTGATTTTGCTGCCAAATACAAACTTGAGTATTTAATGGTTGATGCAGGTTGGTCTAACAATTATGACCTTACCAAAATCAATCCTAAAAATGATATTAAAGCCGTTATTGCCAATGCGAAATCGAAAAATGTCGGTGTGTTTTTATGGTGTGTGGCCACTTCCTTACTTAAAGATCTGGATAAAAACCTCGATTTTGTACAGTCATTAGGCGCAGCAGGATTAAAAATAGATTTTATAGACCGCGACGATCAGGAAGCCATTAAATGGTTTGAGATCATTGCAAAAGCAGCGGCCAAAAGAAAACTGATGATCAATTTTCATGGCTGCAGTAAACCCACCGGATTGGAAAAAACCTACCCGAATATTGTAAACTATGAAGCGGTAAGAGGTGCCGAATCTGATAAATGGGATTATTCCATCAATCCTGATCTTCATCTGTTAACACCTTTTATCCGCATGCTGGCAGGTCCGTTTGATTATACACCGGGTGCGATGCGCAACAAAACCAAAGAAACTTTTAAACCTGTTGATCCGGGATTACCTTCAGGTCAGGGTACACGCTGCCACGAACTGGCCATGTATGTGATTTATCATCAGCCATTAGCCATGTTGTCCGATTCGCCAAGCGCTTATATGAAAGAAGATACCATTATGCGTTATTTATCGGCAGTACCTACAGTTTACGACGAGGAAAAAGCACTCTCTGCAAAACTGGGCGAAGAAGTAGTAATGGCCAAAAGAAAAGGTAAGACCTGGTTTGTTGGCGGCATGGGCAACTGGAATGAACATCAGGTGAGTGTCGATTTTTCTTTCCTGCCAAAAGGACAATTCCAGGCAGAAATTTATACCGATGCGCCAAACGCCAATACCGATGCAACCGCCTATAGTTACAAAACCATTACCGTGAACCAAAAAACCGTTTTGCCAATTAATATGGCGCAGGGTGGAGGTTTTGCCATTGTTGCCCACCTTTAATTTTAGATCGTTTATTCAGAGAACCTATATTATATGAAACTATCATTCACTTTATTTTCGGGCCTAATGTTGTGCTTGCTGGAGGTAAAATCGCAAACGGTTATCCCTATAGAAACCAAACAAAATGCCATTGTTCTGCAGGCCGATACCAAAACCAGTGTTAAAATGGCGTATTACGGGCCTAAACTGGCTACGCAAAGCGATTACGCCAAGATTTTAAGTTCTTATAAACAGGGCAGCGACTATACGGGTGTGAACGACGAAGCGTACACCACATCGGGCACAAGAAATTTATTCGAACCGGCCATTACAGTTACCCATGCCGATGGCAACAATTCACTCGATCTGCATTATGTAAGTCACAGTGTAAAAAAAGAATCAGATAATGTTTCTATTACCAGTATCGTATTAAAAGATCCGGTTTATAACCTCGAAACCACCCTTTATTACAAGGTTTATTACAATGAAAACGTGGTTGAGCAATGGAGCGAAATCAAAAATAACGAGAAGGGTAATGTAATCCTGCACAAATTCGCCTCTGCAAATCTTTATTTAAGGGGAGGTTCTTTCTTCCTTACCCAGTATCATGGAGATTGGGCAAAAGAAATGCAGCCCGAAGAAACAAAGATCACACACGGTATCAAAACATTAGATTCGAAACTCGGTACGCGTGCCAACCTGTTCCAGCCTTCTGTTTTTATGGTTTCGATGAATAAACCGGCTACAGAAAATGAAGGAACCGTACTTTATGGTACGCTGGCATATAGCGGTAACTTCCGAACCGACCTTGAACTCGATCATCTGGATAATCTAAGGATCATTTCAGGGATCAATAACTATGCATCAGCTTATAGCTTAAAACCGAGTGAGGTTTTTACCACCCCCGCTTTCCTTACTACTTTATCGAGCACTGGTAAAGGTACCGCAAGCAGGAACCTGCAATCGTGGGCTCGTAATTACCGCCTATTGGATGGTAAAGGTACTAGATTAACTTTACTGAACAATTGGGAAGCCACTTATTTCGATTTCGATGAGAATAAACTGTTTGGATTGATAAAAGATACCAAAAAACTCGGTGTGGATATGTTTTTACTGGATGATGGTTGGTTTGCCAACAAATATCCACGTAACGGTGATGTTGCCGGTTTGGGCGATTGGGACGAAAACAAAAAGAAACTGCCTAACGGGATCTCTTCACTGGTTAAAGAAGCTAAAAACAACGATGTAAAATTCGGAATCTGGATTGAGCCTGAAATGGTGAATCCTAAAAGTGAACTCTACGAAAAACATCCTGATTGGGTGGTTAAAGAAGCCAAAAGGGAAGAGTTTTATTTCCGTAACCAACTGGTACTCGATTTAACCAACCCAAGAGTACAGGATTTTGTTTTCGGTGTGGTTGATGATCTTTTTACCAAAAACCCTGAACTGGCCTATATTAAATGGGATTGTAATGCAGTAATTTACAATGCGCATTCGGCAACCCTTAAGAACCAGTCGCATTTTTACATCGAATATGTACGTGGACTGTATAAAGTACTCGAGCGTATTAGAATGAAATACCCAACTGTACCGATGATGTTGTGCTCTGGTGGTGGCGGAAGGGTAGATTATGGTGCTTTGCAATATTTCACTGAGTTTTGGCCAAGCGATAATACCGATCCATTGGAGCGTATTTTTATGCAGTGGGAATATTCTTATTTCTATCCTGCCATTTCAAGCTCCAACCACGTTACTGATTGGGGTAAACAACCGATAAAATTCCGTACGGATGTGGCCATGATGGGCAAAATGGGTTTCGATATTGTGGTTAACCATTTATCTCCGAACGATTTAGCTTTTTGTCAGAATGCTATTAAAACCTATAACCAGGTAAAACCGGTAATCTGGCAGGGAGATCAGTACAGGCTTTCGAACCCGAGGGAACACAGTGTAGCTTCGATGTTATACCTTACTGAAGATAAAACAACAGGTATAGTATTTAATTATCTGGTAAATAACCGCTACGCTGAAGGCAGTAAACTGCCGATCAGGTTTAATGGTTTGGATGCTGCTAAAACATATAAAATATCGGAGATAAATTTATATCCTGGCGTTAACTCATCGATTGATAACAGCAAAACTTATACTGGTGATTTTTTGATGAAGATAGGTTTTAATCCTGATGTAAATACAGGCAGGACGAGTGTTGTGTTAAAAATAGAAGCACTTTAAAAATTTTTAAAAATATTCTCAGCCCTGGTGTGATGGGTCAAATCATACATGTGCCGTAAGAGGTGGTTACTCTTACGGTTTTTATTTTGACATTGGTATAATTCTGTGCGGGTATTTGTCTCTGCAATTATTTGTATGAGAATGGCTCGGCTATCGGATTTAATATTTTTAATTTTTCAGCAATGAAATTAACTTTAAATGAAAGGTATATGAAATTAATACAGAGTTGGAGTTTTTCAATTATTATCGTTCTCCTGTTTTCTTCGTTTATACAAAAATCCAAACAGCCTGCTGATTATGTAAATCCATTTATAGGGGCTACAACTAGTATAGATCTCGCGGGGACTTACCACGGTCTGGGTAAAACTTTTCCAGGCGCTACAACACCCTTTGGCATGGTACAGGTGAGTCCAAATACGATAACCGGAGGTGACAACGGTTCTGGATATAGCGATGAACACCGCTCGATCGAGGGCTTTGCACTCACACAGATGAGTGGTGTTGGCTGGTATGGTGACATGGGTAATTTCCTGGTGATGCCAACCACAGGAAAATTGAAAACTGCTTCAGGAAAGGAAAAAGGTTTAGGCGGATACCGTTCGGCTTATGATAAAGCATCTGAAAAGGCGTCTGCCGGATACTACGGTGTACAGCTTACCGATTATAATGTAAAAGCAGAAGTGACTGCTGCTGTACATAGTGGATTCATGCGGTTTACCTTTGCTGAAAATAATCAATCAAGGATTCAGATCGATCTTGCCCGTCGCGTCGGTGGTACCTCTACATTACAATACGTCAAGGTGATAGGCGATCACGCTATCGAAGGGTGGATGAAATGCACGCCCGAAGGTGGGGGATGGGGAAATGGCGCTGGACTTGCTGACTATACGGTTTATTTTTACGCAGAGTTTAGTAAACCCTTAAAAAACTATGGTGTCTGGTCAGCAGAAATCCCTAATAGCTGGAAACGCAAAGCTGAGGATGTGTTTAGTGATGAGTATCAATCCTTAATCGCTCATGCATCGGTTTTAAAAGGAATTAAAGAGCAACAAGGGAAGCATTTAGGTTTTTATACCGAATTCGCTACCAAGCAAGATGAACAGGTCTTGATTAAAACCGGGATTTCGTATAATAGTATTGCTGGTGCCAAATCAAATTTGGGGAAAGAAATACCTGATTGGGATTTCAATAGAATAAAAGATCAGGCCCGGTCAAAATGGAATGATGCCCTTTCAAAAATCAAGGTTGCCGGGGGAACAGAAGATGAAAAAACCATTTTTTATACTGCTTTATACCATACGATGATTGATCCCCGTACTTTTGAAGATCTGGATGGTAACTATTTTGGAGGCGACGGTAAAACCCATCAATCCAGTCATTTTACCAAGAGGACCATTTTTAGTGGATGGGATGTTTTTAGGAGCCAGATGCCTTTACAAACAATTATCAATCCCGTCGTAGTTAATGATATGATCAATTCATTGGTTACTCTTGCTGATGAAAAGCAGAAAAATTATTTAGAGCGCTGGGAACTGCTCAATGCTTATAGTGGTTGCATGGTTGGAAACCCTGCCGTCTCGGTAATTGCAGACGCCTATGGGAAAAACATCAGGAACTTCGATGTATCCAGGGCATACCAGTTGTCGGTTAATAGTGTAGAACGGTTCGGGAACGGGGACCGGGGCTTTTCTGATGGAGCTTACAGCATTGCAAACACTTTGGAGTATGCTTATAATGAATGGTGCGTAGCCATGCTGGCAAAAGATCTGGGAAAGACCAGCGAACAGGAGAAATATTCACAAAGAAGCCTTTCTTATAAAAATATATTTGATCCCGAAAAGAAATGGTTCAGACCAAAAGATCAAAATGGCGATTGGCAACCCTGGCCAGGAAAAGGCAGGTTGCAGCAGGATTACGGGTGTGTAGAAAGTAATCCTTATCAACAGGGCTGGTTTGTTCCGCAAGATGTTGATGGTATGGTAAAACTGATGGGGGGCAAGGAAAATGTAATTGCCGATTTGAATTCTTTTTTTGGTAATGCTCCGGGCGATATGAAATGGAATGATTATTACAACCATCCCAATGAACCTGTTCATCATGTTCCTTTTTTATATAATAGGTTAGGTGCACCCTGGCTGACCCAGAAATGGAGCAGGGAGATTTGTCGTAACGCCTATCATAATAGTGTCGATGGTCTAGTGGGTAATGAAGATGTCGGGCAGATGTCGGCCTGGTATGTATTGGCCACAGCAGGTCTGCATCCAATTTGTCCTGGGGATAACCGGTATGAAATTACGAGTCCGTTGTTTAATACTGTTGAGCTAAAATTGGATCCCGTATATGCCAAAGGCAAAACCTTTACTATCGTTGCTCAAAACAATTCAAAAGAAAATATTTATATTCAAAAAGCAATCTTGAATGGTAAACCTTATAATAAATGTTACTTAAACCACGATCAGCTTATAAAAGGAGGGACTTTGATACTGACAATGGGAAAGAATCCTAATAAAGGCTGGGGATTGGAGAAATAATTAATCATCATGTGTTTTGATATTAAGTACACATAATATTAAAATTCTATTGTTTCTCAGATTGGAAACTCATAGATAGAATCAACATCTTTTAGGTTCAGGAACCCATTAGGAGGTATGAGAAGGATGCGACAGGTTTAGTTTGAATATTTCTGATCACCTCGTCCTTTATCGGATGCTTACAAGGTTGTAAAATCAGTTAATAATTTATACGATGATATTGTCCATGTGATTGCATTAATTGTCCATTAAATTGATATTGTGGCATGTTTGATTGTTAGAATTGGATAAGTAGTTTTGGAAGTCAGATTTATTGTCGATCTGTTAACCAAATATTAAAATAATGGAAAGTCAAAAACTCATTACCTATAATAATACTTACATCTTAGGTATCTCATTTATATCAGCTCTTGGTGGATACCTCTTCGGTTTCGATTTTGCCGTGATATCAGGTGCTTTACCTTTTTTGCGTACCGAATTCGATCTTAACGCCTATTGGGAGGGTTTTCTTACAGGATCTTTGGCTCTTGGGTGTATTTTGGGATGTGTAATGGCTGGAAATATCGCTGATAGTAAAGGCCGTAAACCAGGCCTGATGATGGCTGCCTTGATATTTGCAGCATCCTCTATCGGTATGGCGCTTTCTCACAACCTAACTATTTTCATCCTCATGCGTTTTGCCGCTGGTATTGGAGTGGGCATGGCTTCCATGTTAAGCCCTATGTACATTGCAGAAGTTTCTCCCCCTGAAAAACGTGGTAGAAATGTGGCTATCAACCAGCTAACGGTGGTGATCGGTATTTTGGTGACCAATTTAATCAATTATAAACTGGCTGACTATGGTGTAAATGCCTGGCGCTGGATGTTTGGTTTAGGTACCGTTCCGGCTGCGTTGTTTTTGCTTGGTGTACTGTGGTTACCTGAAAGTCCACGTTGGCTGATCAAAGCCGGAAAAATAAATCAGGCAAAGAAGGTGCTGAATAAGATTGGTAATGCTTATTTTGTAGAGCAAACTTTTAACAAAATCAGTACATCGATGGGTGGTGGAGAAGAAAAACAGACTTACAAATCTGTTTTTGCAAAGGCGATCCGTCCCGCTGTGGTAGTGGGAATCACTTTAGCCATTTTCCAGCAATTGTGTGGCATCAATGTAGTATTTAACTATACATCAACCATTTTCGAGGCAGTTGGTGCAAATTTAGACAGACAGCTTTTCGAAACGGTGGCTATTGGCATTGTTAACCTTGTTTTTACCATTATTGCGATGTGGCAGGTTGATAAACTTGGCCGTAGGCCATTAATGCTGATCGGTTCGCTCGGTCTGTCGATATTGTACATCATCCTTGCCTTCCTTTTACAGAGCAATGCACAGGCTAACCTTGTTTCTGTTTTCGTACTATTGGCTATTGCTACTTATGCCACTTCACTGGCTCCGGTTACCTGGGTGCTGATCTCAGAAATTTTTCCGAACAGTATTAGAGGTAAAGCTTCATCGGTAGCTATTGTTGCCCTTTGGAGTGCCTATTTTATATTGGTATTTACCTTTCCGATCCTTGCCAAATGGCTTGGTGCTTTCGGACCGTTTTACCTGTATGCCGTAATCTGTCTGGCTGGCTTCTTCTTTGTAAAGCGTAAAGTAAAGGAAACCAAAGGACAGACCCTGGAAGAATTGGAAACGAATTTGATCGGTCACTAGGCCGTAGCAGGTAGACGATCGAATAACGCTTATTAAAAAAACCTATTAAAAATATAAAATGCTCATTCGGAATATGAAAGTCAAAGTTTGGACAGAAGCTGTTATTATCCCAACCTATGAGGTTGGCCTGCCGGAAAAGAATCCGGTATTTATTGAGAAAAGAGTCTATCAGGGCAGTAGTGGAGCGGTTTATCCTTACCCGGTGATTGAGAAAATTGCCGATGAAAAAATTGATAAATCGTATCAGGCTGTTTATCTGGAAAATGATTTTGTAAAGATTATGATCCTGCCCGAACTGGGTGGAAGAGTACAGATGGCGTTCGATAAGACTAAAAACCGCCATTTTATTTATTACAACCAGGTGATCAAACCAGCATTGGTGGGTTTAACTGGTCCGTGGATTTCCGGTGGTATCGAATTTAACTGGCCACAGCACCACCGTCCTTCAACTTTCGATCCGGTTGATTCCCTATTTGAAGAGAATGAAGATGGTAGCGCAACGGTTTGGTGCAGCGAGGTAGAAAGGATGTTCCGCACAAAAGGGACCATTGGTTTTACCTTATATCCTGATAAAAACTACCTCGAAATTAAAGGACAGCTATATAACAGGACACCTTTCCCCCAAACATTTTTGTGGTGGGCAAATCCAGCGGTTAAGGTTAACGACGATTACCAGTCTGTATTTCCACCTGATGTAAATGCGGTGTTCGATCACGGAAAACGTGATGTTTCTTCTTTTCCGATTGCAAAGGGAACTTATTATAAGGTAGATTATTCACCTGGTACCGATATCTCGCGTTATAAAAATATCCCGGTACCGACTTCATATATGGCGGTTTCTTCCAAATATAATTTTGTGGGCGGATATGAGAATGACAGTAAGGGCGGATTGCTTCACGTAGCCAATCACCATATTTCACCTGGCAAAAAACAATGGACGTGGGGTAACGGTGATTTTGGACAGGCCTGGGACCGCAATCTTACCGACGAGGATGGGCCATATATAGAATTGATGTGCGGAGTTTATACAGATAACCAGCCGGATTTTTCATGGATCATGCCGGGCGAATACAAAGATTTCATACAATATTATATGCCATACCGCGATTTAGGGGTGGTTAAAAATGCCACTAAAAATGCCATGCTCAATATTGAGCAAATAGAGGGGAAACTGATTGTCAAAGTTTATACCACAGGAGTATATCCCAATACCAAAATTGTATTAAAAGATGGTGACCGTGAATTATTAAATGATGGGTACGATGCGGCTCCAACGGTATCTTACCAAAAGGAAATCAGTTTTGAAGGAAACCCTGAAAAATTACAGATTAGCATTTACGATAAAAAAGGCAATGTGCTAGTGAATTGGAAGTGGGAGGGTGAGAATGAAACGGATATCCCTGAAGCGGCAAAACCGGCAAAAGATCCCGCTGAGATTGAAAATAACGAACAGTTATTTTTAACAGGTTTACACCTGGAACAGTACCGTCACGCCATTTACAGTCCTTTTGATTATTATAATGAAGCGTTAAGAAGGGATGACGGCGATATCAGGTGCAATAATGCAATAGGGCTTTTAAAATTACGCAGGGGTAAATTTTCCGAATCGGAATCCTATTTTAAAAAGGCAATTAAAACCTTTACTGCACGCAATCCAAACCCTTACGATGGTGAAGCTTATTTTAATCTGGGTTTATCCTTAAAGTTTCAGGATAAATTTGAGGAGGCCTATGATGCGTTTTATAAATCGATCTGGAATGCGGCGTGGCAGAATCAGGGTTACTTTAATATCGCTCAGCTTGATGTTATCAAGGGTGATCTTGAGAGCGCTTTAACGCATATTGAAAAAGCGGTATCCAAAAATACCCATGATGAAAAATCACTTCATTTACATGTAGTGATTTTACGTAAGCTGGGTAAAACCAAAAAAGCACTTGCAGCCATAGATGCTTGTTTAGAGCATGATCATTTTAATTTCGGGGTTCGTTTCGAAAAATATCTTTTATCAGACAAACCACAAGATTTAACAGAAATACACGAATTAATAAGAACCAATATCCATAGTTATATCGAATATGCACTCGATTATGCTGCGGCAGGATTGTATAATGAGGCTATTCTGCTTTTACATTCGGGAATCGGTTTGCAAAGCGATGTTTATCCATTGGCCTATTATTACCTGGCCCTGTTTTACAGTAAAAACGGCAACGAAAAGCTAGCTCAAAGTACCTTATACAATGCAGCCAATGCCAATCCGGAATATTGTTTTCCAAATCAGATAGAAGCTGTCCTGGCCTTAAACCATGCAATATCGCAAAATCCGAAGGATGCGAAGGCACCTTATTACTTGGGTAATTTCTGGTATGCCTTTAAACATTATGAAGAGGCAATGGTTTGTTGGGAAAAATCAATTGCGATCGATCCCAATTTCCCGACTGTAAACCGGAACCTTGCTTTAGCTTATTATAATAAAACTGATAAACAGGAACAGGCAGTTGCGTTGTTAGAAAAAGCGTTTGAACTTGATAAAAGTGATGCCCGTATCTTAATGGAACTCGATCAATTGTATAAAAGGGTAAATAAAGATCTCGGTTTGAGATTTAATTTCCTTGAGGAAAATAAAAACCTGGTTGCCCGGCGCGATGACGTATATCTCGAATACATTACCTTGTTGAATGTTAATGGTGAATACCAAAAAGCGCTTGAACTCTTAAAAGGTAGAATTTTCCATCCATGGGAGGGTGGAGAAGGTAAAGTGGCCATCCAATATGTTACTGCTTTGGTGGAATTGGCTAAACAATCAATTGTTAATGGGGATTATGAAACTGCAATCTGCTACCTGAATGGGGCACAGGAATATCCATATAACCTTGCCGAGGGTAAATTGACAGGTGCCCAGGAGAACGATATTTTTTATTGGCTGGGCATTGCTCTCGAAATGCTTAACGATATGGACTCTGCAAATGCATATTGGAACAAAGCAGCTACTGGTTTAAGCGAACCTGCTGCGGCTATTTTCTACAATGATCAGCAGCCAGATAAGATTTTTTACCAGGGTTTAGCCTTAATTAAATTAAACAGACAGCAGGAGGCAGATTTACGCTTCGAAAAACTAATTAATTATGCAAAAGAACATATCAATGATCATGTCAAAATTGATTACTTCGCTGTATCGTTACCAGATTTAACGATTTGGGAAGATGACCTGGATAAACGAAATAAAATCCATTGTTTATATATGAAGGGCTTAGGTTATCTGGGTTTAAAACAGATGGAGCTTGCCACTGAGTCTTTTCAGGAGGTATTAAATATTGAGAAAAGTCATTTGGGTGTGGTGGTTCACCAAAAACTCGTTGCGCAGGCCAGTCTGGAAGTTAAAAATTGAATCTGGTCATCGATATAATAATAGCACAGTTATCCTTATTAAAAAGATTATTTTAGTTCTATCCTTTGTTCCGCAGGACTGAGTCGCTTCAGTCCTGCATTTTATAAATTTAGAGTAAAATCTACAGGCCTGTTCAATTCCAGGATTAATGGTAATAATTGTCAGTCCTTATTGCAGCTATTCTAATCAAGATGACACAGATTTAAAAATTCCCGTTTATACAATGTACAATCTCATGCAAATGATTTAAATTATGGGATAGATATCAGATGATGAGTATGCCCATAACATCTGCTGTTGTTCTTATTCTTATCAGCTGCTTGGAGTCAATAGTATTATATAACAAGAATTTTCCCCTTACTTTTTTTGGCGGGCTTGTTCAGGAGAATTATTTCGAATGAGAAACCTTGCAGGTTCTTTTAACATAAATGGCCTAGCCATTCATTTACAGCTACTAACAGTGCTTGCACCTTTTTCAGATAAAGGGCATAACGTTTGAAGTGGGATTAATTAATTAATAACTTAATGTTATATTTGGGGAATACTCAATTATGCCCGTCCCATACTCAAATATTCATACTGACCTGGTGCTGGTTTCTTTAATAGATGAAGGCGATGAGCAGGCATTTCAGGACCTTTATAGTAGGCATTGGCAAGGATTGTACAATGACGCATACCGAAGGCTTGGCGATGTAGAAAAAAGTAAGGACATCGTCCAAGACGTTTTTTTGCAATTTTGGCAAAAACAGAACAGGTCACATATTTTAAACGTTGCTGCTTATTTGAGTCAGTCGGTCAGGTATAATGTAATTAAATGTTACAATAAGGAAAAATCCATTGCTAATTTTGAACTGCCGCTTGAAATGTTACCTAGTGATATAAGCATTGAGGAAGCATTTTTTGCCAAAGAACTTGAAGCTTATATCAAGGTCTGGCTCACCATTCAGCCAGAAAGACGCAGGCAGATCTTTCAGATGAGGTATATCGAGGATAAAAGTACAAAGGAGATCAGTGATCAACTAGGGATTTCCCAAAAAACTGTACAAAAAACATTATTTATTACCTTAAATAATCTAAAGGATGCATTAGGCAAATTTACTGCATATCTTTCATTTCTCTATTTACTTCAAAAGTAGTTAAGACTTTTTTTAAGAAAAAAGATAAAACGGATACTCCATTTCATCGTTTTTTGGCACTGTATAATAAAACGCAGGAAAAGTCAATGAACCTCAGAAAAAAACTTTTGCGAATAACCCGTTTATATACAACAGGGAAAGCTAGCGACGAACAAAAAAAAGTAGTTGAAGATTATTATGACCTGTTTGAAGAAGCGCCTACAGTGGACAAAAAGCTTTCTTCAGAGGAAATTAATAATATTGGAATGGAGATTTTTAAGCTGATACAGGCAAAAAAGCGACAGAACCTTGTCAGGCGCAAATATATCAAATGGATTGGCGCAGCCGCTGTCTTGTTTATTACTTTCAGCATTGCCATTCTTTGGACGGAAAAACCTGGAGAAAAACTGGTTAGTGCTCTGCCAGTTGAAAATGTTAATCCACTTAAATTTGGGTCCGTATCTTTTACACGCAACCTAAGTTTACCTGATGGAACTAAGATTGTACTACATAGGAACAGCCAGCTGGAAATCCACGATGATTTTATTACAGGAAAAACGAGAGAAGTTGTCTTAAACGGTGAAGCATTTTTTGATGTTAAGCATGATGCTTCACATCCTTTTATTATCCATACAGGGAATATACGGACAACAGTTCTCGGTACAGCATTTAATATCCGTGCCTATAAAGATGGGAAGGTAAACGTAAGCGTGATCCGTGGCCGCGTAAAAGTGGAGGAGGGTCGAAAATTACTTGCGGTATTGACAAAAAATAAGCAGGTCACAACTGATATTTCTCTCTCTGGTCGAGTTCCTGCTATTGTTAGCGCCAGTCCGCTTCAAACTGTGGGCTGGGCATCACAGGGAATGCAATTCGATAACATGCCGTTCGGAAAACTGGCTGAAATAGTTGGACAGCGCTATGGAGCTGTAATAAAATTCAGAAATCAAGGACTGAAAAACTGTCCTATAACCGGAAGTTTTAGCGGCACGGAAAGCCTGGAAGAAATTCTCAAAATCCTATCTCAAGCCAGGGGTACAACTTTTTCGATTGAAGGAAATCAAGTATATATTGACGGCCGGGAGTGCCTATAAATCCACACTGGAAATGCCGATAAAATAAACAATAACCAAACCAAACTAACTAAATGAAAGCAAGAGAAACCGGACCGGATTAGCGTAAAAGGAGCAGGAAGCCTGCCATCCGAAAAAAACAAAACTCCCCGCCTGGAAGCTATTGGGAGTTTCGATCTAAAAATCCATTGTAAACTTTTAAACATTACAAATAATGCAAAAAAAAACCGCTTTTGCAACGTGGAATTCGTATGTCCAAAATAAAGCAAAACGATACCCTAAACTCTTACTATTGATGAAGATAAGTATCATTAATTGCACCATTATGCTTTTTACAGCGCAGTTGTTTGCCGCAAATCCCAGCAAGGGACAAGCAATCAACTCCTCCAGTGTTCCCTTTGGATTAAAAAGGGAAAACTTAAAGGAGGCACTGAGGAAACTCGGTGAAAGATCCGGTTTTATATTTGTTTATCCTTCAGAAAAAGTTGACCAACAGAACGGTCAGATCAATCTGCAAAAGAAAACACGCACCATAGCTGCTACTCTGGACAGTATGCTGGTAGGTTCTGGACTTGGATATAAACAGCAAGGAGAAAGGACAGTTGTATTGTTTACCGTTATCAATGATAAGTTATCGGATATGCAACAGTCCGTAATTTCTGGTTATATCATTGATGAGAATAAGAATCCTCTCTCCGGTGTAGTAATAAGGGCCAAAGGCAGTCTAAGGACACCTTCCATCAGCGATATCAGGGGTGTTTTTCAGATCACTCTTCAACAGGGCGATGAATCTCTGGAATTCACTCATATCGGATTCAAAACTAAAACAGTTCTTGTGAAAAATCTGAAAAGTCCCGCAATGGTCGTTATGCAGGACGCTGTGGGTACTTTAGATGAGGTGCAGGTAACTGCCTACGGATCAACGACAAAACGGTTGAATACAGGGGACCAGACAACAATTACGGCAAAAGAAATTGAGAAATATCCTTCAGGAAACGTATTAGTCGCTTTACAGGGAAGTGTGCCAGGCCTTCTAATCACACAGAATACGGGCACTCCGGGAAGTACATTCAACGTAAATATCCGTGGACTGAACAGTGTCAGTGCAGGATCGGATCCCTTTTATGTTATTGACGGTGTTCCTTATTCTGGCGGAAGTTTTACGTCGTTCCGCGGTAACTCATTAAGCGCAAATGCCACTCAGGCCTACGATGCGCTCAGTTTCATTAACCCTCAGGATATTGAGAGTATAAATGTGTTGAAAGATGCCGATGCAACTGCTATATATGGTTCGCGGGCTGCCAACGGTGTAATTCTAATTACAACGAAAAAAGGGAAAACAGGAAAGCCAAGATTTGATATAAATGTATTTACCGGTGTAAGGCAGATGACCAGGTCGCTTGAGCTTCTTGATACAAAACAGTATTTGGAAGTGCGTAGGGAAGCTAAGCTAAATGATAATAATGCTGCGGTTCTACCTTCAGATTATGATCTCAACGGAACATGGGATATGACCAGGTATACTAATTTTCCCGAACTTTTCCTTGGTGGTACGGCGCATAGCAACAATGCGCAGGCAAGCATATCTGGTGGCAACAGTGAGGTTCAGTATCTCGTCAGTGCAAACTACAGGAATACATCAAATCTTCAGAAATTTTCTGGTGGTAATGACCAAAATTCATCGCTACATTTCAACCTGAATACGGGAGGTGCCAACACCCGCTTCACAATGGCATTTACAGGCGGCTTCACCTATAATAAAAATGATATGCCTCCTACTGATCTTTTGCAGTACATCGGTATACTCGCGCCAAACTCTCCAGCACTTTTCAAAGAAGATGGTACTCTTAATTTTGAAAATAATACCTTCGGTAATCCCCTTACTACCACAAAATTACTGGCAAATACTTCAGTTTATAACCTGACCAGTAGTCTTGTTCTTGGCTATAAAATTCTACCTCAACTGACTTTTCAAACGACTTTGGGTTATAATAAACAGTCTGTAAACGAGGTGCTTGCCAATCCGACACCTTCGATGACCCCTGCTCAGCTTGCTGCAGGAGCGAAAGCTTCGAGTAGATTCACGGAAGACAATAAAAATTACTGGAGCATTGAGCCCCTTGTGACTTATGCCCATGCTATCGGTAAAGGAAACCTGAGTGCGACAGTAGGATGGAGCCTTCAAAAACAGCATAGCGACGCTCAGCAGTTGCAGGCTACAGGTTATTCAAGTGATCTCCTTTTGGGTAGTGTTACATCGGGAACTACGATCTCTGGTGCAGGTCTTGGAGTGGCAATTAATGACTATAAATACACTGCTGCATTTGGGAGGGTGAATTATAATTTGGATGATAGATATATCCTCAACCTTTCTGGGCGTTATGATGGATCTAGCAGATTTGGAGAAAACAGAAGGTTCCACTTTTTCCCTGCTGCAGGAGCTGCATGGATTTTTTCGTCTGAAGATTTTTTTAAAAACCATGTCCCTTTCGTAAGTTTTGGTAAACTTCGTTTCAGTTATGGAATTACCGGAAACGATCAGATCTCCAATTATAGTTATTATACCAACTATAGCCTTGTAAGTGGGGCAGCTTATCAGGGAATCCCTGGGGTAAGTCCAAACAATCTGCCAAACCCGGATTTATCATGGGAAACCGTTGCCAAATCAAATATTGGAATAGAACTGAAATTCCTTAAAGACCGGATTGGGCTAGAAACTAACTATTTTATAAACAATACCTCTGATGTGATACTTTCAAGTGCACTGGCATCTATTACGGGCTTTACCGGTGTAAGTGAAAACCAGCCTGGTAAAATACAAAACAAGGGGGTAGATATAACGCTTAATGTAGAGAGTATCAAAAATGACGATTTTACGTGGTCAACCACTTTTCTATTTACGCGCCAGCGGAATAAGCTAAAGGATTATCCCAACCTTCCTCCTGCGAGGCAGATTATTTTGGGCCAGGCCGTTAATGTGCAACAGGTTTTTCGCTATGCAGGGGTAAACCAGCAGACAGGATTCTACGAGTTTTACGATGTAAACGGAAAAACAACAAGTAATCCAAACCAGGTTACCGACAGGACAGGCTTTGTCAATACTACGCCCAACTATTTCGGTTCAGTGAGCAATACCTTCAGCTATAAGGGCTTTTCGCTAAGTTTTATGTTCCGATATGTAAAGCAGATTGGGACAAGTGTAAGAGGGGTATTGTCCGGAAGTGTTTTTCCAGGCTATCCAGGTTACAATATTCCGCCTGTAATGCTTGACAGATGGCAAAAACCGGGTGATGTTGCCACTTACCAGAAATTCTCTACCAACATCAATGCACTGATCGTACAGTCCCAGCTTGCGCGCTCTGATGCGGGTTACGGCGATGCTTCCTTTATCCGCTTGCAGAATGCTTCTCTGGGCTACCAGTTCCCTTTTAAAATAGCAAACAGTTTGAAGCTGAAAAACCTGCGCATATATGCGAACGGTGAGAATCTGGCCACCATAAGCGGTTATGGGATTCTTGATCCTGAAAACCAGTCTCTTTCCCGGGTAGGCCCACTGCGCACAATCGTTTTAGGTATTCAGGCATCACTTTAATCAAAAATAAAATGAAGAAATCATTATCAATAAATATCAAGAAAATACTACTGTTATTTTCTTTATGTATACTGTGCATGGGCCAGGGATGCAAAAAAGCTCTTGATCTAGGACCATCAAAAGTGACTTTGAACGACTTGAACGTCTATAGTACTGACGGTGGTGCGCAGTCTGTGGTTGCAGGGTTATATATGCGTATGTCCAATAGCGCAGCCTACTATAACGGAAGTGGTAGCCTGAGCCTTCTTTTGGGACTCGCTTCAGATGAACTGGTAAATCCAAATCCCAATAACCAGAGTAACAATGCCGCCTATCTAAATAACTACACGGCAACTATAAGTCCCGCTTTTTGGACAGAGATTTACAGGGAGATCTTTGTCTGCAACCTGGCGATAAAAGGCATGGCGGAATCTACACTGCTTACCTCCACTGTGAAGCAGCAAATGATTGCTGAGCTAAAATTTATCCGTGCCTTCAACTATTTTTATGCCGTAAATCTCTATGGAGACGTTCCCATGCCACTGACGGATGATTATGAATTAAACAATACGCTTTCCAGAATGCCCGCAAGGGAGGTCTACGACCAGATCATTAAAGACCTGTTGGATGCTCAGGGCGGCCTGGCAGATAATAAATATGTTAATGGTTCAGGGACAGCCGGAACAGAGCGTGTCAGACCCAATAAACAGGTTGCTACAGCAATGCTTGCCCGCGTTTATCTCTATCTTGGCGACTGGAAAAATGCAGAAGCTCAGGCTTCGGCGCTTATTGGCAACGCTAACTACATTCTCGAACCCAATTTAAATCAGGTATTTTTAAAGGGTAGCAAGGAAGTAATTTGGCAACTGCAGCCGGTATCATCGACTTATATCAATACGGCTGATGGATATTTTCTGATCATCAATAACAATAGTTTTGCCACCAACGGCCAGCTGCCGCTCAGCAACCTGTTGACCCAGTCTTTTCAGGTCGGGGATAACAGGGTGATGAACTGGACCGGACAATATCAGACCACTACCACACCTTCGACTTTATATAACTTTGCATTAAAATATAAGATTAGCTCACTTTCAGCGAGTGGAGCAGCGACAGAATATCCAATGGTTCTGCGTCTTGCAGAGCAATATCTGATCCGTGCTGAGGCCAGGGCAAACCAGGATAACCTCAACGGGGCAGCTGAAGATGTTAATGCCGTACGGAGACGTGCTGGATTGGTGGGGATAACAGTTTCCGATAAAACTACTATGTTTTCTGTCATAGAAAGAGAACGTAAGTTTGAGCTTTTCGGCGAATGGGGGCATAGATGGTTTGATCTGAAAAGAACCGGTCGCCTTAATGCTGTTATGACTGCCGTTTCGGCTGTGAAAGGCGGATCTTGGGCTGACTACAAAAGTCTTTTTCCGATACCTGTAAACGATATTCTTGCGAATCCGAACATCACCCAGACAAAAGGGTACTAATTTTTATTTCTTGGATTGATCAGAGATTTTTTACTCTGATCAATCCAAAATCCATTACATACCGAACATATATTATATACATGAATTGTTTAAAAAATATTTCTTTCAAAGTTATATTGACGATGATCATCAGTCTCCTGGGGCTAATGGTCAACGCACAGAATAAAAAGAAAAATCAAAAGAATGCAAAAGCTGATACCGCTCAGGTAGCTAAGACTGATATCAAGGTCAGCCCAAAACCAGTAAGTCTGATTAAACCCTATTCCGACGTAGTTCCAAAAGGGGCAAAATCGATGAGGAGTTTTATCAATATCCACATCGTCGCAGATCGTGTTCTTTTTGAAGTCCCAGATTCCGTACTTTTAACTGATATCCTTGTGGTTACCCGCATCAACAAGGGGCCCGCCGACTTCAAGATCCCGCTCATAAATATTGGTTACTCAGGAGATGAAACAGGAAGGGCGACAATCAATTTCGAACGTATACCTGGTGATAAGATTGCCATGAGAAGCACTGTCTACAGGCAGTTTTCCAATGATACAACGGCTAATGGGCTTTCCCGTTCGCTTATCAACAATAACTATCAGACAATACAGGCTGTATTCCCAATCAAAGCCATAAATGCTGCCGGAAAAAGCATGGTTATTGACCTTACAGACTTTATCAATGGAGACAACTCCTTGCTTACCTTTGAAGGGCCTTTGTTGAGGGTTATGCTCGCAGGTCTGGCCGCAGACAGATCTTATGTCGAAAATGTTAAAGCCTTCCCTATGAATGTGGAGATTAAATCGGTTAAGACCTATTTTTCAAAGCCCGGGACATTTGGAACACCACCACCGGTGACATTCCAGTTCAACAATTCGTTCGTACTGCTTCCTAAGCGGCCTATGATACCAAGGCTCGCAGATCCAAGGATCGGCTATTTTTCCAATAGTTATAATGACTTTGACAGCAATCCTTTTGGCGTGAAGCAGACCAAGTATATTGTCAGGTGGCGTATGGAGCCAAAAGATGAAGATATTGTAAAATATAATGCTGGTGAACTGGTCGAACCGAAGAAACCTATAGTGATCTATATAGATCCGGCTACCCCGCACAAGTGGGTTCCCTATCTTATAAAAGGTATCAATGACTGGCAGGTGGCTTTTGAAAAAGCAGGTTTCAAGAATGCGATAATCGGTAAAGAGGTGCCGCTGGATGACTCAACCTTTAGTATTGATGATGCGAGGCATTCGGTAGTGGTGTATAAACCTTCAGAGGTGCCAAATGCCATGGGCCCAAATATAAATGACCCAAGAACAGGGGAAATTTTGGAGACGCATATCAGTTGGTTTCATAGTGTAATGACGCTATTGCAGAACTGGTATGTAGTTCAAGCAGGCGCCATAGATCCCAGGACACATCAGCCTGAGCTGGATGAAAAACTTATGGGAGAGCTGATCCGCTTTGTTTCCTCACATGAGATCGGACATACATTGGGGCTAATGCATAATTTCGGCGCTTCCTCAACCGTGCCAGTAGAAAAGCTCCGTAATAAAGAATGGGTTGAGGCGCATGGGCATACCCCGTCAATCATGGACTACGCACGCTTCAATTATGTTGCCCAGCCAGAGGATGGAATTAGCGAAAAAGGTATATTTCCACGGATCGGTGACTATGATAAATGGGCGATCGAATGGGGATATCGTTTTATTCCGGAAACTAAACGCGCAACTGATGAAAAGAGCTTACTGAACAAATGGATCATTGATAAACTTGCTGGCGGAAAACAGTTTTTCTATGGCAGTCAGCTGAGCCCCTTCACAAACGAATTTCCAATGAACGAGTTTGATCCTAGAAGTCAGAGTGAGGATTTAGGAGATGATGCTATGCTTGCGAGTAGCTATGGGATCAAAAATCTCAAAAGAATCAGACCACAGATTTCTGTATGGTTTAAAAAACCAGGTGAAAATTATAGGCGCTCGGGTGAGGTGTATGCAGAACTTGTGAATCAGTATGGCCGCTATATGGGACATGTTCTGCGGAATATTGGAGGATTGTACCAAACTCCAAAAACTTCGGAACAGTCAGGTACTGAAGAAACAATTGTGCCAAAAGCAAAACAAAAAAGAGCAATGGCTTTCTTACAGAAAGAGCTTTTTACAACACCTGAATGGATCAAGGACAGTAAACTTTATGGTACTTCAGAAGCTGGTTTTTCTAAAGTTGCGCTTCTACAAAACCAGGTATTGACCTCCCTTCTGAGTTCAAGGAGAATCAATGTGCTTATTGAGGAGGAGAGTGCTTTTGGAAAATATGCTTATTCAGCGACCGAAATGCTGAATGATCTCAAAACAGGAATATTTTCTGAGCTGAAACGGGAAAAAATCGAAGTTTCGATGAACCGTAGGGATATCCAAAAAAAATATGTTGAGAACCTTGCTGCATTGATTGCGCCATTGACATCTGTACGCAGTAATGATAATCTATCCATAGCTAAAGAACATGCGCGGGTTTTGGAAAAGGATATCAGAAAAATTCTTTTAAAGGCGGGACAGGGGATTACACGCGCCCATCTTAATGATCTTGCTGAACGCCTGCATACCTCATTGAACCCAAGATAATATAATGCCGAGCAGAGGCTCATAAAAAAAAATAAATACTATAAGCAAACAGTATTTTTTTTGAACAGTTGGTTTGACAATTGAATGCAGGCCGGATGGCCTGCATCTGTTCAAGCCGTTAAAGGATGCAAAAATAATATTTACTAACCAGCGAATAAGAGCTTAAATAACAAACACTAAAATGCGAAGATTTAATAGGATCGAATCAGATATACTTCATATACTCTGGGAAACGAACCCGATATCTTCTATTGAGATATTTAACCTGTTACAGGAGCCAAAACCTGCCTACAGTACATTGGCCCTTGCACTAAGGCTCCTTGAAAATAAGGGAATAATCGAGCATAAGAAAACTGGACAGAAATACTATTACAGTCCTGTATTCACGAGGGATAGTTATATATTAAACAAAATTGAAGATTTTGTAGATGCCTATTTCCTTAGCGACAAACTGTTGATGATATCTTTTTTAGAGGAAAGAATGAAAGGGGGCAGATAGCAGTATCGGTTGCACCAAAGAATGCCTAGATGGCTTATTAAAAATTAGAGTGGGTTTGACAATGAAAAATGAAAGACCAGAAAAGTGATTATTGGCGTATGTAGAAGTTCACTGGTAAATTAATGATTACTTTATTTATCCCTAAGGGTGGACCAGATGGTCTGCCCCTTAGATAAGTTTATTAAAAGATTATTCGGTGAGTGCCGACAACTTTGACAGTTGTTCCCTTTATACATTTGAATGCTGCTTTGCCAGAACAGAATTTCTCTTTCCCCTTTTGCTTTTGTTGTAAGCAAAACTTGAGTAGGTGTAGACGCTGCATTTGCCAAAGGATAGTAAATTTTATTTATTTAGACGTATTATAGATTATGCAAAAATATAAAATCTCATTAAGTCTGGGAATCAGGCTAAATTTCATTTCTCTATTTTGAAATCGGTATCAGGTCTATTCTCGAAATAAAATTCCAAAACCGGAACGGTGTTTATGCCCAAGTCAGAGTGTACGATAAGTGATTATTAGTAGACTAATAATAGCAGACTGATATTGTTTATTTTTTTTAATGTATAGATCCTTAATTGTTTATTTATGTTTTGTTCTATTCCGGGATTTTATGATTATGGAGATCCCAATAACGTGAAAATTGATGAAATTTAACTGCCAGCATATCCGATCGAAAAATTGCATGCACTAATAAATACCGCTGAATCTTAAATAATTAGATCTTATTGTCTATGAAATTGATTCGATTGTCCATTGTTATTTGAGCGGTTTATGGGCAATTTCACAGGCAACCAGTACACAAAAGGACCAAAAAAACTTTGGTAATTTGTAAGGACGAATTATGATTTATTGCTTTTAACGTTTTTTTGTGATTATTAAAATTGTAGTCACCAGCAGCCATACACTCTCACATTTCGCAAAGTTTTTATGGATTTGAACAAGTATATGTTAATCAGTTTTAACCTGTAGGCTGATTTGACAATTTGACCCACTGTAATTAATAATCAAGGTAAATGGAAGAGTTACTAGTTGCAATCCAGATCACGGATTATGATTGGAACGATAAGCATTTTAGCTTTGGGAATTTCTTTCAATAAAAATTTGCTGAACATTAATAAAAATATTTTAAACTCTCAAAAATGGTTAATATCGGCATATTTAAAACAATCACAAAGGTAACAATGATGTTGACGGTCATGAGCGTCGTCATTGTTTCTATATTAATTTATAGAACATATGGGGTACAAGACTTCTTATTGTCGGTTAACAAGGTGCAGTTTTATGCCCTGGCCACGGGCCTGCTCATGTTCGCTGCAGTGATTTTGGGTAAACCTAAATTCAGGCTGCAGCTTAATAAACTTGATGTTGCGCTAATCACTTATGCAATATTTCTAACGGTAAGAAACTACTGGAGCACGGCTGATCAGATCAAAACCGATCATTACATTTTTTTGATGATTTCGTTGATGTTTTACCTATCAGCAAAATACTTTTTTAAGGATATTTTTTTTCATATGTCTTTTCACATTTTACTCGTCGTCATTATATCCTTTATCGCATTACATGGCTATTTATGGAATTTTGGGTTTTTCACATTGGATAACTATATTTTTAGGTCGATGGAATTCCCTATCAAACCCGAACTGCTAATATGTTTGCTTTGCTTAGGAATACCTTCTTTGTTATCACTGGCAACTTTCTATCGGCAAAATAAGGGGGTGGCATCCCTATTATACCTCACCCTTGTTCTGATAATCGCTCTCATCTTTATTAAGGATAGCAGATATGGATGGGGAGCCATAGTTATCGTTAGCTTTTATGTATGTTTCCCCGGTTTAATATACATATGGAGATATACTTCCATACTACCTGTCAAGCTCCGTTCATTTTCTGTTATTACAGTATTGTTCTTTATTGTTCTGCCGTTGACTTTGATCGCTGGGATCAAGGAACGATCAGACCCAGCTAGACTTTTGTCATGGAAGATCAGCTGGAATCTTTTTAAATGCCAGCCAGTATGGGGGGCAGGGTATGGCTCAAGTTCTTTAGTGTATAAAAATGGGCAGGCTGACTATTTTTTGAATGATGGTAAAATTGACTCTTTTGAGGCTGGTATCGCTAAAGAGAACAATCATCCCTTAAGTCAACTTTTATTGATAGCACTTGAGAGCGGCATCATAGGGATATCACTATGGTTTTATATAATTTTTATCTGTTTCACCCAGGGATGCGGTGGGCTGGTCAATAGGCAGGCTGCGACAACTGTTCTCTTGATATTGGCCTTGGGTCTATTTTCGTGCCCACTGCTTTTTTTTCCTGTACAACTTCTGCTTTATCTGAACCTTTCAGCTTATTCTTCAATTATGGATAACACAGAACAGAAAGTTGATAAAGTGATATCATTATCAAAAATGCAGGTAGTTTTATTGATGGTGGCGTCAATTTTGATGATGTCCGATAGGATTAAAATTGTTCAGCCATTGGAAATGTGGAAATATGCAGATAGGCAGGTTCCGGAAAGAAAGTACCGTCTTTATAAAGAATTGTATCCCCGACTTAAGGGCAATGGAATATTTATGTTTGAGTATGGAAAGCTTTTATTTAAAAGATCCAGCTATTCTCAGGCCTTGAGTGCATTTGAGCTGTCAAAGAAGAATTATTCAAGCCAGGAATTGTATCTTATGATAGGGGATGCCCAAAAGGCCTTGAAACAATTTGAGCTTGCCAGGAGTGCTTATACTTTTGCAATGGGGATGGTTCCAGGGAAAATATATCCCAAATTTGCGTTGATTAATCTGTACATTGAAACAAAAGAACGGTTAAAGGCGGTTGAACTCGCTCATAGGACATTGGTCGATAGTACCAAAGTTGAATCCAAGGAGATAGAAGAGCTGCGTTTTGCCCTGAAAGCCTATATTGGCGAGAAAGAATAATATGGCTGGCCGGTTTTTTAGTCCAATGAAAGATTAACGTTCACCATGCTGCACTACTGAGTGTTGATAATATGAATAACGCTCGATTTGCCATTGTAAGCTCTTATCAGAAGTATAATCATGCGCTGAAGTAAAAACTGGAGCATATCTTTTTTTAAAATTTCATTTTTATACATTTCCGAACGGAGCATTTCCCAGCATTCCTGAAAATTCCTTATTCCATACTGATCTTGGCGGATCACCGAATGGCCTGATGGATGAAGGAAATATGTTTTGCTTCCATCAGTTTTGCAATTTGAGAGTACTATAAAAAGTTTGATTAAAACTGATTAACCCCGCGTTTACTGACCTCATGATATTTATTCTTTGCCCCCCTGTGAGAGAGAAAACCTGATTGTTTTCAATCATGTGCTTTATTCCATCAATTGAGAAGGTAAAAGAATCGCCGGTATTCCAGATAAGGGTCTGGTCTGTTTTTTCAACATGATATTCCTTACTTGAATTTGCAAGGTCAAGTTCATGCAAATGAAAATATGCCAGTGACCCGTCGTTAAATTTCATTGATAATCCAATTATTAAAATTCTATACAGCCAGTGATAAGCTTTGGTTAACCCTGAGCGGAAATTCGGCTCCCTAAACTGCATCATGCATTCTAAAGCAGGCAAGGCCCGTTTGGAGAAGCTTAACCTCGCTGTACCACAATTCTTTGTTATGGCCCTTCCCAATCGAAGTTAAGAGCGTGCAAACGCAATTGCGGTACAGGCTTTTTATATATGCTGTTGACCATAGCGCTTAAGGAAAAGGTTAAAGCATATTGCCAGTTGGGTATGTTAACCTGCAGCACCTCTATTGAATCCTACCGTGTTCCTGTAAAACTGTGGTGATATATCTGTTTTGCTTTTAAAAAACCTGCTGAAATAGAATTCATCATCGTAGCCCAGTTCATATGCGATTTCTTTAACCGTTTTGTCCGTCAGATATAATTCCCTTTTGGCTTCGATAATGATCCGTTCGGTGATCAACTCTGAGAGTGTTTTATTGAAATGGTTTTTGGTTATTCTGGACAATGCAGCGGTTGTCAGATTCAGCATTTCCGCATAGTCGATGGGAGAATGCTTTGACCGGAAATTTTCCTCAATTGCATTTCGAAGGCTTTGAACGATAAGCATCTGTTTATTACCGCCAGCGCCTGATTCGTTGATGGTCTGCTGTTCAACTTTTATCCTTGTTGCAAGCACCAAAAATATTTTCAGATAGGAAACAATTACCTCGTCCCTTCTCAGTCCCTCTGTCTTCAGTTCTTCGGTGATTTCCTGTATGAAGCCGAGCAATGTGTTTTTAGAACTTTCCTGTAACCAAATATAAGGCTGCTGATAAACGTTGTTGAACAAAGTCCCATTGCTTGCGATTTCTTTATGGTGCCTATATATACAGAAAAAATCATGATGAAATTGAATAGAAATACCCCTCAAGGTCCCTTTAGATTGCAACATGAAAGGTTGATAAGGATAAAAGGCAAACATTGTATTTTCTTGGAAAGGGTATTCGCTTAAATCAACCTTGGCAACGCCTTCTCCTGAGGTTATGATAATCAGGGTAAAATAATTGTTTCGCTGGATGTGGTCAAAATAACTGTTGTTGTCGAACTCAAAAACCTTGAACGACAGATTCCCGTTCTGTTGATTGGTAAGTGTATAAACAGATTGTACTGACATGTTATGGATTGGTTAAAGTTTTTGAAAATTTTTCGTTAAGCGCAATGCACTCTTTCAGGCAAATTCCACCAGTTATCTTCGGCCTGCTGCCCCATTTTGGTACGCTCTGTGTGGATAGTACGCCAAGTTTTGACGTGTACCCGCCTATAAAGGGTACAGCTGTGCCATAAATTATTTCAGCTATCTTATGGTGCCTGATCAGATAGGAACACATGATGCACGGTTCATGGGTGGTATACATTGTTGCCAGATGAAGCTTGTCCAGATAACCGTTTTCGATCGCTGATCTAATTGCCAGGATTTCAGCATGATTGGTGATGTCCCCAGTTGATTTTCCTGATTCAATACCTGTACCTATTATCTTGCCCTCAAGTGCAATTAATGCTCCAACAGGCGGATTGCCTGCTTCAAGTGCAATTGTACCAAGATCGAGGCATTTGCGCATATAATTTTCAGATTCCTCTTGCATAATTTTACATTTTATTTTTTAGTATTGTGACTGCATAATTAATCGTGATATTTTTCCTCCATGGTTTCCATGAAAGGGCGTTTGTAATATCCTAAAGGTTCGTTGAATAAGATTGAACCATGTCTAGAAAAGGTGCCAATTCTGTAATGATTGGCCGAACTTAATCTAACAGGTCCGCAGAGCTCCGAGACTGATTCATCACCCTTGTTCCGGAAAACTTCTTTTTCTGATTTAAGCAAGGTGACATTATCGACTTTTTCCAGCTCAAACTTAATTTCCACGATCCGCTCTTCTTTACTATTTTTACCAAAATACTCAAAAAATACTTTATTTTCTGGAAGCCCAAGATCCTTCAGATAACCGCGGATATTTTTTATATAGTCATTTGGACCACAGATATAAAATACTGAGCCAGCATCTATTTCGGGGATCATCTCTTTTGTCAGGCGTCCGAGTATATGGTAATCCGTGTCCAAAACTTCATTTTTTAAGGGTGAGGAGTGAAGAAGGCAAAGATGGAAGTTGCTGCATAAATCTTTGATTTGGTGTAATCTCTCTGACATTACCTGCGTGAGTTTATTGCGGCTGGAATGCATAAAGTGAACCTGTCTTTCGGGCTGATTTTTCTGTATGTATTCCGCCATGCTTAACATTGGTGTGATTCCAATCCCGGCGGAAAGAAGCACAACTGGCCCGGTACCTCGGGTGTCAAGGGTAAAACTTCCTTCCGGAAGACTTAACGGGATGATATCACCAACCTCTATCGCATTGTGAAAATAATCTGAAAACTTCCCTTGCGGTTGCTGGTGTATCGTCAGCCTGAGGTACTCCTTGTCAGGACTGTCCGATAGTGTATAACTCCTGATGAGTACTTCACCTGTAATAACCATATATAACCTAATACTCACATATTGGCCCGGAATAAAGTGAGGTATTGTACCGCCGCTGGACGGCTTTAGGTAAAATGATTTTACGGTTGTACTCTCGATGGTTATACGGTCCACAATGTACTCTGTGAAAAACGCTTTCATGGATTAAATGGGGAATATTCTAAAAAGTCCCATCCTACAGAATGGTGTTCAATGGTACGGATCCAGCGTTTAGGATGGAAAAACCAGAAACGTCCCGTCCCCTTGGTTTTTTCAAGATCATCTTCTGAAACCTGCTCAAAAAGCAAGCTGGCGCTTCCTGTAAGTTGTAAGGTTTCCCGTTTCTCAAAATCTATAAAAAGCATGCCAACATTCGGGTTCTGGAGAACGTTTCCTAAAGTGTTGAATAAACTTGCACCCGGGTAGTCAGGGATTTTCAAGGTGCCCTCCTTGGTTGTTTCCACGAAACCAGGGTTTCCTCCACGGTGAGAAGCATCCAGTCGTCCATCCATACTTGCACTTGCTACGAAAAAAGTATCTGCTCTTTGAATCCAATTAATGGCATCCTCACTCAATCCAGTTCCCTCACTTGATTTTGAACGGGCTTTGTTAAAATATTCGGGTACTGAAATAACCCTCCGTTGTATATACTTGGGACAATTTGGGTAAGACTGTTCAACAGTTAATTCAATTTTTGAATCCGCAACGCTGCAGCTTCCGTTTATCCTGAGTCGCTTACGGGTATCAAGTTCTATGAACAGGGTTCCAATCTGCCCATCCTGTGCTATGTTTGAAAAGAAAACGTCATTTGGATCGCTAATAAGCTTCTCGGCATCAAAAATTATAGTAGTTGGATCTAGCACTTTTACAAAACCGAAGTTGCCGATCAGAATAGATGTCCATAATTCATTGTCTTTGTTTCTGCTACCTACAACCGCCATTGGCTGTTTCTCAATAAAATTAATGGCACCATTTGCAATAAAAGGCATTATCATTCTCTTGTTTCCTTCTGCAAATCTTGTTTCGCCAGCTCTTTTTTGGATTTCAAGTTCGCCCTGATGAAATACATTTTCCATATTGTTGGGGTTATTTAGCTGTTACCCGAAATTGAGGAACAGGATACAAAACGCTTTAAAAAATCAGGATATTGTAACCTTCATTTCTAAGTGTGATCAAACTCGGTAATCCTGTTGTTCCCGGTATTTTGTTTTGATTCAACAGTTTATACCCAGAGGCATCTGCATAAAATATTGCGGTACAGCAACTGGAAACACCATAGACTTTATCTTTTACTGCCGAAAAAAGCTTATTTACAGGGTTCTCAGGTTTTTCAAGTTGCTCTGGCCACCTGGTAGCGGTTCCCTGAAAAATAACTTTCACAACTTCACCGGCGTTTTTAAAGTCGTACGCTGCGGCCAGGGCATTGAACACCCTTCCAAGCGCTTCTTCCAAACAATTCGTGGAATCAGATAAAATCACGATTGCTGTTTTGTTCATATAAAATGGTTTTGATACACAAAGATGCCTAAGAATATGTTAACATGGAATGGACAGTTTAAACAATATAATGGATGATTTTATGGGCGTTGCTTCTAATCTTACCCACAAATTTTGATCTGTTTCTACCACCTGCTTTTTGCCGATAACTTGCAATACCCTTTTGGCAATCCTGGGGTTAACCTATAGTGCTATCCTGGCAAATATTAGGTGACCTATTGATAAATAACAGTTTTTAGTACTGTCAAGAATTGTCTATGATCTTTTTTAAACTGTCCATTCCATAAGAATATATAGAGTTGCATATTTACGCACTATCCGAGATTCCTTTTTGAAGTGAGTGGGTATTCATAAATAATATGACAAAAGTATATCTAACACTAGGTATTAATGCGTTAGATAGGAGCGGTCTTACCGAATCCATAATTACTTTGATGTACAGTTTTAAATAGGGTGTGGTAGTCAATTGAGTTATTACTTCATGATCGGGAAGTCCCAGTCGTGCAGGAATTTGACAATACGGAAAATGCCAACAAATATTTAATCAGCAGTTTCTTTAATAATGAGGCGTTATTCATCTTATAGCCTACAAGATTGTTCTCCCAGAAATTAAGGTGTATGGGTTAGTTAAACCACTTAACTTCAATTGTCTTCCGGATTGATCATATATCTTATTTTCAATGTGTGATTGAATAAGTTTAAATGTGATTTGTTCGATTTTCGAATTAAATATCTTTATGGTTCTGGCAACGGAAACACTTTTTATCTAAAATTGCCCGCTTAGGATTGAGGGGGCTTTTTTTTTATATTTTGCTGACCTGAATGATCTTCCATAATATTCAATAATATTTTCGAAACATCCATTATATAGTAGAAATCATCCATTTTTTTCATGCGGCCATCAAGGCATCTTTGTAACAGACTAAAATTCACAAGTAAAACGATAAAATTTAAACAAAATGTCTGTTTCTGATCTTTTCAAACCACTCACGCTGCTCCATGGTCCAGCAATGAGAAACCGTTTCATGATGGCGCCATTAACCAGTCAACAGAGTAATCATGATGGTACGGCATCCGAGTACGACCAATTTTGGATTGAGCAACTTGCCCAGAGCGGTTATTCATTAATCCAGACCAGTGCCTCTACTGTGGAGGCCGGTGGGATCGCTTTCGAACGCCAGTTGGGCATTCATAATGATGAACACTTGCCAGGTCTGAAAAAAATGGCTGATGCAATCCGCAAAGGCGGAGCATTATCGGCAGTTCAGTTACACCATGCCGGTCACCGTGCTACCCCGGAATGGGGAGGTATAGTATCTCCTGCATCAGCTAAGACAGTAAAGGGTGTTAAGGCGCTTACCACCGAAGAAGTTGAAAGGATCCGCGATAGCTTTATTGCTGCTGCCAAAAGAGCCCAGACTGCAGGTTTCAACGGTGTTTCGGTCCACGGGGCTTTTGGATGGATCCTGTCTGAATTCCTGTCCCCAAATCTCAATGACCGGACGGATAAATATGGGGGTAGCGTAGAGAACCGCGCACGATTTACACTAGAGGTTATTGAGGGTATACGTAAAGCTTGCGGGCCTGATTTTCAGATCGGCTGGCGCTTATCAATCGAGCGCTATGGTTTGCGTCTGGAAGAGCTTCGTGAAATCACCTCTGAGATCTTTGACCGTGAGTTGATTGACTACTTGGATCTGGCATTATGGGATTCGGCTCAGGTTGTTAGGGAGGGGAGCTTTCAGGGAAAGACGCTACTAAGTATCTTCACAGAACTCCCTCGAAAAGGTGTACGTTTAGGAGCTGCCGGAAAGATCTATAGTGCGCAGCGTGCAGGCGAGCTTCTTGATGAAGGCTGCGATTTTGTGCTGATCGCGAGAGCTGGTATACTTCAACGTGATTTTCCGCTTCAGGTCAAAGCAAATCCACTTTATGAGAGTCCAAAGATGCCAGTGACAGCTGATTACCTGCGTCAGGGCGGATTAAGCGAACGGTTTATAGAGACGATGAGGGGGTGGCAGACATTCGTTCAGGCAGGCTCAAAATAAATGTCTGTTTAAAAGATTATTAATTCTTAATGATTTATAATATAAGCGGACCTTCATTTCAAAGGTCCGCTTTACTTTTTAAGGGTTTATCAGCTTGTAGGTAACTTATTCGTTGATGAGAAATCCGGTAAAGAAATCTCCATTACATAGTAGAAATCATCCATTCTTTAGCATCCATGATCACTGCATCTTTGCATTGTAAATAAATTTTTGATATGAAAAAAACAGCTATTATTATTCTTTCTGATCCCAAGGCTGGTTCAGAAGAAGCATTAGGACGAGTATTCAACGCTTTAGCATCGGCATATGAATTCAAACATGCAGGTGAAGATGTGAAAATTATTTTTCAGGGTGCAGGTATAAGATGGCCTGAACATCTTGAGAAAGCTGACCATCCTGTACATGGACTTTTCAATGAAGTAAAAGATCATGTTCATGGTCTTTCTAAAGGTTGTGTTGCTGTATTTGGTACTGAAGTATCTGGTTATGATCTGTTAAGTGATAATGATGTACCGGGCACTGCTGGTCTTCCAAGTTTCATCAACTTAAGAAACGATGGTTACGATCTTTTGATTTTCTAAATTATCCTCAAAACTGCCCTATGGATCAAACCAGAGGGCAGTTTTGCTTTTAAAATACATTTTTTAACTAATCCTTTTTAATCTGTTGATAGTCATATAGACAACCTAATATTGACGATCAATCATCATGCTTGAATCCAGTTCACTTTTGATAAGCATAAATTTCATTCTCCCAATTCTTATCGCTTCCCCATGTTGAGCCACGAATTGGCCTACTCTGGCCCACTTTTTTTACTTGCATTACCAGAAGACTTCCCGGGTTTATTCTCCTTAACCTGAGCGTATAGCGTTCAGAAGAATTTTGGATTATTACAGATTATCCATTAAAATGTTGAATTTGTCCATTGTTAGTTAATTGTTCATACTCCATATTTGCAAGTTGATGAACTTTCCATGAGGCGAAGCTCACCTCTTAAATGATTTATCATGAATGATCTGAATTGTAGCAAAATAATTAAAGAAAGTCCCGAGGCGCTGTCGTGGAACGAAGATATTTTTCTGATGCACTATCTGCAGAAGGAAGAAAAAACAAGAGTGAACATGTGTGTGCACATGGACCACATTAGTATTGTCCTGAGAGGACAAAAAGAAATTCTAGGACAGGGCAGTAAAACAATCGTACCTGCGGGCTCAGGTTTTTTTATCAAAAAAGGATCATATCTCATTACAGATAAATTTGATAAACAGGATGAAGGTTACGAGGCGATTTTAATCTTTTTTTCAGACTCGTGGCTGCGCACACAGGTCGAATCCATATATGGCTGTTCAAACGGAGCAGACGCTGTCAATTCGGTGGGAATCCATGAAGATATTGCTTTGCTTACTCAGGATAGTATGATGAATGCACTGGCTTTGCAATTAAAATCATATCTCTGTATGGATGCAGACCGGCAACGTTTAAGCGCATTGTTGCCTATAAAAATACGTGAGCTGTTCCATGTTCTAATTACGGCCACCGGCGGCCATCATTTTGAAATGCAGCTTAGAAACCTAGATAGACATTTAAATCCTGATCTGGTGCTATTGATGGAAATCCATTATAGAGAGAATATTTCTTTGGAACAATATGCATTTCTTGCCAATTGCAGCCTGTCAACCTTCAAGCGTAGATTTCAGGAAACCTTTAAAATGAACCCAGGTAAATGGATCATGCAACGCAGACTGGAAGAAGCCTATGAGCTGCTGGGGAATTCTGATAAAAATGTTTCCCAGATCGCATATGAAATTGGTTTTGAGACCCCCGCGCACTTCATTGCTTCATTCAAGCAAAAATATCGGGACACCCCCAAGCAGGTAAAACAAAAACTTTTATTAAAGATTTAAACTTTTTAAGATACTTTTTGGACTTATCCTGAAACATAAGTTTTCAGCACTGGATTAATTTTGACTTGTTAAACAAGAAATATCAGAATTATGAAAATGTATTATTTCACTGACCCGATGTGTTCGTGGTGTTATGGATTTAGTCCAGTCATTAAAAAGGTAAAAGAGAATTATCCGGGTATTGACCTGGAAATTATATCAGGTGGGTTTTCTCCGGGAAGCACGCAGGTAGTCGATCAGGAATACAAAGATTTCCTTGAATTTCACTGGAACAATGTCACCGCAAGAAGCGGGCAGTATTTTGATCATTCCATGAAATTTATCTCAGACTCTTTCCGTTATGATACTGAACCTTCAAGCCGCGCCCTGGCTGTGGTAAAGAAATTGGCCCCTAATGAGGATTTTCAATACCTGAGCCTTATGCAAAAAGCTTTTTATGTGGAAGGAAAGGATATAACCAATGCTAACGTACTGGCTAAACTGGCAGAAGAAGTTGGTGTGGAACAGCATGTTTTTTTTGAAAACTTTTTTTCAGATGAACTTAAACTCAAAACACAGCAGGGTTTTCAGTTCAGCAGGCAATTGGGGGTTCAAGGCTTTCCAACGTTACTGACTTTGCAGGATGGTAAGGTAGATGTGATTACCCGTGGCTTTCAGGATTATGGCGGTCTTAGCGTATCGATCGATGGCCGTCTTAAA
>Ga0157370_10000448_pt1 | contig 51465 bp, 45 predicted proteins | sample C35metaG_FD_113463 | JGI IMG/M metagenome (GOLD analysis project Ga0157370, IMG submission 113463) | Corn rhizosphere microbial communities from Kellogg Biological Station, Michigan, USA - C3-5 metaG | ecosystem: Host-associated > Plants > Roots > Rhizosphere > Soil | place: USA: Michigan...
CATAAAAAAACCCTTTTCATCCGGGAGGACAAAAAGGGGAAGCCATAAAACCACACCTTACTTTAATTAAATGGCTTATTTCTTTTTTGGGGACGGATTTATTTACAACCACGTATTTTAAATCCGTACATGAAGGTATATACGAAAGACCTGTTTGCTTGGATTTAAAAAATTTACTTTTTTTTAAAAAAAAATCCTTTCCGAACCGGAAAGGATTGATTATCAATTAAATAAATTAAAATTTATTTTGTCTGTTCTCTTAAAAATGCCATTTTTATAGCCACAATACCTGCTTCGGTACCTTTATTACCATGAATACCACCGCTTCGGTCTATAGCCTGCTGCATAGTATTATCGGTAAGGACACAAAATACAACTGGTACATCAGTTTGCACATTAAGATCTTTAATACCCTGTGATACTGCTTCGCATACAAAATCGAAATGTTTAGTTTCGCCCTGTATAACACTTCCTATAGCAATAACAGCATCTACATTTTGAGTATCAATCATTCTTTTAGAACCATAGATCAGCTCAAAGCTTCCCGGTACATCCCATGAGACAATGTTCTCTGCAAGGGCACCATTTTCAAGCAAAGCTTCGATTGCACCTTTGTAAAGACCACCTGTTATTGTTTCATTCCACTCAGAAACAACAATCCCAAACCGAAAATCTTTCGCGTTTGGGACCGTGTTTTTATCGTATTGTGATAAGTTTTTATTTACTGTAGCCATAATTATTCAACCATTGCAACGTATGCATCTATATTAGCACCTTCAGCTGAAGTACTGTATTTTTCCTGAATCTCTTTGAAATATTTAAGAGCATCAGTCTTTTTGTTTAATGCAAGAGCAGTTTGTCCTGCTTTAAACAAGTAACGTGGTGCAATCATATCATTTTTAGTAGTAGTTGCTGCTTTAACATAAAACTCTAAAGCATCATCGTTTTTCTTAAGCTGGGCAAAAGCATCGCCTGTAGCGCCTTTAGCCATAGCATCAAGAATTTCGTCTTTAGTTTTAAACTGCTCAAGTTGCTCAACAGCTTCTTTATATTTACCTATGTTAAGATAAGCAGTACCTGCATAATAATGAGAAAGATTTGCTGCATCTGTACCACCGTGGTTTTCTATAATTCCAAGGAAACCGTTTTTACCTTCTCCACCATTAAGTGAAAGTTTAAATAAAGAATCGCTCGCAGTTGGCGCATTCACAGCCTGTTCAAAGTACTGTTGTGCCTGAAACATATCGTCAGCAGCTGAAACCTCTTTAGGATCTGATACCCATTTAGTATAACCAAAATAAGCAATTGCAGCTACAGCTATAACAACTATGCCCACTATAATACCTTTTTGGTTTTTGGCTACCCAATCTTCAGTTTTGGAAGCAGTTGCATCCAGGGTGTTAAACACCTCTGCTGTTGTACTTTTTCCGTCAAAAGTTTCTTCTACAGGTTCAACTTCGTTAATCTCTGCGGGTTTGGGAGCTTTATAGCCTCTTTTGTTATACGTTGCCATTTATCTTATTTTAATGTGTGGCAAAAATAAAATTTTTATTGAATATTAAAATATCTTTTGTCGATATTTTTCGATAATTTGCGGCTTCTTAGTAAAACAGCCCTATTTAATACAAGGTTCTCACAATCAGGATTCCGTTTACCCCATGTACTTAAAGAATTTATCACTCCTCAATTATAAAAATATTGCTGAGGCAAATTATGAATTTGACCCCAAAATAAATTGCTTTACAGGGAAAAATGGCGTAGGAAAGACAAATATACTGGATGCGATATACCATTTAGCCTACGGAAAAAGCTATTTTAACCCTATGGCGGTGCAAAATATAAAGCATGGTGAAGAGTTTTTTGTAGTAGATGGGATGTTTGAAAAAAATGACCGTAGCGAACAAATAGTATGCAGCCTTAAAAAAGGAATGAAGAAAGTACTAAAACGCAATGGAAAGATTTATGATAAATTTTCTGAACACGTCGGCTTCATTCCACTTGTTATTATCTCCCCTTCCGATAGCGACCTTATTACAGAAGGCAGCGAAACCCGCCGTAAATTTATAGACAGCGTTATTTCGCAGTTGGATGCAGGGTATTTACAGGAGTTAATCAATTATCAGAAAGTAGTTGCACAACGCAACGCACTACTAAAGTACTTTGCCCTAAACCACACGTTTGATAAAGTTACCTTATCCATATATAACGAGCAATTAGATACATTGGGTCATGCCTTGTTTGAAAAGCGTAAACAATTTCTTGAAGACTTTATTCCCATTTTCAATAAACATCATCAGTCTATAACCGATTCTGCAGAGACAGTAAGCCTAATTTACGACAGCCACCTGCACAATAAAAAACTCCTTGACCTTTTTGATGAAAGTCTGCAGCGTGACCGTGTATTACAATACACCAGCGTAGGCATACATAAAGACGATCTTTTATTTGAAATAGATGGACACCCTATCAAAAAATTCGGCTCACAGGGACAGCAAAAATCTTTTCTTATTGCCCTTAAGCTTGCACAGTTTGAATTCATAAAAAAACAAAGTGGCGTACTGCCAATTCTTTTATTTGATGACATCTTTGATAAGCTTGACGAAAACCGCGTTGCCAAAATCGTTAAGATGATAGACGACAAAGTATTCGGTCAAATATTCATTTCTGATACGCATCCGGAAAGAACCGAAAATATAGTAAAAGCTACCCATCAGAGTTATACTATTTTTAATATGTAATACAATTGGCAGCCAATGCTTATTGTAAATCGGACTTAAAAATTATACATTTACGCTACTAATCAGTACATCATGATATCAAAAAACAGCCTTCAGTTTCTTGAAGATCTAAAAGAGAATAATTACCGTGACTGGTTTCAGGCCAATCAAAAACGTTACGATGAATATAAAAAAGACTACAGGCAAATCGTAGAAGCTTTTGTTACCGAAATGAGCAAAGGAGACGAAACCCTGAGCCAGCTTGAATTCAAGGATTGTTCTTTCCGAATCAACAAAGACATACGCTTCTCAAAAGACAAATCGCCTTATAAAACCAACATGGGTATCTGGATGAGTGCAGGCACTAAAAATACGAACCTTGCCGGGTACTACGTACATATTGAAAAAGGAGCGAGTTTTATTGCTGCCGGTGTTCACTGGCCCGATGCGGCTGACCTTAAAAAGATTCGCAGTGAAATAGCAGGCTTTTATGAAGACCTGGAAGAAATTGTTGATGAATCAGAATTTAAAAAAATATTTGGCAGCCTGGATAGTGACGAAAATAACACTCTTAAAACAGCCCCAAAAGATTATCCTAAAGACCACACGGCAATACGCTTTTTAAAATTGAAAGGTTTTACTGCTACGGCTACCCTTTCTGACAAAGAAATTGAAAGCAAAGATTTTGTCGCCAATACATCAAAAAAACTATTGGTACTTAAACCATTTGTAGAATTTTTAAACAGGGGCCTTACTACAGAATAGTTATTAGCCTTACTTTTGCACCACAAACAACCGTATACTTACTATGGAAATCGTTGCTAACTACCCTTTAAAGAATCACAATACATTTGGCATAAGTGCTTTTGCAAAAGAATTTATTCAGGTACATACCACTACCGAATTAGCTGAAGTACTACAAGAAAACATAGGCAAAAAACTATTTATACTGGGTGGTGGTAGCAATATGCTACTTACACAGAATATAGACGCCCTTGTTATACATGTGGATTTAAAAGGTAAAGAAATTTATAATTCTGAAAATGGCTTTGCCGAGGTGAAAGCCATGGCAGGAGAAAACTGGCATGAATTTGTTCAGTTCTGTATCAGCAACAATCTTGGAGGCCTTGAAAATTTATCATTGATTCCGGGTAACGTGGGCACTACGCCAATACAAAATATTGGCGCATATGGAACTGAGATAAAAGATACTTTTGTTTCGTGTGAAGCTATGAACATTGCTACACAGGAAATAAAATCGTTTACTAAAGACGAATGCGAATTTGCTTACCGCGAAAGTATTTTTAAAGGTAAACTAAAAGACCAGTATGTAATTACTTCGGTAACTTTCAGGCTGACTACTGAAAAACATAAGATCAATACTTCATATGGGGACATTGCTGCCGAATTAACTAAAAACAATATTGTTGTACCTACTATTAAAGATGTAAGCGCGGCAGTAACAGCTATACGTCAAAGTAAATTACCTGATCCTAAAGAATTAGGCAATAGTGGTAGTTTTTTTAAGAATCCTATCATTACGTCAAAAGAATTCGAAAAAGCATATATCCTGCACCCTACTATGCCGCATTATACTGTATCTGACACAGAAGTCAAAGTACCTGCGGGATGGCTTATTGAGCAAAGTGGTTTTAAAGGAAAACGCTTTGGTGATGCAGGAGTACATGCAAGACAGGCATTGGTATTGGTTAATTACGGAAGCGCTACCGGACAGGAAATACTTGACCTTTCAAAAAAAATTCAGGAAACGGTATTTAATAACTTCGGAATCAGGATTGAAGCAGAGGTTAATATAATATAGTGGTCAGTGGTCAGTGGTCAGTGGTCAGTGGTCAGTAATTAAAACCGAAAACACATATTTAAAGTATGACATTTCAGGACTTAATAGTTTATAAAAAATCCTTTTCTTTAGCAATGAAAATCTTTGAAATTTCAAAAGGCTTTCCTTCTGAAGAAAAATATTCACTCACTGATCAAATCAGAAGATCTTCCAGAAGTGTTCCTGCAAATATTGCCGAGGCTTATCGAAAAAGAATATTTCCCAGACACTTTCACAGCAAACTTACTGATTGTGATGCCGAAAATTCAGAAACTCAGGTTTGAATTGAATTTTGTTATCAATGTCAATACATACAACACGAAACATATTCAGTATTAATAAATGAAACTGATCAAATTGGCAAGTTATTGAATTATATGATTTTAAACCCTGCAAAATTTGGAGTTACTGAAAACTGAAAACTAAAAGTGATTTCTGAACACTGAATACTGATCACTGATTACTAATTACTGAACACTTTTCCCTAATTTTGTGGTTCAAAATATAAATGCCGCCCGCCTATATGCTGAATATTATTTTCTATGTATTTGTTGCCGTTGTTGCAGTACAGCTTGTATATTACCTTATAATTTTTGGGAAATTTGCTTTTGCCCATGCGCAGGAAATCACGCCAAAAAGAGTTCCGGTTTCTGTGATTGTATGTGCTAAAAACGAAGCCGAAAAAGTAAAAGAATTTGTACCATTATTAGCAGGTCAGGATTATCCTGATTTTGAGATTGTTCTTATAGATGATGCTTCCAGTGACGAAACTCTTGACATTTTTGAGGAATTTGAAAAACAATACAACAATATACGCCTTGTAAAAGTAGCTAACAACGAAGCTTTTTGGGGCAATAAAAAATATGCACTTACACTTGGCATTAAAGCTGCCAGCAAAGATTACCTACTTTTTACTGATGCCGACTGTTACCCTATCTCTAAGGACTGGATAACTAATATGACGGCTCAGTTTACTACAAACAAAACAATTGTTTTAGGCTATGGCGCTTACGAAAAAGTAAAAAACTCTTTCCTTAATAAGATCATCCGTTTTGACAACATGCTGACTGCAACGCAGTATTTTGCATGGGCTAAAATAGGAAAGCCATTCTCCGGCGAAGGCAGAAACCTTGCTTATAAAAAAGACGAGTTTTTTAAAGTTAATGGCTACATAGACCACATGAACATCCGTATGGGTGAAGACGCGCTTTTTCTTAATCAGGCTGCTACAAAAAAGAACACCACTGTTTGCTATACACCGGAAAGCTTTACCTATACCAAACCAAGGAAATCTTTTGGTTCGTGGAGAAGACAAAAAAGGAGACAGGTGTTTACTGCTAAATTCTTTAGCTTTTCAGATATTTTTCAGCTTAGGCTATTCTTTCTTTCCCAATTATCATTTATCATTCTTGCTATAGTGCTTTTTGCGTTGCAGTATAACTGGATGTTTATAGTTCCGGTTGTTGCTTTACGTTATTTAGGCAGTTGGTTAACTATGGGCTATAGCGCAGCTAAGCTAAAAGAAAAAGACACCGTTTACTGGTATCCGGTTATAGAAATAATCCTTATCTTCACACAACTGAACGTTTTCTTTACCAATTTGTTTTCAAAACCGGCGCATTGGAAATAACATCTCAAATAATACAGCAACATATAGAAAAGGCAAAAAAAGGCGACCAGGTGGCCTTTACCTTTCTGCTTGATTTTTTTTGGAATGAGGTTTACGGATTTATGCTGAAACGCACCGAAAATGAAACTGATACTGAAGATATAGTTATAGAAACCTTTGCAAAAGCTTTTGACAGAATTGCTACTTATAATCCTGAATACGCCTTTAATACCTGGCTAATTGCTATTGCAAAAAACGTTCATATAGACCTTTTACGTAAGAAACGTTCATCATTATTTGTTGAAATAACCGATGAAGAAGATCAGCAGGCTTATAATGTTGCTGACAGCTCCCCTTCTCCTGAAGATAAGATCATTAAAGAACAAAACCTTTCCAGTCTTTTAGAATGTATCAAGAAGTTAAAACCGCAGTATCAGGAAGTGATACAGCTACGTTATTTTCAGGAATTAAGCTATCAGGAAATTGCCGATCAGCTGACTGAACCTCTTAATAATGTAAAAGTAAAGTTACTTCGTGCCAAAAAACTGTTGGCAGAGATCATTACTAAAAAAGACTAATCTTTCCTTTTCAATAAATCATAAAAAAATACGGGCATAGTTTGATTATGTCGTTGCCAATTTACTTTTAAGTGATTATTTAATTTGTAAATATTTTCGATATTTTTTACAATATTAAAACAAACGAAAACGTTTTAGTTAATATAGATCATATTAACAACCCAAAATCATCTTACTATGTCAAAAGTGAATGTTTTCGACCAGGGATGGATCGACCTTGTTTTTGAAGGTCGCAACCAAAATTACGGAGCTTATCAACTTCGCAAAGAAAATCCAAAAACTACAATAATAGCCCTTTTTTCAGGCATTGGGCTTATGGTAGTATTAGTTGGAATTCCGGCACTACTCAGCCGTTTACAACCAATTCCTTTGCCTGATGTAATGGGAACGGAAATTACTCCTACCATAATCGATATTGAACCTTATGTGATTCCGGAAGTTCCTAAAGCAAAACCTGAACCTGTAATTGAAGAACCGGCCGCTCCGGCTGCACAATCTAATGTTGCAACTGTAGAGTTTAAGCCTCTTGTTGCAACATCTGACCCCACTCCGGTAGCGCCAAACACAACAGATTTCAATAACGCCGTTCCCGGCTCAACTAATACGACAGGAACAGGAAATACGATTTCTTTAAATCCCGGAACAGCACCCGAAGGCACAGGTTTAAACACAAACCCAACTGCCGGTACGGGAGAAACTATTGAAACTATTGTAGATGTAGCACCTGTTTATCCGGGTGGTTTAGATCAGTTCCGTAAAGATGTTGGAAAAAATTTCAGAACACCCGAAGTTAACGATGCAACGATAATGAGAGTGTATGTATCGTTTGTAGTAGAAACCGACGGAACATTATCTAATATAAAAACCACACGTGATCCGGGCTTTGGCATGGGTACAGAAGCGGTAAGGGTTTTAAAATCACTCAAAGCGAGATGGAAACCGGGAATGAAAGCAGGAAAAGCAGTACGAACAGCTTACAGCCTCCCTATAACTGTAAAAGTAAACTAAAAAATAAGCCCCAATATTGGGGCTTATTTTTTATTAATTTATTAAAGAGGACTGTCTTCTTGAAACACAACCGGAAATCCTGTTTTCTGAATCCTTACTGCGTGGTAGGGTTGTGCTCCTAACGTAGTAACACCTTCGCCTGTCTTTTCTAATTTAACAGTAAGTTTACTGTCCATTTTAGTTATCGACTTTATTTCGATACTATATCCTCCATTATCTCTGTAATCATCAAATACAACTATAACCTCATGTAATGAAAAATCTACTGCACCGTCAGTCTGAATATCAGTCTGCTCTTTAAAAGCATTCCATTCTGACTGGCTTCGTAATATATAATAGTGCGGATTTATAGGATCTGTACTATCCGGCGTTGCATCACCTTTTCCTAAAGTAGTAAACTGAACATTTACAGGCGTATTATTTCCGCCTGTACCTGCCTGATTATCGTCATCTCCGCAACTTATAAAGGCAAAAAGGACGAAAGTAAAAAGAACAATTTTTTTCATAATAGCAATTTAAGTTAGATTTAGTAATGCCAATTTAAGAAAATAAATAACATCTCCATAAAGGATTGTGACAGCAACGCACATCTGCCAAAAATAGCTGCTCTTATACAAATAAGTAGTATCTTTGCATCTCAAAGTTTTTATTTATGGAAACTGTTTTAGATACTATACGACCTACTGCCGCAAACGGATTGTTAACTCAAAAGCCAAAATGGCTTAGGGTAAAACTTCCTACAGGCAAAAAATATACTGAATTACGCGGACTTGTAGATAAATACAAGCTGCATACCATCTGTACATCAGGTAGCTGCCCTAACATGGGCGAATGCTGGGGCGAAGGCACTGCAACCTTCATGATCCTGGGTAACACGTGTACCCGTTCATGTGGTTTTTGTGGCGTTAAGACCGGCCGACCTGAAACAGTAGACTGGGATGAGCCTGAAAAAGTGGCTCGTTCTATCAAGCTTATGAATATTAAGCATGCTGTTGTGACAAGTGTAGACCGCGACGACCTTAAAGACGGCGGTTCTATAATCTGGGCAGAAACGGTTAAGGCTATCCGCAGGATGAACCCTACAACTACTTTAGAAACCCTTATTCCTGATTTTCAGGGAATAGAAAGGAACATTGATCGTATTATAGAGGTAGCTCCTGAAGTGGTTTCGCATAATATGGAAACTGTAAAAAGACTAACCCGCGAAGTGCGTATACAGGCAAAATACGAACGTAGCCTTGAGGTACTGCGTTACCTGAAAGCAAACGGCATTAACCGTACAAAATCGGGTATAATGCTTGGCCTTGGCGAAACCGAAGAAGAAGTAATACAAACTATGCACGACCTTCGCAGCGTAAACCTTGATGTTCTTACTATAGGTCAATACCTTCAGCCAAGTAAAAAACACCTTCCTGTAAAAGAGTTTATAACTCCCGAGCAGTTCGAAAAATATGAGAAAATTGGGCTTGAGCTTGGTTTCCGCCATGTAGAGAGTGGTGCACTTGTACGTTCATCATATAAAGCACAAAAACACATTTTATAATTTTTAAAGTTGTCAGTTACTGTTGACAGTTTTACAAAAATGAATAAGAAAACAAAAATTGCCATTAACGGTTTTGGCCGCATAGGCCGAAACCTTTTCAGGCTTTTGATTAACCACCCCTCTATAGAAGTGGTTGCTATAAATGATATTGCAGATGCCCGTACTATGGCGCATCTTATAAAATACGACAGTATTCACGGCATATTACCCCATGAAGTATCTCACACCGAAGACTCCCTGATCATAGACGGCAAGCCATACATCTTTTTACGAAAGAAAAATGCTGCCGATCTTGACTGGAAATCGTTATCTATTGATATTGTTATTGAAGCTACAGGAAAATTCAAAACTCTGGAAGATGCCAATAAACATATTGAAGCTGGTGCTAAAAGGGTTATACTTTCTGCCCCGCCTGAAGACGACCGCATTAAAACTGTAGTTTTAGGTGTAAACGAGCATGTATTAGACGGAACAGAAAAAGTAATATCTAATGCCAGCTGTACCACTAACAACGCCGCCCCGATGATGAAGATCATCAATGACCTTTGCGGTATTGAGCAGGCTTATATTACAACCGTACACTCATACACTACAGATCAAAGCCTGCATGACCAGCCGCACAAAGATTTGCGCAGGGCACGTGGCGCAGCACAATCCATAGTACCTACAACAACCGGAGCTGCAAAAGCGCTAACCAAAATATTCCCTCAATTTGACGGAAAAATAGGTGGAGGCGGTATCCGTGTACCGGTGCCTGATGGCTCGCTAACCGATATTACCTGCTACGTAAAACGTGAAGTAAGTATTGAAGAAATAAATGCTGCTTTTAAAACAGCATCGGAAAACGAATTAAAAGGAATATTAGCCTATACCGAAGACCCAATAGTTTCAGTAGACATTATTGGCAACCGTCATTCATGCCTGTTTGATTCGCTTTTAACCTCTGTTATAGACAGAATGGTAAAAGTAGTGGGCTGGTATGATAACGAAATAGGCTATTCTTCAAGAATAATAGATCTTATTCTCTTTATAGAAAAATAAAATAATGTAGGTTTTGTCATTCCGACGAAGGAGGAATCTCTTTAAAGATTCTTCATTACGCTTCGCTTCATTCAGAATGACAAAAACCGCAAAATAATTTAATATCTAATAATAAGCTCTTTAATAAGAGACTTTACTCTTGGTTCGGCCATTTTTGCTGCCTGAAGCACTTCATCATGACTAAGAGTTTCTATACCTTCCTCGTTACCCATATCGGTAATAACAGAGAGTCCAAAAACTTCCATATTCATGTGCCTTGCCACGATAACTTCCGGCACGGTAGACATCCCAACGCAGTCAGCACCCAATATCTTTACCATTCGGTATTCTGACATAGTCTCATAAGTAGGTCCCTGTAATCCCAGGTAAATGCCATCTTTTACATCTATGCCCTTTGCTACTGCAACTTCTTTTGCTTTGGCAATCATTTTACGGCTATAGGCTTCATGCATGTTTACAAAGCGTGGCCCAAAACGTTCATCGTTTGCTCCCCTAAGCGGATGTTCAGGAAAAAAGTTGATATGGTCGTATATGATCACGATATCCCCTACTTTATAAAAAGAGTTCACTCCACCTGAAGCATTAGATACAATAAGTTTATCAACTCCCAAAGCTTTCATTACCCTGACAGGAAATGTAACCTGATCCATAGTATATCCTTCGTAATAATGAAAACGCCCTTTCATGGCAACAACATTATTTTGTCCTATTTTTCCAAATACCAGGCATCCTGAATGTCCCTCTACTGTTGACACAGGAAAATTGGGAATCTCATCATAATTTAAAGTATGCTGTATCTCTATTTCATCGGTAAAACTACCTAGACCGGAGCCTAAAATAACACCGTAACGCGGTGTAAATCCTATTTTATCTGAAATATACTTAGCGGTTTCCTGTACTTTGTCCCACATAATCTAAAATGGTTTTATCAAATTTATCAGCATCTGCTAAAAAGCGGCTTTTAATAGGCAGGTAAAACAACCTGTTTACAGATAGTTTCCCCCTAAGCCTGACATAATCTTTTTCAGTTGTAATTATAATTCTTTCAATGGATTGCCTTTCCAGATAAGCCAGTTCCGTTTCGGTAAAATCATGATGATCCGGATAAGCAAGTAATTCATCACCTTGCTGTTGTAAATGTTCGAAAAACGGTTTTGGTTTGGCAATGCCGGCCACCAAAACTTTAGGGGTCTTTTTCACCTCTTCGCTATCTATCTGATGCACATCCGAATATACTGCGTTATCATATTCAATACAAGTAAAGTATACTTTTTGTGAAATTTTTGGCGATAGCTTTTTTATGATTGATGCCTTCATATTTTCAGATAATTGCGGTGGACATTTAGTTACAATAATAGCTTCTGCCCTATCTGCCCCAATTCTTCCCTCGCGAAGATTCCCGGCCGGCAACAAAAAATCATCGGCATAAATATCCCCGTAGGCTGTAAGCAAAATATAAAGCCCTGCCTTTACCCTGCGGTGTTGGTAGGCGTCATCTAAAAGGATTATCTGTGGTTTTGGTGAAAGACTTAGCAACTCTTCAATACCATTTTTTCTGTCAGCATCTACTGCTACACGAATCTGAGGGAATTTTTGGTAAAACTGGAAAGGCTCGTCACCTAATATGTTTGCATCGCTTGTTGTGCTTCCTAAAACAAAACCTTTTGATTTTCTTTTGTAACCACGACTGAGTGTTGCCACTCTATAATTATCAGAAAGCAAACGGATAAGATATTCGGTTTGTGGTGTTTTTCCGGTTCCACCGGTACTTAAATTACCGATAGCAATAACAGGAACATCAAAACTATAGGATTTAAAATATCCTTTATCATATAAAAAATTACGCACTGCAGTTACCAGCAGATAAATTAAAGAAAAAGGCAGAAGCAGCTTGCGTAAAAATTTCATTGGCGGTTATAATTGCTATATAGCAAAGATAATTTTTTCGGTATACAAATTTACTGTATAAGCAAGCCTAATATTATACAACTGCTAATTAAGCTTCTGTTAATTTAAATAGGTTGTGCCTGTTTTTTAATTTATAGTAACTTTGGGTACTTGCAAACAATTATAAAGATGAAAATAAAAGATATATTTCCTGTACTCGAACAAATGGCTCCATTGGCATATGCCGAAGATTTTGACAACGTAGGCCTGCTTACCGGAAATCCTGACGACGAAGCGACAGGCATATTGGTATGTCACGATGCTTTGGAAAATGTTATAGATGAAGCCATCGCTAAAAACTGTAACCTTATTGTTTGCTTTCACCCGATACTATTTTCAGGACTAAAGAAAATAACAGGTAAAAATTATGTGGAACGCGCTGTTATAAAAGCGATAAAAAATGACATCGCCATATATTCGGTACATACTGCACTGGATAACCACCAACAGGGTGTAAATAAAATATTTTGTGATGCTCTAGGACTAACCAACACCAAAATACTTATTCCCAAACAAAGTTACATCCGTAAAATGGTTACCTACACTATACCTGAAAATCTTGAAAAACTACGCAATGCCCTTTTTGATGCAGGCGCAGGAAACATCGGCAATTATGAGAATTGCAGTTTTAATTCTCAGGGACTTGGCACCTATCAGGGTAATGTGAACAGTAATCCCGAAATAGGAATTCCGGGAGAATTTGTAGAAGCACAGGAAATTAAAATTGAAGTTACTTTCGAGAAGCACCTTGAAAGAAAAATACTGAAAGCACTCTTCAACAACCATGTCTACGAAGAAGTAGCTTATGAGATCTACAACCTTAACAACATCCACCAGAATATAGGCCTTGGTATGACCGGAGAACTTGCAGACCCAATGGACGAAAAAGCATTTTTAGAATTTGTAAAAGACAAAATGCAGGCTAATGGAATAAGACATAGCGCCTTTAACGGAAAACAAATTAAGAAGGTTGCTGTACTTGGAGGATCGGGGAGTTTTGCCATAAAGAATGCCATAGCCGCAGGCGCGGATGCCTTTCTTACGGCCGATTTAAAATACCATCAGTTTTATGAAGCCGAAAGCAAGCTTTTACTTGCCGATATTGGCCATTTTGAGAGTGAGCGCTACACGCAAAATTACATAGCTAATTACCTAAGCAAACATTTAGACATTAAAGTAAACATTACAGAGATAAACACAAACCCGGTACAGTATCTATAGATAATTCTGAAACCTATAAACAAAAAATTATATAGTTGGTTATCTTACGAAAAAAATCCGTAATTTTGCATTCATTTTATCGGAAGAATATACAAATCCAGTTAAGTACTTATAAATATGGCGAATATCAAGGAACTAAGTGTTGAAGACAAATTAAGGGCACTTTATGATTTACAGTTAATTGATTCAAGAATCGACGAAATCAGGAACGTAAGAGGCGAACTTCCATTAGAAGTGGAAGATCTTGAAGACGAAGTAGCCGGATTGAGCACAAGGCTTGAAAAACTTAAATCAGACCTTGAATCTATTGAGGAACAGATAAAAGATAAAAAAACAGCTATTGAAGATCACAAAGCTGCGATCAAAAAATATACTGAACAGCAAAAAAATGTACGTAATAACCGTGAATTCAACTCTTTAACAAAAGAAGTTGAGTTTCAGGAACTTGAAATACAACTTGCTGAAAAGCACATCAAAGAGATGAAAGCTTCTATCGAGCACAAAAAAGAAGTTATCGGTCAGTCTAGCGAAAGACTGGATGCAAAATCATCTCACCTTGGTCACAAAAAATCTGAACTTGATGCTATTATGGCTGAAACTCAGAAAGAAGAAACTTTCCTTTCTGAAAAATCTGCTGAATACCAGGAGCTTATTGAAGAAAGACTTCTTGCTGCTTACAACAGGATCAGAACAAGTGTTAGAAATGGCCTTGCTGTAGTTTCTATTGAAAGAGGTGCATCTGCAGGTTCATTCTTTACTATACCTCCACAAACACAAATGGAGATCGCTGCACGTAAAAAGATTATTACTGACGAGCACAGCGGACGTATTCTTGTAGACAGCGTGCTTGCTGAAGAAGAAAAAGAAAAAATGGAACAATTGTTCTCTAAAATATAATTATCAAAATCCCCCGCCATGGCGGGGGATTTTTTTTGGCTCTGTTCAATGCAAAAACTACTCACCCTTCTCATTTCAAAATCACTAGGGCTGTACATTAACATCCTTAGTTACATATACCCTAAAAAAGCAAGTTGGCTTGCTTATAAGTTTTTTAGCCACCCTCGCGATGGCAGGCTTATAAAAGAATCACTTCCTGACATTCTTAAGGAAGCTGAAGCCGAAATGATTACCCACAACGATTTTCTTTTCCAGATGTACACCTGGAAAGGTAACGATACTAAAGTACTCCTTATGCATGGCTGGGAAAGCAATGCTTCCCGCTGGGAACAATTAATAGGCTACCTGAAAAAATCAGGATGTACTATTATCGCTGTAGACGCTCCCGCCCACGGATTATCATCCGGTGCTGAATTTAACATCCCTCAATACGCCGAATTTGTAGATGTAGTGGCACAAAAAGTAAAGCCTAATTACCTAATAGGTCATTCTCTTGGCGGTGCAACCGCTATATTCTTTCAGTCACATTACCCTAACGATTATATCCAAAAAATGGTGGTACTAGGGGCTCCTTGCGATCTTGCTACTATTTTAAAAAACTATGTTGGCATGCTAAGCCTTAACAGCAATGTTTTTCAATTGTTAGAGAAACACTTTTTTGAACATTTCAGGATTAAAACCCATGAGTTTTCAGGAAGTATTTTTGTGAGCAACATTAAAAAAGTAAAGGGTCTTATCGCCCACGATCTTCACGACACGGTAGTTTCTTTCAAGGAAGCTAAAAAAATTGCCGCTGCATGGCCTGAAGCCAAATTTATAACTACAAACGGACTTGGGCACAGCCTGCACGGTGATGCACTTTACAACTCCATATATTCGTTCTTATTTGAAGAATAAGGCATAATTATCTTAATTTTGTAGTATGGAAGAAATAAAACGCCTGAATAAATTTATATCGGAAACCGGATACTGTTCACGCAGGGAAGCCGACAAACTTATTGAAGATGGCCGAGTAACTATTAATGGCATTGTACCTGAAATGGGAACTAAGGTTACCCCTGATGATGAAGTGCGCATTGATGGTAAACTGATTAAAGAAAAAGCAGGCAAACACATCTATCTGGCCTTTAATAAACCTGTAGGTATTGAGTGCACTACAAATCCTGATGTGAGGGATAATATTGTAGATTATATCAATTACCCTAAGCGTATATTCCCTATCGGAAGGCTGGATAAAGCCAGTGAAGGCCTTATTTTTATGACCGATGACGGTGATATTGTAAATAAAATACTTCGTGCCAGAAACAATCACGAGAAAGAATATATTGTAACTGTAAACAAACCTATAACTGATAGGTTTATACAGCGTATGGGTAATGGTGTACCAATTCTTGACACAGTTACCCGTAAATGTAAAGTAGAACAGATAAGTAAGTATATCTTCAGAATCGTACTTACGCAGGGACTTAACCGCCAGATTCGCCGTATGTGCGAATACCTTGGTTATGATGTTACGGCACTAAAACGTGTCAGGATAATTAATATTTCGCTTGATGTACAGTTAGGACGTTACAGGGAACTTACCCCTGCCGAAATTAAAGAGCTTAACCAGCTTATAGAACCTTCAAGCAAAACAGAGGAAGCCAGCTTACCAAAAGAAGAACCTACACAAAGAATAGCTGCTGCTCGCAGGCCTTTAAACCCTAAAAGGTCACAAGGGCCACAGGGAAGAAATAACGGACCTGCCCGACCTTTTAATACTAACAGAAGACCCGGCGGACCGAGAAAAAGTGATGATTAATTATAGTCATGTCATTCTGAAAGAAATGTAGTGAAGAATCTTATATCTGTTAAGATTTCTCCTATCGTCGAAATGACAATATAAGTATATCTAAAGACTAAGCATATCCTTAAATAAAGCAGACTGGCGTCTTGAAATTTCAATTTCGGCGCCATTTTGCATTGTAGCTTTTAGCTTTCCATTAAACCAGTTATCTACTGTTTTAATATATTTAAGATTGATAACCTGCTGCCTGTTTGCCCTAAAAAAAACATCCTCAGGCAATCGTTCCTCTACCTGGTTGAGTGACTTGTATATAAGAGGTTTGCAATCCCTGAAATAAACACGGGTATAATTACCAACGATTTCAAAAAGGAATACCTCACCTATTTTTACCAGCCAGCACTTTTCACCATCTTTAATGAAGATTTGGCTTTCTTCGGTTAAATGTTGATTTGCAGAATTAGTATCCTCCACCTCATCATTATGAAGCCTCTCTTTTATTTTAAGAACAGCATCAGAAAATCTTTTTTGGTTTATCGGCTTTAACAGATAATCGAGCGCATTATATTCAAACGACTTTATGGCATATTCGTCAAAAGCAGTTGTAAAGACGGTTACAGGAACATCGTCAAGCATTTCGAGTAATTCAAAGCCATCTTTGCCCGGCATATTTATATCCAGAAAAATAAGCTGAGGCTTTAAATCATTTATCATAGCATAGGCAGCATCAACATTTTCTGCTTCGCCTATTATCTCGATCTCCGTATGCATTTTAATAAGCTCCTTAAGCTCATTACGTGCCAACCTCGAATCTTCAACTATTATGGTTTTAATAGTACTCATACCAATGGTATTATAATTTTAGCTTCTACAAAATCACTATTTTCCTTAAGCGTAAAACAGGCTTTACTGCCGTACAATAAATGCAGCCTTTGTTTAATATTTTCAAGTCCCAGCCTTGTTGAATCTTCGCTTATATGAAGCCTTCCTGAATTTTCAACCGTTATGACCAGTTCAGAATCTATCACATCAACAGTAAGCTTTACATCGCCACCTTCTTTAATTTTACCTATACCGTGCTTTACGGCATTTTCAACAAGCATTTGTATCACCATTGGCGGTATACCAATAGTAAGTGCCTGTGGATTTACATTTATTCCAAACCTAAGGCGCTCTTCAAACTGAATTTTAGAAACTTCTATATAATTATCTACCGTTTGAAGTTCTTCTTTTAAAGGAATGGTGTTAACACCGTTTTTAGTAAGGCTGTAACGCAGCATTTCAGATAGCCGTGTTATCATATCCCTGGCTCTTGGCGCATCTTCCAATATCAATCCACGAATGTTATTCAGGCTGTTGAACATAAAATGCGGATTGATCTGTCCCTTAAGTGTATTAAGTTGTGATTCCCTCAAATTAGATTCCAGTTGCAGCTGATTCATTTTTACCTGATTAATATGACGGTAGGCTTTTACAGCAATAACAATAAACATCCATATAATAAATATAGCACTAAAATAAGGAGCGTTCATTACCATCATGAATAAACTAACGTTAATGGGCTCATGCATAATTAAATTATACACAATACCTAATAATGTCCATACCACAACACTATAAATAAAAACGACTACTAAAAAAACAAGGAATACTTTTAATACAGCCGATTTCTTAAGGTCATTAAACACAATATAACGCTCCAAGAAGTACAATAGGATATTGGATAGTATGTAAGCTACTAATCCACAAATAATACCTTCAAATATATAATAGCATATTATACACGAATCGGTTTTGCCCATTGCCTCAGGGTATTTTATACGATACGATACTTTTCCAAGTGTAAGGGAGCACAGCACGTATATAACAAATGCCAAAGCGGAGTAAAAATGATATTTTGTATTTCTTAATAAATTCATAGAAAAGTCTCTAAAAAATATCAGGCAATGTTTTTACCATTGCCTGAAGATAACTACTCAAAATGTGTGGGTGTTTTTTGATTGATGATTGATGTTTATTTGAGTATTAAAAAAGTGCTATAAATGAATTGATTAAGTTCACTATAGAATCTAAAATAAAAATTGCTATTGCTACCATTTTAATTTTGTTTTTTGCCTTGATGGCTGATTGGTTAGTTCAAATGTAAATCAATAATTTTCTTACAAGAATAAAATTATGATGAGTGGCATTTTTAATATGACGAATGGTAGTTGTTTTTGTAACAACATTTATCAGATAATTTCACATTTTTTACATTAATGAAAACGTATTCGTAGATTATGACTTTTAACTTAAATAATATAACATTTTTACACTACCATAATGACATTTTGACTATTACTGTTAATTTACACCTATTTTTAATCATAAGATATTCTATACACATGTAATTTAGTATAACTAAATGTTATTATAGTATTATTTTCTGTGATTTTAACCAATATTTAATAGATAAAAAGCTACAAATATAACATATATCTAAATTTTGTTATATAATTATAATATTGATTATCATAAAGTTAACTGAGTAAATTAGTCCAACTTAAAAACTAAACTAAAGTTATGAAAAAAATTACCTTACTCTTTGGGTTATTCTTTGCTTCCCAAAGCTGGGCACAGGACTGTGATGCCCTTACGTATTACACAGAAGATTTTGAAACGGTCACTGTACCTGCTATCCCCGCATGCGCTCAAACATCGGGATCAAACAACAACTGGATTACTGTAAATAATCCAGGAAGTGGTTTTGAAAGCAATGCACTTCAGTATTCAGGAAATGCACAGGCAGCAGATGCCTGGTTCTTTACAAAAGGTATTGCCATGACAGCCGGTAGCTGGTACAAGATATCGTACCGCTACGGAAACAACAGTGCCACTACAGCCGAAGACCTTACTGTAACTTTTGGCACTACTGCTGATGATACCGGCAGTGTATTCCAGACGCATGCAGGAATTACCGGAGGAACAGCAAATACTTACACTATTGAATTATTCCCTGTATCAGGAACCGGAACCTATTATTTTGGTTTTCATGCTACAAGTGCAGCAGAACAGGGTAATCTTTTTATAGATGATATTATTATTGAGCCAACTACCTGTAATACACCTACCGGATTAACAGCAACCAATGTACTTTCTACATCCGCTACCATATCATGGAATGAAACGGCAAACAATAATAATGATGCATTTAGCGTATATCACTATGCCTATATGACAACTAATACTACTCCTGTAAATGCTGAGGATATTAAATTCAACCCAACAACTTCGGTAAATGTAGAGGACCTTCTTCCTTCAACAACATACTATTTATTTGTACGTACACAGTGTGGCCCTGTAAATGGTGACTGGTCTGAAGGTGTTCCTTTCACTACACCATCATGTAACGCTGCCGCAGTACCTTACACACAGGATTTTGAATCGGCTACAGTACCAGGACTTCCTTCATGTACATCGGTTACTCCTGTTGAAACAGGCAATCAATGGACAACAGCCAGCAATCCTGGATCAGGATTTGAAAACAATACCCTTCAGTATGCCGATAGCGATGAGCCAGCAAATGCATTTTTTTTTACTCAGGGAATTCCTTTAGAAGCAGGAAGCTACTATAGAATTGCCTATAAATATGGTAATGACGGCACAACTACCGAAAAACTTAAAGTAAATTTAGCAACCAGCCCCAACGCTGCTTCAGTAATTTCCACTTTAGGAGATCATACAGTTACAGGCGGTGCATTAGTTGACTATTCTATTCCAAATTCATTTTCTGTTACAGAAACAGGAATTTATTATTTTGGTTTTAATGCGTATAGCGATGCAACACAAGGCAATCTCTATGTAGATGATATCGTAATCGATATATGGACATGCAGTACTCCCGCCGCTATAACTGCGTCAAACATAACTACTACAACAGCTACAGTAACATGGGAAGCACAAGGCAACCCTGCAGTAGGTTATCTATATGCGCTTAACACTACAGGAGAAACGCCAACAACTCAGGATTTCGTTGCAGGACTTACTAAAGATTTCACAGAACTTACCGCAGGAACAACGTACTATTTCTTTATTAAAGGAATATGCGGCGCTGTTATAGGTGACTGGAGCGAAAGCATCACTTTTACTACTCCTGCATGTGCGGCTACAACGGTTCCTTATTCATTAGATTTTGAAGGCACTTTTGTACCTGCAATACCTGGCTGTACATTAGCTCCGGAAGCAGCTTCAGGAAACGATTGGGTTACAGCAAACAATCCGGGAAGCGGCTTTACAAGCAACACTCTTGTTTACACAGGAACTAACGATGCTGCCAACGCATGGTTTTACACACAGGGTATAGAACTTATAGCCGGTACTTTATACAAAGTATCTTACAAGTTTGGTAACAATAGTGCTACAACTACAGAGAATTTAAAAGTAACACTTAATAATAATCCAAATGCTGCATGGATAGTAGGTAACAACTTTGCTACGCATGAAGCAATTACAGGTGGCACACAATCTGAAGATTCAGTAGAGTTTTTTAACGTTCCTACATCGGGAATATATTATTTTGGTTTCAATGCCTATAGCATAGCAGGACAGGGAAGCATTTATGTAGATGATTTCCTTATAGAAGCTATTGATTGTGGCGAAGCTACAAATATTGCAGCAACTAATATTACTGACACCACTGCTACAATTTCATGGGAAGCTGCAACTACGGGTAATGCTACACCAAGTGTATACCAGTATTTTGTTTCTACAACTAACACTCCTCCTACCGAAGGTGAGCTATTTAACCCTGCTACTACAGTAGACTTAACCGAATTACTTCCTGCAACTACATACTATGTATTTGTGCGTGTACAATGCGGACCTACATTTAGCGGATGGGAAACTATATCTTTCACTACAGATGAAGTTGCCGGTATAAATGAACATACTTTTAAAGGTATGGCAGTGTACCCTAACCCGGTTAAAGATGTTCTTAACCTTGATACTACAATTACTATTGAAAAAGTAGAAATATACAGCATAACAGGACAATTAGTACATTCTCAGGTTATAAATAACCAAAACGCTTCTATAAATCTTCAGCAACTTTCGGCAGGCGCCTACCTTGTAAATATTATGGGAGAAGGACAGTCTAAAAGAGTTAAGATTATTAAAGGGTAAACATAATTTTGATTTGATTAATTATTGCGCAGGCACTTTAGGGTGTCTGCGCTTTTTTAATTTTGTTTGATTTATACAAGTAAGCATTTGAAGCCTGCAAGCTGCACCCTTAATTAATTTGCGTACTTTGTATTATAAAATCCAATGTATTATGGAAACGAACAAAGAACAAAAAATATGGTTTATAACCGGGGCATCTAAAGGATTCGGTTTAATTTTAGTAAAACAATTGTTAGCAGCAGGTCAAAAAGTAGCAGCTACTTCGCGCACAACAGATGAACTTATAAAAGCGGTTGACGACACAAGCGAAAACTTTTTACCCTTACAGGTAGATTTAGCCAGTGATGCTTCGGTCAAAGAAGCTGTTACAAAAACAGAAGCTGCATTTGGACGCATCGATGTACTGATCAACAATGCAGGGTATGGTATCGGCGGAAGCCTTGAAGAAGTTGAAGACGCAGACGTTCGCGCTGCCTTTGACATTAATGTTTTCGGGGTTTTTAATACAATACGCCAGGTATTGCCAATAATGAGAAAACAACAGTCAGGGCATATTATTAATATAGCCTCTATTGCAGGTGTTGCACCGGGATCAGGCTGGGCAACTTATTCAGCGACTAAATCGGCTGTTATAGGCCTGTCTGAGGGTCTGGCACAGGATGTAAAACCTTTAGGCATTACCGTTACCGCGGTAGCGCCGGGAGCCTTCAGGACAAGCTTTCTTTCCAAAGAGTCATTAGCATTGCCAAAAATAATTGAAGGCGGTTATACAACTATTAATGAAACATTGCACAAATACCAAAATATGGATGGTAAACAGGCAGGAGATCCTGAAAAAGGGGGAGCTATTATGATACAGACAGCCTATGAAGAAAATCCACCACTTCATTTACTTTTAGGGAGCGATGCTTACAAAAGAGCTACTACAAAATATGAAAGCCAGATAAAGGAATTTGAAAATCTAAAAGACTTGACATTATCTACTGATTTCTAAAAACAAAAGGGTGTCTTTACAGACACCCTTTTTTATATAATCAAGTATAAGGATTACTTCTTATCTCCTTTTCTCATTTCTCTTGCAAGAAGTGTGTTTTTAAGTAACATAGCAATTGTCATTGGGCCTACACCACCCGGAACAGGAGTAATGAAAGATGCTTTTTTGCTTACGTTCTCAAAGTCAACGTCTCCTGTAATAATATACCCTTTTGGGTTAGTCTCATCCGGTACGCGGGTAATACCTACGTCTACAATTACCACATCATCTTTAACCATTTCTGCTTTAAGATAATTAGGCACACCAAGGGCAGTGATAATGATATCGGCCTGCGTTGTTATTTGTGCTATGTTTTTAGTATGGCTGTGTGTAAGCGTGACAGTCGAGTTACCCGGGAAGCCTTTACGCCCCATAAGGATACTCATTGGGCGGCCAACAATGTGGCTACGGCCAATAACTACTGTATGTTTACCCGCAGTCTCTACATTGTAACGCTCTAAAAGCTCTAAGATGCCAAATGGTGTAGCCGGTATAAATGTAGTCATGTCAAGCGCCATTTTACCAAAGTTCTCAGGGTGAAAACCATCAACGTCTTTGCTTGGGTCTATCGCCATAAGCACTTTCTGGTCGTCAATCTGTTTTGGTAATGGAAGCTGTACTATAAAACCATCGATGTTATCATCCTGGTTAAGTTCTTCAATTTTCTTTAAAAGTTCAAGCTCAGAGATAGTGCTTGGCAGTTTAATAAGTGTAGACTCAAATCCTACATACTCACAGGCTTTTACTTTGCTGCCTACATATGTAAGGCTTGCGCCGTCGTTACCTACAATTACGGCTGCAAGGTGAGGCACCTTCTCGCCGTTCTTCTTCATTTTTGTTACAACTTCGGCAATTTCATTCTTAATGTCTTCCGAAACCTTTTTTCCGTCCAGTAATTGCATTGTTCGTGTTTTATTTTTGAAATAGATGTTCAATAGAAAACTACACTAAGGCAGTTATGTAATAAAAAAAGACGCGTTTAACCGCGTCTCAGTATTTTTTAAGGCTGCATTCCTTTCATGCCACCCATCATTCTCATCAGATTTTTTCCGGCACCTCCCTGCATCATCTTCATCATTTTGCTCATTTGGTCAAACTGTTTCAGCAGTTGGTTTACCTGTTGTATGGATGTACCTGATCCTTTTGCGATCCTGTTTTTTCTTTTTACATCTATAGTTGCAGGCTTAGTACGCTCGCCAGGTGTCATAGAATGGATGATAGCTTCAATATGTTTAAAAGCATCATCTTCAATCTCTACATCCTTAAGTGCTTTTCCTGCACCCGGTATCATGCCAACAAGGTCTTTCATGTTACCCATTTTCTTAACCTGCTGTATTTGCGAAAGGAAATCGTCAAAACCAAATTCGTTTTTAGCGATTTTCTTTTGCAGCTTTCTTGCTTCTTCCTCGTCATATTGCTCCTGTGCTCTTTCTACAAGCGACACAACGTCACCCATACCAAGAATACGCTCAGCCATACGATTTGGGTAGAAAATATCGATAGCCTCCATTTTTTCACCGGTACCGATGAATTTAATTGGCTTGTTTACTACCGATTTAATAGATATAGCGGCACCACCACGGGTATCACCATCAAGTTTAGTAAGGATAACACCATCAAAGTTTAACCTGTCGTTAAATGCTTTTGCAGTGTTTACCGCATCCTGACCTGTCATGGCATCTACTACAAACAGAGTTTCATGCGGCTCTATAGCTTTATGAACGTTAGCAATCTCGTTCATCATTTCTTCATCAACAGCAAGACGGCCGGCGGTATCCACGATAACCACATTAAATCCGTTTGCTTTTGCATACTTAATTGCATTTTGTGCAATCTCAACAGCATTTTTGTTAACCTCTTCAGAGTATACTTCTACCCCTATCTGATCACCTACAACATGCAGCTGGTTGATCGCCGCAGGACGGTAAATATCACACGCTACAAGTAATGGCTTTTTGTTCTTTTTAGTTTTAAGGAAGTTAGCCAGCTTTCCTGAGAAAGTGGTTTTACCCGATCCCTGAAGACCTGACATCAATATTATAGACGGGTTGCCCGAAAGATTGATACCAGCAGCATCACCTCCCATAAGCTCGGTAAGCTCGTCTTTAACGAGTTTAACCATAAGCTGACCCGGTTGTAATGTAGTAAGTACATTTTCGCCAATAGCCTTTTCTTTTACTTTAGTAGTAAAATCTTTTGCAATCTTAAAGTTAACGTCGGCATCAAGTAACGCCCTGCGCACCTCTTTAAGGGTATCAGCAACGTTTACTTCGGTTATCTTTCCGTGACCTTTAAGTATATGAAAGGCTTTGTCTAATTTCTCGCTTAAATTATCGAACATAAAATCAGGGTTTCTTTATAGAGGTGCAAATTTAAGAATTTGATTTTTAAGTTACAGTGTTTCCGTCAATAAAAAAACGACCCATTTCTGGGTCGTTCATTATTATTATACAAATGTACTGTTTACTGGCAGCAGGGAGCCAATTGGTATAATTGGGCGGCTTCGGCAGCGCTTAATTCCCTGTTATAAATAGCAACGTCGTCTATTTTTCCTTTAAAATGCCTGCCTATTACCAGTGTTCCTTCGTCAGCTACAGTAACAGGGCCGTTGCCACAATCAGCAATGCCTGTATCACTATTCACCAGTACACCGTTTATGTAAATCTTCATACTGTTATCTACCTGATTCCATGTAGCAGTAACATGTTTCCATCCTGTAAATGTTCCTGCTGCATCATCTATCTCCCATATTGAATTACCATGTCCAAATACTGCCTGACGATTATCATACAAACCGATAGACCACTGCCCATCAGTATCCGGGCAACGTAAACCTTCACCGCGTCCTATAAGTGTTTGAAATTCGGGAGAATCGCCCAGTACACTCTCAGGTTTGTACCACAGTGAAATAGACAGCTGAGTAAGGTTATTTAAAAAATCTGAACTTGAAGATGCTAAATAAGAATCTGTTTCATCTCCTGTAAAAGCTACAGCACATTTAGGGTTTCCGGCCCTGTCTTCAGTAGCTACTTCAGTTATAAAACTCATCGGGTTATTTTGCACTACATCATTAAAGGAGCCTCCGCTGAAAGGATAGTAAGCTATAAGTCCGTTTTGTAATTCTGCGGGAAGACAGGTGTTAACAATGGGTTGAGGAGTATTTACACCTCCTGAGCTATTGTCATCACAGGAAGTTACTGCTATAGTTGCACACGTTGCAACCGCTAAAATTGTAAATGCTTTTTTCATAAGGTTGATGTTAGGGTTATTTGTTTGTTTTTACTATAAAACGGTATAACATACTGTTCTACAAAGCGAAACTACACAGCTATAACCACATAACAATAAGCAATTTAGAATTTGACGGTACATATTTAGAATTCGATAATTATAACTTTCAGGAATATTGTAAATAGAAAAACCGGCCTGGGAAGGGGCCGGTCATTCTCGGAAAAAAACTTGAATATTTAAAAAAACACAACTATTCTAATTCGGGGGTAATCAATCTGGTGATTACAATATTTAGGGCATTATCCCTATTGGCAGTTCACTATAGAGCTATTTATTGCTGCCAAAAGCTCATTGTTATTATTTACCGTTATTACTGTTCCTTCACTTAACTTAAGTGAAACGGGATATCCTATTGAAAAGTATTCGTTAGGCCCAAAACTCTTTATAGCGGTATATAGATCCTTATTATTATTTACCACATTTGTACCCTGCATCTGAAAACCACTATTGTAGTCGTATACAGTAACCGGAAACACCAATTTAGTACATCTGTCGCTTATATAATTGAACGTTACTTCCTGACATTCTCTTTTTAAAGCATCAAAACGAGCCTGATTTTTAACTGCTATTTCAGTATAGTCCGGCGTTTCAAGCTTCATCGGGAATGTAAAGACTATCGTATCTTCATATTCATTGTTAGCATCTAAAAGTGCCTGAACATCTGCATAATCACTTTCAGAATTTATCGTCATCTGATAACCGTTCACAACTACCTGTACAGGTAATTTTACCTTGAAGCAGCTGCTTCCGTCTAAAACGTTATCTGCCGATGTTTCATTTACAGACATAGCTCTTAGCACAGCAGTAAGCTGCGAATCGCTATCTAATGCTTCTGTAGTTTCTTTAACAGAATCATCCTGACAGCTAATCAGTACGAATGCAGTTATTAAAACGGCAAACAGGTTTTTAATCATTTTCATGCTAATAACAATAATAACAGCTTTGTATAAAAATACCCTACCCTGTATTTCTATTTTTTTTGTAAATATAAAAAAACCACGCCTAAGGCGTGGTTCAGTTTTCTTCTTCAATTATGATTATTCGGGGATTTACAATTGTAGAGTATGTTTAGTTTAAGTAGAAGTAAAACAGCTAAGTTTTAAAATACCCTACCCTAATATCTAAAATATAATTAATCCTTTTCAAAGGTCAGATAATCTGTTCCGCCATTTCCGCCACTCACATCAACCAAATTTAATTTTATACCCGTTCTGTCTGCAACATCCCAATCATCAGTAAGGTCTACAAACTCAGCGGGCGATGTAAAAGCTATATTCACATCAATATCCCCACTATTATTATCATCATTACTATGATCATCAACAACAGACCATGTTCCTGTATAAGTATTGGTCCCATTAGTTGCAGTTAAAACATTATTTGTACCGAATGTAAAATTATATCCCTGAAAATGTACAAGCTCGTCATTACCATCTTCTACAAAATTGGTAATTCTCCATGTTCCTGATTTTAAATTATTGGCTACTGCCGTAGCATTACCATTTACATTTGGTTTAGAGTCGTCATCTGAACATCCTGCCATGACCAGAACACTTAGTATTAAAACCAGTCTTGTTAATTTTTTCATCTTAGTTGTATTAATTGTTAGTGTTTATTACAAATTTATTTAATTCTATAACATAGAAATTGAATTTAGCATTTCTATAATATAAATCATAATAAATGCATAATCATTTAATTTAGAAAAAGAAAAAAACAAGATTCTTGCAATTCATTATTTTTTTTGCAGTTTTGCAGACGTAAGTATATATTTATTTATAATTTACGCCCACTTTTAACTGCTAAAATGAAAGACAATTCCCTTAAAGGTATTTGCGAAGAAATAACTTATGCCAATTTCTTTAAAAATCACGCAAAAGCTTTGCGCAGTTACCTGTATTATAAATACGGTAATGAGGAGCAGGCTGAAGATGTTGCCCAGGAGGCATTTATAAAATTATGGGAAAACTGTGCGAATGTTCCGTTGGAAAAAGCAAAATCATTTCTTTACACTGTTGCTAATAATACCACCCTAAACCATATTGCCCATCAAAAGGTTGTACTGGAATATTCTAAAAAAAATCCCGGCGGCGGTACAGATGGCCAGAATCCTGAATTTTTGATGGAAGAAGAGCAATTTAAGGTAAAACTGCAAAAAGCAATAGCAAACCTTACCGAAGCACAGCGAACAGCTTTTCTGCTGCATCGTATTGACGGGAAGAAATACCACGAAATTGCCGAAATTTTAGGCATTAGCGTAAAAGCAGTAGAAAAGCGCCTTCATGGAGCTTTGACAGAATTAAGAAAAGAAATTGATAATATCAGGTAGGGAATTTTAAACTTTAACTGTTATAGTAAAAAAGGGATCAAAATGAAAGATGATACAATGTTAGCGAAGTGGCTAAATAACGAGCTGAGCGCGGAGGAACTAAAAGCCTTCATGAACACTCCTGAGTTTGCTACTTACAACAGGATAAAAGAGTTTTCGGCGCAGCTAACTGCACCCGAAGGCGATATGGATGCCCTGTATTCACGCATTGAAGCTAATAAAAAAAGAACTACTGTAAAAGTAAGGACACTAAACCCATGGATATCAAGAATAGCAGCAATGCTCGTTATTGCACTGGGAGCTACCTACTTTTTATACATAAACAAAACGACTACACAACTTGCCGAAAATGGGCACAGAACAGAATTCCTGTTGCCTGACAATTCATCTGTAACGTTAAATGCGGGATCTGAAGCGGATTATAAAACCTGGAATTGGAAAAATAATCGTAAATTGCAGTTAGACGGTGAGGCTTATTTTAAAGTAGCCAAAGGTCAGACATTTGATGTTGTTACTTCTATGGGTAAAGTTACCGTAGTAGGAACGCAGTTTAATGTAAAAGCAAGGGAAAACCGTTTTGATGTAACCTGTTTTGAAGGTAAAGTGAGAGTAACCAGCAATGGTAATACTGTTCTTTTAACTCCCGGCAAAAGCATAACCTTTGAAGATGGTAAAATGCTAAACATGTCGGCGGATGATAAACAACAGCCGGGATGGCTTACTTATGAAGTTATCTATAAAAATGAAAAGCTTACCAGCGTAATCAATGATATTGAACGCCAGTATAATGTTGATATTGAACTTAATGTTCAGAATCCTGAAAGCTTATCAAGATATAGAGGCTACATGAAAATGGACGATTTAAACACAGCCCTTGAGAGTATTAAAACTGCTTACAACTTAAAGTCGCAAAGTACAGGCAATAAAATCATACTCTCTGTTGAATAATGCTAAACATCCGGCAGTTTTTGCTGTTCTTATCGCTTTTCATCATTGTCCCCAAAAGTTTTGGCCAGGACGAAAAGAAAAGTATTGAACTCAAAATAATACTGGATGAAATTGCCCTTCAGTACAACGTAAAATTCAATTACGCCGAAGACAATATCGTAGGGCATTCTATTTTTCCTCCTCCCAAAAATTTACCGTTAAAGGCTAAACTGGTTTATATTGCCAACAGGACTCTTTTAAATTTTAAAGACCTTGGCGATTATATTGTTATTTATGCCGATGCCAAATCCGGCAAAAAGCGTTGTGCCTACATTATAGATGAGTTTGGTTCTCCTGTAGATAATGCAGTCATACAATTACCCGATAACAAAAAAATTGTTACCAGGCATGATGGCTATTTTGAAATACCCGAATCTATAACGGGAAGTATCTATATTGACCATCTTAACTTTGCTCCTGCGACAATAAATACCAAAGAGTTTTCAGACGATTGTAAGGAAATCGTTCTTCAGCTTAAGTCTTTAGAACTGGAAGAGCTTATAACAGAACGCTATCTTGCAACCGGTATATCTAAAAAGAAAGACGGAAGTTTTACCATCAAACCAAAGAAATTCGGAATCTTACCGGGGTTAATAGAGCCGGATGTACTGCTAACCATGCAACAGCTTCCCGGAATAAGAAGTATTGATGAAACGGTATCAAACATAAACGTTAGAGGCGGCACACACGACCAAAACTTATTTTTATGGAATGGTATACGCTTATACCAAACAGGACATTTCTTCGGCCTTATTTCAGCCTTAAACCCTAATCTTGCCAATGAGGTAAAGATCTTCAAGAACGGAACTTCTGCATTTTATGGCGAAAGCGTGTCAAGTGCTGTAGATATATCTTCACACACACAGGATATTGGTAATGGCAATTTTACCGTTGGGAGTAACATGATTAACGTTGACTTTTACACTAAGATCAAAGCTTCAGATAAGGCTAATTTTGAAGTTTCTGCCCGTCGCTCCTTTACCGATGTATTTGATCTTCCTACCTACAGCAAATATTCTAAAAGGATTTTCCAAAACACAGTAGTTACCAGTCTTGAAAACAGCACTGATGTAAATTATAAAAGTGATAAGGAATTTTACTTTTATGACTTTACAGGACAGTATCATCAAAAAATAGGTACTAAACACAATTTATACGTAGATGTGATTGGCATTAACAATAACCTCGATTTTACCCAAGGCACCATTAACTCTGTAACAGTAGTTACCGAAATCAGTAGCCTCAGGCAACTTACGCTTGGCGCTTCGGCCGGATTAAAAACACAATGGAATGAAAACCACAGTACTGAAGCAGGTATTTACACCTCATACTATAGCGTAGACGGAAGAAACGCCTCTGTAGAAACCCAACAGGTAATGGAACAGGGCAATAATATACTTGATATAGGTATAAAACTTGCCGACAACAGGAAATTAGGATCACTTTACAATTTGCATACTGGTTATCAGTTTAATGAAATAGGCGTGCAAAATACAGATAAGGTAAATGAACCTTCTTACAGTCGTGAGGTAAAAGATGTATTGCGCACTCATGCTGCAATTGGCGAGCTTGAATATGATTCTGAAAATGCAAGGATACACGCACGTGGCGGTCTCCGTTTAAATTATATTGAGCAGTTTAGTATGGCCTATGCCGAACCAAGGTTACAGTTTATTTATATGCTGGCACCAAGTTGGCAGATAGAAGCACTTGCCGAAATGAAAAGTCAGACTTCATCTCAGGTAGTGGAGCTCCAGGGGGATTTTTTAGGTATAGAAAAACGCCGGTGGATACTTTCTAACGATAAAGACATACCGGTACAACGAAGCCGACAGGTGTCTGCAGGAATTACTTTTAAAGAAAACGGTTGGCTGATATCTCTCGAGAATTTTTATAAAAAAGTAAAAGGCATTACTACCGGCGGACAGGGTTTTCAGGATCAGCTGGAACTGCGTAACGATACAGGAAGCTATACTGTTTATGGTACGGAGTTCTTAGTGCAAAAACAGTTCAAAGGTTTTTATACCTGGTTAAGCTACAGCTTTAATAACAATAATTATACGTTTGACAGTTTTTCATCACAAAAGTTTCCGAGTAATTTTGAGATAAGTCATACGATAAACACAGCTGCCATTTACGAATGGAATAACTTTAAGATAGCGCTCGGATCTAAATGGTATACAGGAAGGCCGGTAACGCTTCCATTAAGCAACGAGCCGGGCTTTAATGCAGCAGCCAAGCCGGAAATTATTTATAATTTTCCTAACTCAGATAACATAGCCAACTTTTTTCAGGTAAACTTTTCTGCATCTTATGTAATAAAGGCTACCGAAAAATCTCAGTTACAGCTTGGAGTTTCAGTACAGAATATCTTTAACAGGCAAAACATTATAAACCGCTACTATCGTATTAGCAGCACTAACTCTATTGAAGAGGTAAATACTTACGGACTGCAACGCACACCCAATGCCCTTATTAAGTTTACCTTTTAAATTCAAAGTATAAAAAAATCCGCCTCATGGGCGGATTTTAAATTTATATAAGGAGCGTTAGTTCTTAACTATTTTCTTTACTGTAGTCTGATTATTATCTAAAACTACTTTAACCATATAAATACCACTTTGCAGCTGAGACATATCAACTTTATCAGATGTACCATTATATACAGTCTGTCCAAGAGTATTAACTATACTTACTGCTTTTATATTTATATCCTGACCTGCAATTGTAACAACATCATTTACAGGGTTAGGATAGATTAATATAGCTTTTTGACCGAAATTTTCAAGTCCCAATGTAATGGTACTTGCACCATCACCTGTAAGATACACAGACATTGGAAAGTAGCCCTGATCAGCCGGGAAAACTGCGTCCGGCACTTCTATTCTATAGGTATGCTGACCTGCTGCAACTGTTCCAAGATCTATAACTCTGTTAGGAATAACATCTCCGGGACACCAGTTATTGAATGACAACCAGTAATTTAATGTTTTTGGACCTGAGCCATAAATACCATTTCCTTGTGTATTATACTGCCTGTAAGGTTCGCAGGATTTCCCCCCCGGTATATATTGAAGTTTTTCAACATTATCAAAATAAATAAAATGCTCTCTTCTATTGTACTCTTCACCATTATTATTAGAGCCATGATTAGAAGTAATTATATGTAATTGAGCATTTTCAATAGGATTATCAAGTATAAAATCTATAGATCTCACAGTTTGATCAAGAACATCTGTACCCTCCCATGTGTAGTTTTTTAATTCATATTTATAAGACATTGGCCCTATAAAAGAAGATGCAGGAGGCGTAATTGAAGAATCTGTATCAGACTCAAAAGTTAATGTACCCATGTAAACATCATTATGTCCCACACATCCTGCAATCTGGGCTACCGCTCCGCCGGTAGAATCTCCCTGGTAAGCATATACTTCTAATTCAACCCAAAAGTCATACAAGGAAGTGATAGCCTCGTCATGAAAAATATTTGTTAAATGGTCAAGATCGTACACATAAGGTACTTCAGTAACTATTGTACTATTCTTGTTCATAAAAGGAGTAATGAAACGTCCTATCTCAATCCTTTTAACTTCATTGTATACATAAGTCGCGGAATTTTTAGGAACAAATGCGATGTTCACATTACCTATCCTGTCATAATTATCACAAAGAGGATTTAGCGTAACAGTCATCGTAAGCGTATTACCAAAAGCATCCAGCTGAGCCTGCGTTAGTTTCTTACCATAAGAAGAGTTAGAATTACGAATTGCACCTTCAGGAATGGGTTCGTTCACTGTACCTTCATACATTCCGTAAAAAATTGCCTGATCATATACTGTAAGAGTATACGGCGTTTCATCCTGTGCTTTTGCCATGAATGAGGTAAACATTGTGGCACACACAGATAAAATAAGTAAAGTTTTTTTCATTAGGGTTAATTTAGGGACGTAAATTAATAAAAAAAACTTAACCTAATCTTTAAATTGCCCTGTAAAAGGCTAATATAAAGGCAAAAAATCCGAAAGTAAAGTAAAATATTACAATTAGAACTGGAAATATATAAATGGCTGAGGCCCCGCAGCTGAGGCCGCATAAACCAACCAGCATACCAATCCTAATAAAATCCCTTTTACTACCAATGGCATTTTATAAAAAATGTTTTTAAGGTTTACAGAAATACTGTCCGGCAGGAAGTGCCATACATAACCAACAAGCATAAGTAGGAAAACATTTTTATATCCCGTAACAATAGTTTGCCATTGCTCAGGGCTAAAGGTTACCAGGCTTATGTTATTTATTACATCAAGTGCTGTAGTAAAATCTTTAGCACGGAAGAACAACCAGCAGAACGCTACAAAATGGAATGTTATAATAACCGATATAAAATTCCATAACTTTAATGCACCGGTTCTTGGCATGTCTTTTCGTTCAGGAAAATACTCAGAGAAAAGCTTGTGCACCGCAAGTGCCATACCGTGCAATGCCCCCCAAATAATAAAACGTAAACTTGCTCCATGCCAAAGGCCTCCTAACAACATCGTTGTCATAAGGTTTACATTGGTAAACATGGTTCTCTCTTTTCCTTTAGACAGGGCAAAAGTAAGCGTAAACACAAGTAGAGAGCCGATCCCTATTATCAGAGGCACATTACTACCAGGGCCATAAGTAGCCCCCCACACTATAAGTGCAACGAAGAATACAGCAGGGAAAAAGAATCCTGCAAAAGTACCGTAACGGTTACCCCCTACCGATATATAAAGAAAATCTTTTAACCACGTAGAAAGCGATATGTGCCATCTTCTCCAGAACTCTGTAATAGAAGATGATTTATATGGTGTGCGGAAGTTAGTAGGCAGCTTAAAGCCTAATAACAATGCAATACCTATTGCCATGTCGCTATATCCTGAGAAATCGCAATATATCTGTATGGTATATCCATAGGCAGCCATAAGGTTTTCAAATGGTGTGTATGCATTTGGTAAATCAAACACCCTGTCTACAAAGTTGATGGATATATAATCTGATATTACCGTTTTCTTTATAAGACCACCTATGATAAGAAAAAGCGCATAACTGATCTCTTCTTTAGTAACATTAAGCTTTGTGTAAATTTGTGGCAGGAAGTCTTTTGCCCTGACAATAGGCCCTGCAACAAGCTGCGGAAAAAACGATACGAAGAACAAGTACTCCATGTATGTTTTTGTAGGCGCGATCTCTTTACGGTAAATCTCAATAATATAACTTATCGACTGGAAAGTATAGAATGAAATACCTACCGGAAGTATAACTTTATAAAAATCAAAATGCGAACCTGAAAGGTCATTATAAGTACCTATAAGAAAGTTAGCATACTTAAAATAGCCTAAGAATCCGAGGTTAACTATAACGCTAAACCACAGGTATATTTTTCGTTTTACGGTACTGTTTTCCCTGTACAGGAAAAAACCCAGTGTATAATCTACCACAGATGATATTAATAGTAGCACAAACAGAGGCCCACTACATAAAAAGTAAAAATAGATGGAAAAAGCAGCTGTAATTACAATCCTTGGTTTGAAAGTATTTCTTACAAGTATATAAACAAAGTAAAACATCAGGAACAGCCTGAGGAACTTTGCTGTATTAAAAAGCATGGGTTCTTTAGGATTGTAGTAAAACCAATCCTGTAAATCCTGAACTGTAATTTGCGGCACTATATCTAACAACTGCATTAGTCCCTGTTTAATTTAAAATTATCATATGCTTTCATAAAAGCCTCACTAAACATTGCTCCCTGTTTTTCGTATCCTGCTTTAGAGTAATGTACCTTATCGCCACTCATTAGCCCTTTTGCTGCATTGCGGTTTACGCTAAACAAACCTCCCATTTCAGAATAGAGATCCCATGTAGCATAGTCTTTTTCTGTCTCCTGAATCATCGTCTTTTTAGCATAATCCGCAACAAAAGTATTTGGATATTTTCTTTTAAATAATGATGGCGCCGGTGTCATTACCAGTATTGCTGCATCAGGATTCTTAGCCCTTACATTAGCAATAAAAAGATTAAGCTGATCTTTGTATGCTACCCCTGCCATTTTATCAAATGATTCATTTGTTCCTAAAGAAATAATAACCAGATCCGGCTTTAAAGCAGGAAGCTGTTCAAAGAACAATGGATATTTATTATAATCAGAACATTTAGCCCCGTTTACACCAATACTGTGATATACTACACCAGAATCATCTTTTTCAAGTACTATACCGCTAAGTGTATATTCATTATAGCCCTTAGCAGGTAACAGATATATCTTATCAAGTTGGGTATCGCTATGATAGTTATTTGATAAAGCATCGGCAGTCAAACCAAGCGGAATAAATTCTGATCGCTTAACTTCTCTTTTTTGCATTTGGTTGGTAGGAATCTTTAATGTCCTTCCTGCCCTTATATTATCATTCTTAAGTTTATTTAATTTTTTAAGCTGGGTAATGCTAACATCATATTTATCGGCAATACTACCAAGTACCTCGCCGCTCTTAATTTTATGGATTATTTTTTTAGGTACTTTAGATTCCAGCACAATGGTTTTAGAACTTGTAGCCAAATCAAAAGCCGGTTTGTTTTTAGGCGTTATAACCCTGATTGTATTAAAATCGTAAGAGCTGTCACGAACATTAAGTTCAATTACAAAATTTTCACGGGTTTTAAGCGCTATACCGCTAAGGCCTACATTCATTCCATCTTCCGGCAAAGAGATGTTTTTTCGTGCCTGCCATGAAGCATTAGAATTAAACCTAACATAATGCCCGCCGTTTGTTCTTGCAAGGCTATGCGGAAATGTAAAACCACAACCTGCATTACCAAATCGTTCCTGTAATTTTTTACGGATGTATCCTGTCATCAGGTCAGCCTGAATGTGAGAATCTCCTATATGCACAATATTTACCCTGCCCTTTTTTTCCTGATCCAGCTGATACATCTTCTGAAAAAACAATTTCATGGCAGATGTATTGGTAATGATATTATCGCCTGTAACAATTTCAGTAGTATCAATACCAGCCATATTAATAAACACAGAATCGATCTCTACTTCAGTAGAGTCTGTCTGGGCTGAAGCGACAAAGCACAACAACAGGCAGAAAAATAATAAGAGCTTATTGTGGTGCATTTGTGGTATCTGGGTTTTGGATAATAGAATCCTGTTTTTTTACTTCGGGCTTTTTAGGTTCGGGTGTTTTATGTCCCCTAAGCCTTTTATATTCTTCGTAACCGTTGTTTATGTGTTTAAAAATAAGGTCAGAGATTTGTTTAGCCCCCCTGAAATTAAAGTGCGTATAATCTTTATTTGCTCTTGATGGAGCTTCTTCAACCCATTTTACCATCGATCCGTCTCCACCCATAAGGGTATATAAGTTGATGTAAGCCGACTCTGTATTTACAGCATACTTTCGCTGAGCACGTGTTAACGGCACTACAGCAGAATCAGTTTTCATTTCAAGATCGTATTTGGTTGATTTATCCGCCGTAGAAATGATAAGTATAGCAACGCCCGGGAAACATTCGCGCAAATGCGCTACAACTCTTGCCATTTTTCTTTCATACCAGGTATAGTTCAGCGAACCGTAGTTAAGTACATTGGTTCCATACTGAAGTATAATAAGATCATAACCAAGCCTGTCGTTAAAGCCTCTCATTACATCGGTATCAAAAGTAGCGATAGGCAAGCCGGAGTTACCCCTGTTAGAGAAGTTATCTACATGTACACCTTTACCGTTGTCAAAATTAAATCCGTAGAAAGGAATCGAATCGGCAGCAACAAAGTTTGCTTTAAACGACTTAAGGTCGCCCATCCCAACACTCATTGCATTTACCCTGCTTACCGGATTCAATTTTTTGCGAATAGTATCTTTACCTACAATAAAGTCTACACTACCCTGCCTGTTACCCGATTTACCATAAAACAACGTTGGGTTATTTAGTGATGTGAGGTTTGCAATATTGCTGGCTTTATATTTAACCCATACTGGTTCTATAGTATCTTTCTTTACAAAGAATACATGACCGTTAACGCCAAAAGGTTTTTTAGGATGTTTTACATTTAGATATGAAAGCGTTTTCCAGTTTGATGAGAATTGGTGCGAAATCGTACTCCTTGACGGCGCCGACTCTGATGTTATATTTACAAAACCTACACCTTCACCACCAAATCTTGACTGCAGGCTACTCCTGAATTCCTTAACGATCATATCGCCATCGGTCATAGAGTCGCCAAAGTACGCTATCCTTACGTTACCCTGTTGTTTTGTTTCAAGCTGTAACAGCTTTTCATAAAACATCACAAGGTGTTGATAGCCCTTATAATCGTCAAAACTCTCCGTTGGAAATTTTATGCCATTAACCGCCTCAAAATTAATTTTGGTATTGTCATTCAGCGTATCGTTTTCAGCTACTGTATCATTTTCTTCAGCAACAGCTTCAAGCGCAAGGCTGTCTACCACTACGTTCTTTGTATTACCGGGAGTTTCGGTAAATATCTTTTTTGGCAACACTTGCTTAAATCCAATAAGCGCTATTACAGCAATTACTATAATGGCATAGGACTGAAAAAAATAAGGCTTATTCTGGCTCACTTGGAATTTGCTTGATTTAAAATTACATGCGCTCAGGCATATTGATGCCCAGCAGGCCGAAAGCCGCTTTTATAGTTTCTCCTACTTTTTTAGAAAGCTGTACCCTGAATACTTTAGTATCAAAGTCTTCTTCGCCAAGTATAGACACAACCTGGTAATATGAACTGAATTCTTTAGCAAGATCATATGCATAGTTTGCTATAATAGCAGGGCTATACATTTGTGCAGCGCTCTGAATCACTGTTCCAAATAACTCTACCTGTTTGATAAGGTCTTTTTCTTTTGCATGCAAAGGAACCGTGTTTATGCTGCGCTCAAGGTCAAAATCTGCTTTACGCAAAATAGCCCTTGTCCTTACATATGACATTTGTATGAAAGGCCCCGAATCCCCATTAAAGTCGATAGATTCATTTGGGTCAAACAGGATACGTTTTTTAGGGTCTACCCTAAGCATTTGATATTTAAGGGCACCAAGGCCGATAGTTTCATATAATTTGCCTTTCTCTTCAGCAGAATAACCTTCAAGTTTTCCTAATTCTTCAGAGATGCTTTTTGCTGTAGCTGTCATTTCTGACATCAAATCGTCAGCATCTACAACAGTACCTTCGCGGCTCTTCATTTTTCCTGACGGAAGATCAACCATTCCATAAGATAAATGATATAGGTTTTGCGCCCAGTCGTAGCCTAATTTCTTAAGGATAAGGAAAAGTACTTTAAAGTGGTAATCCTGCTCGTTACCTACAGTATATACCATACCACCAACATCAGGAAAATCTTTAACACGCTGAATAGCCGTGCCAATATCCTGTGTCATATATACCGATGTTCCGTCAGAACGCAATACGATCTTACGGTCTAATCCGTCAGCTGTAAGATCTATCCATACTGAACCATCAGGGTCTTTTTCAAAAACACCTTTTTCAAGTCCGTCAGCAACAACATCTTTACCTAAAAGGTAGGTATTGCTTTCATAATAATTTTTATCAAAGCTTACGCCGATATTTGCATAGGTCTCTTCAAAACCTTTATATACCCAGGCGTTCATTTTATTCCAAAGCGCCATTACCTCAGCATCTCCGGCCTCCCATTTGCGAAGCATTTCCTGTGCTTCAAGTAATATCGGAGCTTTTTTCTTAGCTTCTTCTTCGGTCATTCCCGATTCTACAAGCTGATTTATTTCTTTTTTGTAAGCTTTATCAAACTCAACATAGTAATTTCCTGCCAGCTTATCGCCTTTTACGTTATCACTCTCCGGAGTTTCGTTATGACCAAATCGCTCATAAGCAAGCATTGATTTGCAAATATGTATTCCCCTGTCGTTAATAACTTGGGTTTTGTATACGTTTTTACCTGATGCTTCAATAATATTTGCCACCGAATACCCAAGCAACACGTTACGCACGTGGCCTAAGTGCAGTGGTTTATTCGTGTTAGGCGAAGCAAACTCCACCATAACTGCTTTTCCATTTTCGGCAGGTGCCGGAAACGCAAAATTGGCATCTCCTTTTATATCATTGAAATAGTTAATGTAATAGGCATCGGCAATAACAAGGTTAAGGAAACCTCCCACCACATTGAATTTTTTTACCTCAACGGTATTATCAACAAGGTACTGCCCTATTTTACTGCCAAGTTCGGCAGGATTACTTCCCTTTACTACTTTTAGCAACGGAAAGATCACCATAGTAACATCACCTTCAAACTCCTTCCGAGTAGCCTGCAGTTCTATCTTTTCTACAGTTACACCAAACAAAGCATCTATGGCTTTTTCGATCTGGAAAGTGAGGATTTTTGATATTGACATTGTACTATGATTTTTTTAAGCGTGCAAAGATAAACATATTTCGCCTGCCTTTAAAAGGAAAAAACCTAAATAATCTGTTAATTAAAATTGTTTATAATCAACATTTTAAACATCTGAAAATGGTCAGAAGTACCATTAAAACTTATTTTATATCATTCTAAATAAAGTTTTTTCATCATTTTTCTGTAACAAATCATACGCATAATTGTCTTATCGGTGTAACCATAGGCTAATGAAGCTAATTTATAACCCTGTGCTTATGGCTTTTTGTAACGGATGGAAATTTGGAACATAGAGTCGGTCAATCATCAATCAAATCAAATCTATAATGAAACTACAGTTCTTGTGTATGCTCCTATTCGGGAGCATCATGACTATGACTGCCCAAAATCAGGGTAGCATAACAGGGAAAATTACCGATGCAACTACTAAAGAAGCTTTACCTTATGTCAGCATAGTGGTAAAGGAAAACGGCACCGTTGTAGGTGGCGGTATTACAGAAGATAACGGGACCTTTACCGTTAAAAATCTTCCCCTTAAAAGCTATAGCGTAGAAGTACAATTTATGGGCTATAAAACCCAGGTGCTTACTGCAGCGCTTAGTGAATCGGTAAAAACGGTAAACATTGGCACAATAGCCATTAAAGAAGAAGCCACTACACTTGACGAAGTAAGCATTGTAAAAGAGGTAAGTACTATTGAGCAGAAACTGGACCGTAAAGTTATTACCGTAGGACGCGACCTTACTACTGCCGGAGGTACCGCATCTGAGATCATGAACAATATCCCTTCTGTTAATGTGGACCAGGATGGAAAAATATCTCTTCGTGGTAACGCTAATGTAAGGGTATTGGTAGACGGAAGACCAACTAACATGGATCCGGCACAGTTACTTAAGCAGATACCATCTACATCAATCAAAAAAATTGAACTTATTACTAATCCAAGTGCTAAGTATAACCCTGAAGGCATGAGCGGTATTATTAATATCGTACTTCATAAAAATGCTAACGATGGTTTCAACGGTAACTTTAATGCCGGTATTACTTTTGGTAAAACCCCTAAAGTAAACAACTCGCTGGACATGAACTACCGCACCGGAAAAGTAAACTTTTTTGCTAATGTGGGCAGCAACTCAGGTAAATATTTCAACAATGGTTTTGTTCAGCGTAACGATGAAATCGGCTCGAGACAGCTTATTGATGTTGTAAACGATAACGAAAGTGTACTGGGTAAATTTGGTATGGATTATTACCTGAATGACAACAACACTATATCTGTCTATACAAACCAGAATTACTCTACAGGTGACGCAACTATAGGCACTGATATTTTTTATGCACCAGACCCTACAAAGAATGTATCGCAACATTCTGCCCTGGATGGTGATAACCGTAACAACACCTATAACTTAGCATTTAAGCATAAGTTTGAAAAAGAAGGACACACACTGGATTTTGAGGGAAACTACAACGACACCAAAAACACACAGGATGTAGACTATAACACTACATTTGCAAGTAAACTGCCTGAAAGCTATCATGATGGACTGGTAGATAAACGTAAAAATACTACGCTGAATTTAGATTATATTAATCCGCTTGATGACAAATCAACGCTTGAATTAGGCGCTGAAACAAGGATAATACGATCTGACAACATGTACAACAGTAACAATCCTGCTATTATAAAACCTGAAGACCGTAACATAGCTTACAACTACGACCAGGATATTTATTCGGCGTATGCAACATTCGGGCAAAAATTTGAGAAATTCAGTTACCAGTTAGGTGCACGCTTTGAAAGTTATAAGGTTAATGCCAACAGTAACGGAGCTAATGTGTTTAAAGATGATTATGTAACAGTATACCCATCGGCATATCTTACTTATACCCTAAACGAGAAAAACATGTTCCAGATAAGCTATAGCCGACGTGTTGACAGGCCAAGTATTGAGCAGGCAACACCAATACGGGAATTTTCTACAACACTTATTACCTCAAGGGGTAACAGCGAACTTAAACCACAGTTTACCAACTCTGTTGAACTGAATTACACTAAAACTTTTGGCCAGGGATCATCCATTACAGGAGGTGTATTTTACAGGCTTATAAACGATGAGATAAGCAGGGTTCTATATCCTAACGACGAAACACCAAACACGGAAGACCAGATCATGAGCTTCAGGAACTTTGACCATAATAACTCATTCGGTTTTGAGGTATCTGCAAACTATAAAATTTTAAAATGGTGGGATATTCAGCCGGCAATTGATTTTTCAAGTTTATCTCAAAAAGGTGTAGTAAGTATTGCCCAGCCTGACGGAACTTCGACATCAAGGATAAAAAGCATTACTGCAAACGCCTTTAATGCAAGACTAAACAGTAACTTCAAGGTAAATGACAGATTAAGCCTTAATCTTTTTGGTTTCTATAGAGGTTCTGTTAACGGCGTGCAGAGCAATTCAAAAGATATGTACAAAATTGACAGTGGTGCACGCTACACCCTACTCGACAATAAAATGACGCTTAGTGTACGATTTAGTGATATGTTTAAAACCATGCGTTACGGTTTTAGCGGCACCAATCCATACCCGCAATCAGGTGAATTCAGATGGGAAAGCCGTACAGTATATGTTGGCATCAATTATCTGTTTGGTGGAGGTAAAAACAGGGCTATGCAACGTAAACAACGGGATAATAACACAAAACAAGGCAGTGGCGGAATGTTTTAATAAGCCAATGTCATCAACATAATATGTCTTTCATATTATAATTAAGTTTAGGTTAGTAAAAACCCCGGGAGTTGCGCCCGGGGTTTTGTTTTTTAGAGCTTGAAGTTCCGGGCACAACCAAAAACTGTGACTGAGTTATCACGCAGAGAGACACAAAGAAAGCGCAGAGATTCGCAAAGTTTTTAAAAAGAGAGACTCCGAAGCTATTCTGCCAAGGCAGAAATTTATGTGAACTCAAAAATTAGCCTCTGAGAATTTCTGCACTATAATTATTTATGGCAATATTTGTATAACTGAATTTTTATTTACCGCTGCATACAACTCATCCATTTCATCATTTGTAACAGCAATGCACCCGGCAGTCCAGTCTTTACGATGATGCAATTTTCCTATATAACTTCGGCCGTTAGGAAGTCCGTGTATTTTAATTTGCCCTCCCGGAGATTTATGCAGTTTTGCGGCATGGGCCTTGTCAGTTTCATTGGGGTATGAAATGCCTAAGTTTTTATGGTAACCGCTATGCGGATTCCTATCGTTAATAATGTAAGTTCCTTCAGGAGTTTTATTATCGCCTTCAAACTCTTTATGTCCTACCGGATTTTTACCCAACGCGATATTGTAGACTTTTATCAGATGATTATCTGAATAAGCTTCCATTTTTCGTTTCGACTTATACACTACAAGTTTATTTATGACTGTGCCTTTTGGCAAAGGGCTGTCAGGATACCAATACCATATAGCAATACCTATGGGTATAATAAGCAGAATCCAAAGCATATATTTATTTTTGGTTTTCAGAGGGATGATTTAGTTCTTTCAAAAATATAAATAAAACACATACTCTGCCTAATCTAAAGAGGAGAAAGCTTCAATAATGACCTCCTCTTAACCCCTATCTAAAGGAGAGGCTGACCAGTTACAGTTAAAAAAAATTCCATTTTCTAATCTATTGAGATTAAAAAATAGAATTTTATATTTTGTGAATAGTGACTAACCTTAGGGCTTTAGTCTAAAATTACCATTTAATAATGGCACTTCCCCATGTAAAGCCGCTACCAAAAGCTGCAAGCACTACAGTATCGCCTTCTTTTATCTTGCCAAGTTCCCATGCTTCTGTAAGCGCAATAGGAATAGATGCCGCAGTAGTATTACCGTACTTCATAATGTTGTTATACACCTGATCATCTGTCAGCTTAAACTTCTGCTGGATAAACTGCGATATCCTTAAGTTAGCCTGGTGAGGAATAAGCATATCGATATCGCTTACCTGAAGGTTGTTTGCGGCAAGCCCTTCCATAATAACTTCACTAAAACGTACTACTGCATTTTTAAACACAAACTGTCCGTTCATGTATGGATAATAGCTTTCATCATTAGGATCGGCATCAGCAATAATATCGGTTACCCAACGCTTGCCCATACCCGGTGCAATAAGAGAAAGTTCTTCGGCATGTTGTCCTTCTGAGTGAAGATGTGTTGAAAGCACACCTTTAGTAAGATCTTCTTCGCGGGTAAGGATCGCTGCTCCTGCCCCATCTCCAAAAATAACCGAAACACCACGGCCACGGGTTGTCATATCAAGGCCAGTACTATGAAGTTCTGACCCTATAATAAGTATGTTTTTGTACATACCTGTTTTAATAAATTGATCGGCTACAGAAAGCGCATAAATAAACCCTGAACACTGATTACGCACATCAAGTGCACCCACCGTCCTTTTCATGCCAAGGTCACGCTGTACAAGCACGCCCGGGCCAGGAAAATAATAATCTGGACTAAGTGTTGCAAAAACTATAAAATCTATATCTTCTTTATCTATACCGGCACGTTCAATGGCAATTTTAGCAGCCTTTACACCCATCGTGGTTGTAGTGTCGCCATCGCCTTTTATTACGTGTCGTCTTTCCTTAATACCTGTACGTTCCTGGATCCACTCGTCATTGGTATCCATGATCTTAGAAAGATCATCATTGGTTACAACATTTTTGGGAACGTAATAGCCTAAGCCTGAAATTTTTGAATGATACATGTATTGATTATTTTATTAAAAATAAGACTGTAAAAGTAAACATTCCTTAAAAGTAAATTGCATTAGACAGCTAATTTTTAACTAATCCTATTTTTTGAGAGTTAAATTGACTTCACATCATTAACGATTTAATAAAGTCATTAACTAATTGCGGATTTTGTTATTTGTATATTTTTGAATCTATGAAAAAAATAATTGCTTTAGCCATTTTCGGATTTTTGACATTTGCTGTAAATGCGCAAGAGATATCTACAGATACAATCGCTCCAATAGAAAAAAAAGTAAAAGGTTTACAATCTGTTCCTGAATTTCCGGGAGGATTAAAAGAATTCTATAATCTTATCGTGCCTAAGATACAACGCTCAATGCGATATACTCCCGGCAGGATGATCGTTGCATTTATTGTAGAAAAAGACGGGAGTGTTACCGAGATTACTACAATAGAAGGAATTAATGAAAAATTTGACGAAAGAGTAAGAGAAATTATCGCTAAAAGCCCTAGGTGGAAACCCGGAGAACAAGAAGGCAAACCAATAAGAGCACGTTACAGAATTCCTTTCACATTTCGCTAACCAAAAGCTTCCCTGTCTACTGCAAGGGTTACCTCTTCGTTTACCTCAAGTTCCTTTTGGTTTTCAAAAAATATTACCTGCTTGTTTAAAGCACCTTTTACTAAATAACGATTTCCTTTAAAATAGCACTGTTTTACAGTTACCCTAAGTGGGCCACCTTCGGTTATTTTAAGCTGATGCGGATAAATGAGCACAGTTTCATCAGGGTTTTGAGTAAGCGTAAGCAGCTCAAGCTTTATTTCGTTTACTTCGCCAAAAAGCGATGCTGTATATTTATCCTGCGGATAGTAGTATATTTCTTTAGACGGCGCTTTATCAAGCATTACGCCTTGTTTTATAACGATGGTCTCATCGGCAAAAGAAAGTGCATCTGTACTATCGTGCGTGGCTACAATAACCGTAACACCTTTTTGTTTTAAATAGGCAAACAAATTGCGTCGTAATGCATTTTTCCTGAAATTATCAATATGGCTAAAAGGTTCGTCCAGCAATAATACTTCCGGTTCCAGCGCCAATACTTTTGCCAAAGCAATACGTTGCTGCTGACCTCCACTAAGGTATTTTGCCTTTACATCTGCAAAACCATCCATCTCTACAATTTGTAAAAGTTCATGGATACGTCGTTGTTTTTCTTCTGGATAAAAGTTGGAAAGAAAACTGCCTACGTTTTCGGCTGCAGTAACATAAGGCATAAGGTCAAAATCCTGAGCAAGGTATTTCATGTAAGACATACCCGGAATAAGATTGTGTTTGGGTCCGGTTACAATTTCGCCTTTATAGATTATTTCGCCTTCATTAAGATCATACAATCCATAGATAAGCTTAAGCAGTGTGCTTTTACCACAACCGCTCTCGCCAATAACAGCAATGTTCTGGCCTTTTTTAATTGTAAAATTTATATTGTGGAGAATTATCTTATCAGTATACCCGAAAGAGATGTTCTTAACTGCAAGCATTTGTGTTTTATTATTCTGCAAAAATATTCAATTAGTAAATAGTAATCACATAGCTTAACAAATAATAAACCTAAATAATTTATTTGGCAGGTTATTGTTTCATCAGCAATAATCAACTAAATATTTAAATTCACTAACATCATGACTGCTAAAACGATATGTTTTTACCGTTAAATTTTAATATTCTTTTAACTATTCTGCCCTCAATATATTTTAACATAATTCGTTGTAGAACTATATCACCTACACTCACTCATTTACTGGACAGGCATAAAATTTAAAGGCGCTTTCCCTAACGGAAAAACGCCTTTACCAACCTAACCAATAAATAAACATCCCTATATGCTGCTCTTTAAGTTGCAGCATTTTAAGCAAACTGATATTTACATATACGTAGGTATCAGCACTATGGATTTAGCATTTGTATAATTTAACAGTAAGGGGCTTTGCCTGACGTTTATGAAAAAAACAATCACATTTTTAGCATTGGCGCTGTCTATGCAGGCATTTTCTCAAATGTCTGTTAACCGCAACCGTTTTAACCAATATTCCTTTGAGGCAGATTACGGCCTTACCTACACCCGGGCTCCAAACCAAACCGATTACAGGCATGTAGGCATTGGATTTAGGTACATGGTTAATGAATACTGGGGTGTTAAGGTAGATTATGCACATGACAAAATAGAAGACAATGGCCAGAGAGGAACCGGAAGTTTATACGACAGAGGGTCTTTACAAGCTGTGTATAACGTAGGACGTTTCTTTAATTTTAGGGAACTTACAAATAGCACGGTAAGCCTTTTATTACATAGTGGTGTAGGATACTCGAGACTCGACCCTTATGAAAACAAAAGATATGACAACATTGGCAACTTTATAATTGGCGGAACTGCACAGGTATATATTAATGACTCATTTGCACTAAGGGGAGATCTGTCGGGAATACTTAATTTTAGGCAACAAAATTATTTTGACAGTTTACCTGTAGGTAAAACGTATACCGGTAAAATGATGACCGCAACAATAGGGATAACCTACTATTTTGGAAGAAACAAGAACAGATCAGACTGGTGGTAAGCAAAAAAGCGGCTGTTATAAGCCGCTTTTTTATTACATAAATTCGAGTATTGCCTCTATAACCCGCTGCGGATTTTCTTCCATAATAAAATGCATGCTGTTTTCAATTTCTTTTACAACGACCGAATCTGAAAATTTTGCCAGGAAATAGCTTAACATTTCGCAGCCTGCCATACTGCCTATAGCGGCTACAGGAATATTAATTTTGTTATAACTTTTCAAATCTTCAATATCCTGAGCAAATGCCTGATACCATGCATTACCCGCACGGATATTATCTTTTTTATTGTAATGATGCGCATAAACAAGTTTGTCAAAACTACTTATTGCAGATTTATCCAACAGCATCAAGTCAAATATCCATTCCTGAAGTATAGCATAGCGACCTTCAAGTAATACTTCAGGCAACTCTTTGACTTGGTTGAATGCTACCCACCACGGATAAACCGGCATACCTACTGGAAGCATGGGCAATTTGTACATATCCTCATCCGGGTGCGGTGTGTCCAGCATTATGAGTTTTGTTGTATGCTCCGGATAATTTGCTGCAAAACTAAAAGCCACATTGGCACCAATATCGTGGCCGGCGATAGTTACCTTTGAATAACCTAAGAATGTAATAAGATCAAGGATGTCTTTTGCCATATTTTTCTTTTCATAACCGCCGCCAGGGGTACTACTGCTCCCCATTCCACGAATATCAACAACTATTACATGGTGTTTTTCAGCAAGGGCAGGAAGCACCTTATGATATGCCCACCATGTTTGCGGCCATCCGGGGAGCAACACTAATGGTTTTCCCTCACCACCGCTAACATAATGTATAGTTATTCCGTTAACGTCGGTATAGTTGTTTGAAAAACCCGGCAATAGCTTTACCAGCTCTTCATCTGATACAGATAAATTCATATGTTTTTATTTTTGAATGTAATACTATTAAAGACTGTCCTCCACCAGCTCAATGCCTTTGCTGAATGAGAACCATGCGAATCGCCTGGCGTCATCCTGCGCTATATCTCCATTATCTATTGCAAGTATGGCTGTATCGGCAATGCTGCCGAACAAATTGAATATCCAGCCTATAGAAAGTTTTTGCGTTATAGTACCTTCAGCCTGCAACGTCTGAATTAGCCTGAACCATTTGGATTTTACGTCATCGCCCTTAAAACTGTTGTTTCCCCCTGCTTGGGAGAAAGAACTTCTTTCATAAAACTTTTTAATAAAAACAGCATTGCTTCCACTATCAATAACAGCGAAGAGCATCGCTTTCAGCTTTTTTATAGTATCCTGATTAGCATTATAGGCAAGTAACATGGCGACATTACACGAAGCCATGGCAGTTTTTTTGCACGCCGCAAGCAATTCTTCCTTACCTGTAAAATGACGGTGCAAAGTTCTTCGGCTTATGCCTGCATGTAAAGCAACATCCTCCAGAGTAAAAGGCAAATTCTTATTGAACATACCTATCGCTGCATTTATAATTTTTTCATCAGATTTTTTCATAGCGCAAATATACTTTTTATTGTCACATAAATGTGACATTTTATTAATTGGCGTATAAAAAAAGCTTCTGCAATGCAGAAGCCTTTTATATGATAAGATCCAATGATTATTTTTTAGCAGCTTCTTTCTCTGCGTCTTTTACCATTTTCTCATTTGCAGTAATAGCAAATTCTACACGTCTGTTTTTTGCCATACCGTCTTTAGTTGCGTTGTCAGCAATTGGTTCAGCCGGGCCCATACCTTTAGTAACTATCCTTGCACCGCTGATACCTTTACCAGAAAGGTATGTTTTTACAGAAGCAGCTCTTTGCTCAGAAAGTTTCTGGTTAAGATCTGCACCACCTGAACTATCTGTATGACCTACAATTAAAAGGTCAGTATCAGGATACTCGTTAAATACAGGTACAAGTTTGTCCAGGTTAGTTTTAGCTTTAGCTGTAAGTGTAGCTTTACCAAGATCAAAGTTTACTGAGTTTTCACCCAAAACGATTTTGATACCTTCACCTTCTCTTACTACTTCAGCACCAGGAAGAGCTTCGTCAATTTTTTGAGCCTGCTTGTCCATTTTGTTTCCGATAAGTCCACCGGCAGCTCCACCTACGGCACCACCTATAATAGCACCAAGTGCAGTATTACCACCTTTACCAAGGTTGTTACCAAGTATACCACCGATAACAGCTCCGGAAGCAACTCCTATAGCAGCACCTCTTTGTGTGTTATTTGTATTCTTAACAGCCTCGCAAGAACTGAAACCTAAACTTGCAACCAGTGCAAGTGTAAGCATATAAATTTTTGTCTTTTTCATGAGTTTATTATTTGAGTTTTATTGATTACTGTTTAGAGAACTGATATACTACGTCTACACTTTTACCGCCTACGCTTACATTGTCTACAAGTTCAAATGAATTTTCAGTCTGGTTTCTCATTTTAAGGAAATATCCCTGAGTAACTCTTTTTGCTTTATCACCTTCAGTGATTTTTAAAGTAAAATCACCTGCTTTAGTTACAGTCCATACGATTGGGCTGCTAAAAGATGGGCAGTTTCCGCTTCCGCCTACATTCATTGTTCCTTTATTATTGTTTGCAACAAAGTTCCAGCTGCTTCCTACGAAACATTTAGAATCGGCAACGTCAAAAGAAGTAACTTTAATGTATTCAGAACCCGGATACGTTACATTGCTAATTGTCCAGTTCCCTTTAAGACCTGATTGTGATTTTTGGTCAAGAGATCCGCATGATGCCAGAATCATGACAAACATGCTTAAAAAAAGAAATTTTTTCATAGTGTAAATAAGGTTTTAAAGGTTTAAATCCGTTGTAATTTTGTAGTATAAAAGTAGTAAATATGATGGGTACTTTACAACATCTATGCCGTTTTTTTAATAAGAATAATTATACTATTTTGTAATCCATATATCATTGACTATTACCTAACTACCCATTTTTACAGGAAATTTATCAACAATTATTTTTTAAGCCTGTTGGGTATTAATCTTTTCTTAAAGCACATTTTCTTTAACAGTTAATCTGTCTATGCAGTACAAATTGATGTCAAAAAACAGGTGTCAATTTGTCACCAAACTATATTTGGTATCTTATTTGACAACGTTTGAACCGAACTAATCTTCATAAAAACACTTATAACTATGACAACAGGAAAAATTAATGTTTCGGTAGAGAACATATTTCCCTTAATCAAGAAATTCTTATACAGCGATCATGAGATCTTTTTACGTGAATTGGTTTCTAATGCCACCGATGCTACATTAAAGCTAAAACACCTTACAGGAATTGGCGAAGCAAAAGTGGAATACGGCAACCCGGTTATCGAAATAAAAGTTGATAAAGAGGGCAAAAAACTGCACATTATAGACCAGGGTATTGGTATGACAGGCGAAGAGGTTGAAAAATACATCAACCAGGTAGCTTTTTCAGGCGCTGAAGAATTCCTTGAAAAATATAAAGAGTCTGCTAAAGATTCAGGTATCATAGGTCACTTTGGCCTTGGTTTCTACTCTGCCTTTATGGTAGCAGAAAAAGTAGAGATCATTACAAAATCATACAAAGACGAGCCGGCAGTACACTGGATTTGTGACGGTAGCCCGGAATTCACTCTTGAGCCTTCGGACAAAACTGAAAGAGGTTCTGAGATCATCCTTCACATCGCAGAAGATTCTCTTGAATTTCTTGAAGACTATAAGATTAGCGAACTGCTAAGAAAGTACAACAAATTCATGCCGGTGCCTATTAAATTTGGCACACGTACAGAAACACTTCCTAAACCGGAAGATGCTCCTGAGGAATACGTTGCAGAAACTGTTGAAGTTGATAACATCATCAACAACCCAAACCCGGCGTGGACAAAACAACCGGCAGACCTTACAGATGAAGACTATAAGACCTTCTACCATGAACTGTATCCTATGCAGTTTGAAGAGCCGCTTTTCAACATACACCTTAATGTAGACTACCCTTTTAATCTGACAGGTATTTTATACTTCCCTAAGCTTTCGGGAGATCTACAGGTGCAAAAAGACAAAATTCAGCTATACCAAAACCAGGTGTTTGTTACTGATAATGTAGAGGGCATCGTACCGGAATTCCTTACTATGCTTCGTGGTGTGATCGATTCTCCGGATATTCCGTTAAACGTTTCGCGTTCTTACCTTCAGGCAGATGGTGCAGTTAAGAAAATATCAAACTACATTACCCGTAAGGTTGCCGATAAACTTAAATCATTGTTCACCGAAAACCGTGAGGACTTTGAACAAAAATGGAACGACATCAAGATCGTGCTTGAATATGGTATGCTTAGCGAGCCTAAGTTCTACGAGAAAGCAGGATCGTTTGTACTTTACCCAAATATTAGCGGTAAATTTTACACTATTGATGAACTGAAAGAAAAACTGGCTCCTACACAAACCGATAAAGACGGTAAACTGGTAGTGCTTTATGCTTCTAACAAAGATGCACAGCACAGCTACATTGCAGCAGCACAGGATAAAGGTTATGAGGTACTGCTTCTTGACTCTCCTATCGTATCGCACCTTATCCAGAAACTGGAAGCCGATAACGAAAACCTTACGTTTGCACGTGTAGATGCTGACCATATTGATAAAATCATCAGAAAAGATGAGGAGCAGATCTCTAAACTTGCTGAAGACGAGCAGGAAAAACTAAAAACAACAATTCAGGAATTC